>Ga0065711_1036072_pt1 | contig 21487 bp, 10 predicted proteins | sample Hoacrofraction12_FD_59098 | JGI IMG/M metagenome (GOLD analysis project Ga0065711, IMG submission 59098) | Hoatzin crop microbial communities from Cojedes, Venezuela - Epithelial fraction 12 v2 (version 2) | ecosystem: Host-associated > Birds > Digestive system > Esophagus > Crop | place... | reverse complement strand
AGTGTGGCCAGCAGGTCAAGGGAGGTTCTTCTTCCCCTCTACTCTGCCCTAGTGAGGCCCCATCTGGAGTACTGTGTCCAGTTCTGGGCTCTCCAGTTCAAGAAAGATGAGGAGCTACTGGAGAGGGTCCGTCGGAGGGCTACGAAGATGATGAGGGGACTGGAGCATCCGTCCTGCGAGGAAAGGCTGAGGGAGCTGGGCTTGTTCAGCCTGAAGAAGAGAAGGCTGAGAGAAGACCTTATACATGCTTATAAATATCTGAAGAGTGGGTGTCAGGAGGATGGGGCCAAACTCTTTTCAGTGGTGCCCAGCAACAGGACAAGGGGCAATGGGCACAAACTGAAGCATAGGAAGTTTCATCTGAACATGAGGAAGAACTTCTTCACTCTGAGGGTGACGGAGCACTGGAACAGGTTGCCCAGGGAGGTTGTGGATTCTCCTTCTCTGGAGATATGCAAGACCCTCCTGGACAGACTATCCTGTGCAGCCTGCTGTAGGTGACCCTGCTTCGGCAGGAGGGTTGGACTAGATGACCCACAGAGGTCCCTTCTAACCCCTAACATTCTGTGATTCTGTGATTCAGTTGCCCTCACAGCAGTGACAATCAAATGACAAGGCATAGGTGGTGAAGCCTTCTGATGTTTACATTTCAGCCCAGCAAATAAAGGTCTCCCTCACCTACTTGTGCTACAGACCAGTATTTTTCATAAAAAATATAAAGCTAGCCGCATTGGGTCAGCCCAGAGGCTCGCTTGAACCAGTGTTCACTTTCTGGCCTGGCCAGAGTGGGAGCCCTTCAAAGGAGCAGAAGACATAAAGGAAGCAGGGAATTACCATCCCCTGCTGTACTCTCTTGTCTTTCCTCTCTGGCATCACAGGTTGGACTAGAGCATCCCTGACTCTCCCTTGAGGTTATGCCCATCTCCTCTGGTTACTTGCGTATATTTTGCCTGAGCTGGGACTTGAGAGGTTGCATTGTGTTGACTATTGCATCAGATAAGTCATGTTTCTTAACCTCCCTGCAATGGACTCCAGCAAGACTTGTTAGCACTCTTAATTTGTTATAATAAACAGTTGCAAAGCTGTGGAAAGGGAACGTTTCAAAGCCAGAAGATATCTCCGCGGAGCTGAAACAACTCTGGAGACCAAAGAGCTTCTGTTCTTCTCCTGCTCTGTTGAAAATCAAATCATGGCTCTGACCCATGCTGTTGGTAGTCACAGAGGACCAGGCTCTGCTTACACACAAGCAGGTTTTCACCTGGTGTAACTTGGTGCATCTCAGTAGGAGTATTCTCAATGTATGCTTACTTAAGGCAATGCAAGAGGCATGCCCAACACATTTTTGAGTGTGGAAGACAGCAAGCAGTGGGTTCCCAAGCAGAAGCCCAGATGGAGCCAGTGATTGCTGAGGTGATACGCAAGGAGTTTTGTTCTTTCTGCATCCAGAAGAGTTGGGGAATGATCTGTCGTCACACCTAGGGTAACCCTTGGGACAACCCTTGGGTAAGTCAGATGGGACAGTCCTGGCCAGTTTGCACCAGCGGATGTTCTAGCCATGACGACTCATCCCTGAAGTCAGATGGGAATGGCCACTGAATTTTTCTCTTTAGGCCATTAAAGGTGACTTTTTGAGTGTGTTGGATTTTGGCACTCACATTGCTTTCTCCCCTCCTGTCAGCCCTCAGACACACACAGCTTGGGCAAGAATTCATGGCACTTTTCAGTGACGTCTTACTGTGTTCCCAGGCTAGTTCTGTGTTCCTGCACTTCCAACTTCCTACAGCCTGGAAAAGAGTTTGGCTGCAAGAAGACTGTGTGCGCAAAATGGTGCAGAGTGGAAGGACATTGTGTCATTAATTGTGCAGTTTGTATAGATTGTAATTCTTGCAGCCTTCGGTTGCAAGCCAGATTAGCGCTCCCTTAGCTTAAAATAACAAAAAGAGAACTGTCGGAATTGGAGTGAAAACACTAGCATGATGAAACCTGTTAACAGGTAGCCATTAGCACTTTATGTCTGCATGAATAGTGTCTTTAAGTATTTTATTGGTAACAGAGCAGGGAGGATGGGCAGAAAATGGCATTCATTTTCAAACAACTGGCACGTTTCTTTAATTGCAATTTTTTATTAATGTCACTTGTCATGGAAGATGTATTCTCAGTCAAGGTAAGCTCTGGGCTGGGTAGGTGGTCTAGGGACATGGCTGGGTTTGAAGTTCAAGCCTTTTGACAGAGAAAGAGGAAAGGAACAGATAGTATGGTCAGGACCTGTTATTGCTCTGATTTTGCCGTTATAACGTATGTGAGATACCTGACTCTGAAAGAAGTGTGAGGGGATAGCTATGGTGTGGGGCAAAATGTGAGTGTAACATCTGGGGAGGTGCTGGAAGTGAGTGGAAGGCTGGAAGTGACTCCCACACTGCCTAAGCTGTGTGGTCTTCCTGAATAACCCCGAGACCCAGCGCAGCCCTGCCTGTCTCTGTTTCCACCGTCTTTTCCCATCCTGTTGGGGCTTCTTCCCCCATCATGCCGAGCTCTGCGGCATCCCGCTTCTCAGAGAGGATAAGTGGAGGTCCTCAGAAAAAAAATGTATGCTGTCACCAGTTCCTATGGACCTTTCCCATTGGATCCCTTGAAAAATGTGCCTTGTGGACGTTTTGTTTGTGTTTCAGCAACTGGCAGCCCTTCTTGTTCATAGAAATGTCAGACCCAGTGTCATTATTGACTGCACAGCTGGGTGTACGAGTCTCACTGCTGACGGGGAGCTGGCCTGGGGCGAAGCCTTTCTTCCACCTGCATCTGCCTGTTTTTGAGCCTGTGTGTCAATGAGCATGATTTGCCTCCTATTTTTTTATTTATACAAGGCTTTTTGGGGGAGACGGTTGGCAGTTGGTGTTTTAGGTTGGTTGTTTGCGAAGAAGAAGCACTTAGTGGTTGCTCAACCATTGTTTCTTGGCCATTTTGGATTTCTTGTGAGGTTTTGCTCAGAGGTGTGTGTGCGGGCATGGGTCCGGCTGTGGGGAGGGACATCAGTGTCCCCCATGTAGCCTGAAAGTGTTGCAAATCTCTGCCCCAGGTGCAAAATGTGCCTTTCTGTACATGAACTTTTCGTCTTTCCTTCTTTTCTGCCTTCCTTCCTGGAGCAAATACTAACTGCTGGCAGTCATAGCATGGTGTCTTGTTCTGTTCTTATGGGAGCACTAGATTAATGGTAAGAACATGACCTGAACACTGCTCTACGGTCTTCAAAAATCTGTTTTTCCCCCTCCACTCTGGTGTGGCTGGCACCAGGACGGCTCCTACCTTTCTGCCATATGTTTTTGGATGGCTGAGTTCTTGCAAGACGGTAGCAGGGTTTGTACCTGGGCAGCTGAGGGCCACGAGCGGCTTCATGGGACCCACACTGCGCTGCCTCCCGAAGGCACACCACAAGCTAAAATGATATTTTCCTCCCTCCAGACCTTAGAACATTTTTAACCATATGCACTTCAGTAGGTTTTAACTTTTTCATCTGGAATCTAAGCAGCTTTAATCAACATAAATGCTTGAGGTGGGTGTAGGTTGCTGCATTTAATAAAAGGTGAGCTTTATTCTTCCCCCTTTTTTTCTTTCCTTCTTTCTTTTCATCCCTTATTTTGCATTCTGCTGCGCTCGATGAGCGTTTAATCCCTGCCCTTCTGTCTGTTGAGCTATGTTTTTTTAATAGTGCTTGTTTACGACTAAGGTCAAAGACAGTATTTCAGAACAAAAATTAGAGTTAGTTCATAATTGAGTACATATGTATGTTACTGTTTATTTTTATAGTTTGCTAATTTATTTTTAAACAGCTCGGTTGAGCCAACGTGTTTATAGGTCTGTTTATCACATGTCTTGCCAGTCGGAGTGCTAAAAGACACGTGCTTTTCAATAGCACAGATCCAAAGTTAAATTAGATAATACCGCCAGGTAGCAATTTAATTACATTAATTGAATGTTTAGGTTGAAATGTAGTTTTGCAAAGGCTATAATGGAATACATTTATAGGTGTCTGCATATAAATCTTGGCATTTAAAATGTTATTCCAACCTGCTGGCAGGGAAATGAAACTCTGTTGAGTGTTTTTGAGGGAGAAGTGGGGTATTTCACCACGCGCACTGAAGCATTTAAGCTTGCAGTCACTTTGGGTTTGGGCACTGTCCTGGCTGTCCGTGTGAACCTCTGTGGGTGCCCCTTCCCATAGCAGGACCTCACAGGAAGTTACCTGGTCGGGCGACTGCGTGGCCTGATCCGGTACGCTAGGGTCGGAAAAACAACCTCTTGTGCGAGTCCTGATGGAGAGATAAGGGGTGAGCCGGCACTTTGCAGGAGGGCAGAGAGTCATATGTTAGCCAATGTGGAGAAAAGGTCCCATTGAAACCAAGCCCTCTTGGTCATGGACCGAGTGATTTCCCAAGCTGGCCAGCTGCTGTACCGGATTGTACCTGTGGGCTCTGGCATGGGCTGGCTTCCCTGTCAGGAGAGCTGCAAAACAGCCTTTAAAAGCCGACTCGGAGGAAGCACCGCTGAAGAGCAGAAGCTGTGAATGAGCCACGCTCTCCAGCCCAGATGGGGATTTAATCCTCAGCGTAAACATTTTCAAGTAACGTATTGTCAGGAGAGGGAGAGGAAAAATTCCTCAGTTTGATGGTCCCAAGAATGGCAGGCTTGGTTAGGAAAGGACAGGAGAAACTGCTCTGGTGCTATTTGGTTTTGCTTACACTGGTGGCTTCTGCCCATTTGCTTGGATTTTTTTTTCGAAATCACACCTTTGCTAAGTATGTAATCTCTCCAGACAAATACTCATCCCGAGACAAGACATGGGTGAGGCAGGGGCTTGGGGGCAGCAGGAATAACTCTGCAGGTCCAAGTCACCACAGACCTTCTCTGAAAGACTCAAGGCTTGAGCAGATGGCTGAGGAGTAGTCATGTTCTTCTATGCAGTCTTACTCATTGCTTTTGCCAGCGTGTAGCTTTTCTACTTGGGCTTTGCTTGGACCCAGGCTTCGTCCTGCGGCCTTTTGTACACCTAGGATTAGCTCCCAGATGCTGTCATTGGGAGCTCTGCCCCAGCCTCACTGTGTTCTGGTGGACTGAGCCAAATGTCCCTAACAAACTTGTTCAAGACTGCCTGCAGGACCCGTCATTGCTTTGGGCTTCTGTGCTTGCAGCGGGGCTCAGGACCTGTCTGGCACACTCCGGGGTGAAGCCTTTCGCTTAGTTTCCCTTGCAAAGCACCTGATAAAAATGCACTTCAACTCTTCGCTGCACTGAACCCAAACACAGCAAGTGGGGCCAACTGGGGCATCTCCTTCAGATGAAAATCCTCGCGTAGATACACCAGTGGTGCTCTTGTGCTAATGCAAAACACCCGCACAGATGAAAGGAAGGGATTTTTCCTGGTTGTGGAGACTAGGTGAAGTTTCCTGATCCAAGCAGGAGATTTCCATGCCTGCACAAGAGGTTTTCGTGAGTGCGGCTCCAGTAATGGATTGAATTGAGGCAAGACACAAGTACAGACAGAGCCTGGAGGAGCAGAAGGGGATGCCATGATCTATGCTTGTACAAACCAGAGGAGTTAGTAGGTAAAGAGGTGTGTGTGAGGAGCCCATAGGAGCATTGGCACCATTCCCAGCACCTACACTACACCTCTTGTTTCATCCTGGTCTTGATGGGCTGACGTGCATTTCCAGCCCCATGCCAAAGGACAAATAGTGTTGAAACGGGTTCTCAAGTCAGGGTGCCCCCAGTGAACCTGGGATTTGGGGTTGTTGTGGGTGGTGTTTTTGCAGAAAGCCCTCATGATGGAAGAACCTGATAGCTCGAGTTTCTTCTCCATCTTTCAGATTAAACGTGGGTCCCCTGTGTGTTCTGATGGACCTCCATGGTGGGGCCTGGCCTCAAGGGTGAGCTTCTGCTGAAGAAACACAACACAAAGCAATTACTGGATGTGCCTTGAAGCATGTACAAATATATTTAACTCTGTTAACAGCATTTGCTTTCTTTTCCTCTTGCCTTCTCCACCAATCTATAAAGCACTGGTTCTTTGAGGGCCTGATTTGCATGCAAACATGGGGTGACCATTTGCCCCCTTGTTTGGTAACTTGTGACTAACTGTCTTAAAAAGCTCTTGTCAGTGGGGTTTTCCCATCCCCTGTCTTTTTAGCTAAAAATAAGTGATGGATCTTTTTTTGTTTGTTTGTTTGGTCTTACAAAAACTCATCTCTGGCCTGAGACCAACCAGGGAGAGTTCTGCTGCAAAGGAAAAATAGTCCAAAACCAGAGGGTTTCAATGAAAGTCTCAACGTAAAACTGAAGTTACAGCGGCCACCATCAGGTGATTACCATAATGCCGAGTGCTTATTGCTGGGCTCGAGGTTTCCAAACGCTTGGGAACGATTCCAGCTTGTTTGGGCTCGGGAACAAAACCTCTTTGAGATGCCGCAGCCAGAGTGGAAGGGATCCAGGGAGCAGCGGGAAGCGGCGCAGCACCGTCCCCACGCTGAAGGCTTGTTTTAATGGCTGAAGCTAACAGAGCATCCCGTAGCGTTGTGGTAGGAATGTTTGCAGGCTGAGCTCAAAACACTTGCTTAATAATGATCAGTCATGGCCTGAAAGCTGCCTTGCTTACTTGTTTTAGGAAAGAGACTGAGAAGTAGGACTGCTGTATTAAGGATGCTGAAGTGGTACCTGCTTTAGAATCACATTGCAGTCTTCTTACTTTGGAGGACATTGTCCTTCACCTCTGATCCTGCTGGCATCCTTGTGAAGAAAACCATCGCCATCTGGGCTATGACTGAAAAAACTGGCATCACAGAGAATGGCTGTATATGTCCTTTTTGGGGTTTGCAGAGGTTTATGCAGCCTAAGGTGTAAGAGTTGAGCACAGGAACAAATAACATATGCTTTGCTGATCGTCTTCCGCTCTTTGTTTCATTTGCAGTGGGATCTGTGTTTGCAAAGACCTTTTTTTTCCCTGAGTCTTTGAGGGTAGTCCACTGAAAGAACTCGCAGAGCTGTATGTTCTTCACAGTAATGAGGCAGCATGACATAGCAGTTGTGGGAAACCTGATAGACTTGGGAGACTGTAGGAGGGTAGAAAACTACTTAATTTACTTTGTGTGCAGTAGTCTTAATTTTCAACTGTTTGAACAACTGATTGCTGTGGCAATCATCAGATCTTCAAAGTTAAGATGTTTCCTGCTGGAATGGAGCATGAGCTAAATCAGCAGTGGCTGGAGATTGCGCACATCCATCTGAGGGTAAAGAGAAGATTAAAATGAAATCCTTGAACCTGAGCTGCAGTGCTTTTTATTTTCTAGGAAGGGCGAGGCAGGTGAAGCTCACCTGGTCTGGTGCTTAATTACCTGTGTGGCCCCGGCCATGGCTCCAGCAGATAGGAGCAGGGTCCAGTTTCCATCCAAACGGGTTAGAAGCCATCTGCTTGGTGATTCCCCTGGTAATTGCTCATTGTGACTAAAAAGCAATAAAATCTAGTGGTGGAATCATATTATGTCTCAGGTGCTTTCTTTCCAAATTAGTAATAATCCTATGTGTCTTTGACCTATTTCGCAGAGACAGAGGGTCAAATTCTGCTGCCCCTTTTTTCGTGAGCAGCAGGCTGAAGCAAATGGACCTCAAGTAAAGGGATTAGAGACTGGTCCTTTGTTAGGCTTAGGTGTTGGAGTCCTTGTGCTGTGGGCGAGTCCTTCCTTGAATGAGTTTTCGCATTGGTTTGGATGAGAGATGCCTTGCTTGGGTACCCACTCATCAAGAAACTTGCTGTTTAGCTCACATGGATGGAAGTAGCAGCAGCACAAGTGCAGAGCGAGGCATCCGCTTACACGGGGAAGGACGATGGGACCTGCTTTATTCGTCGAGATTGAGCTTGTACTGGAGCAAAAATGACAGAGGACTTTTCATTATGAAAACTGTCTATGCCACTGAAAAAAGTATTTGTAATTGTTTAGAAAGGAAAATGGGCACGAATATTAAGAGACCTTCTCCTGCATTTCCATGCCAGCGGAAAATAAAAAATTCAGTGTGAAAGTATTTTCTTATTAAAAAAAAAAACCTGGACTATAAAATGCAGTACTAATTTCTGAAGGCTGAGAGCTGCGTGAGTGAGAATATTTAATTACAATGGCACAAAGTACAAACATTTCCTGGTAAGCATTCATTGCGTTAATAATAATTAATTAATTCTTTGGCTAAAAGGTACATCCTGCTCGTGTTCTTTTAGTGGGAAGGGAATCCGAGCCCACTTTTGATTTTATTTTGCTGACAGCCGCCCAGTAAGTAAGGAGGGTAGAGGATGGAGACTATATAAACAAAGGCTTTATGTTTCGCTATGTAGATGATTACGTTGGGGTTGCATGGTTTTGGTTAGCAGACTTCTGCGAACGGAGGCGAGGACTTGAGGCAGATCAGGGGGACGGATTATCTGCCTGCTGCAGCGATGATTGTCTGTACAAGTATTTATACAATCCCCGTAGTCTTTTGAATTGCATTATTACAACACAAAAAGCTGTCATATTTCCAGGGTTTCCGAGGTGTTCTTCTTATAGCTCACATACATTTTGCCAGCAGATGCGAGTGAGGTCTGCTTGTGCTCAGAGCTAGCTGGACTCATAGCGTTGCCCATCCGGGAGCGGGTTAGGTGCCGAGCCCATGCAGCACCCAGCCCAAGCTGGTAAGCCCTGCGGAGAGGCTGGCTGTATTAGTTCAGGTTTAGCACTGAATTTATACAATCACATGGCACGGGGCTGACTCTGAGCAGCCACGCAGTCAGACTGTGGTTGAACAAGCTCAGGGCCACCTGCAAAGGTGGGTGGAGAGGTACCCCCCCTGCATTTGAGAGCCACATTTTAATGCCAGGCTGCAAATTCTCACCTTGCCCTGAGCATGCCGCTCCTCCCTTGGATCGCTCACAGAGGGTCTGACACAAAGCCTGCAGCCAATTGTGGGAGGCTTCCTACCTGCTGAACGTCACATCAGGCCCCTTATAGGCAAATGACAGTTGTCACCCAAAAGGAGACATCAGGAGGCTGTGGTGGCTTATGCGCAGGTGGGGTGCAGAGACAGATGTTAATGAATTTTGATTAGATGTAGAAGAGAAGTCATCTTGTGCCTTTTCTGCTGGTAGTTAGTCCAAATATCCACATAAGTAGGTAGCCTGGTGTTGCCAAGGTGTTTGGTTTGATGGTGGTTCTCACTGCATCTGTGTTTTTTCTTAAAGCTTTCTTGGAGCCATGGGATTACGGGGTCCTACTGGCACTCTGGGATAAAACTTACAAATGGGACTTCTGTCCCACTTCGGATCAAATATACACAGGCAAGGTTCACACTGCTTGCTGCCATGAGGCCGAAGGGATTATTCCAGATCTACAAAACCAACAAGAGTTTGAGTCAGTGGTAGGGAAGGCTGGAAGCTTCACGAAAGTTATTTGAGTAGATCGAACGCCATCAGCGGAAAAAAGCGGCTGTCCCAGAGCAGCGTTGGAGCACACCAGTAACTGCCCGCACCCTGTCAGCGAAAGCCCTGTGTTTTCAGACGCTGACAGTGGTTGCATGTCCTCTTGCACATTTACTTGTAAGATTAGGTGTTTGGAAGATGTTGGCAAGTTTGTGAAACCGGAGTCTGGGGCTGCTGCAGGCTTCCTGGTGTCCTTCAGCATCACAGCTCAGGATGGTTACTGTTTTTTAGGGGTGAGGGTGTGTATTCCAACAGCTGTGAGTGTATCTCCAGAGGTTTCAAAGGAGTGGGCAGTGCACTTCCAGTGCAGCATTTGTTTGGTTTTAGGGCATGTTTTTCCCCTGGGAAAGAAGAGTAGCAATCCAGTGATCAAAGAAACAAAGCAAATTGCTGTTGAATTTCTGCCTAACAGTATTTAAATTAAAAAAAAACAACAAACCAACCCAACATTGTATATAATTTATAAATGAGTCATGTATGCCTCAGCTCTGGCCTCCTGGAGCAGCATCTGAGACGTCAGGTTCAGTGGCTGGTACTCCAGCAGCCTTTTAGATTAGGAAGCAAGAGAGCAACGTCTGTTCTCTGCAGCAGCCCACCGCCTGGGACCCATTGCTCTACAGCAAGAGCCACAGCCATGAGACTATTTCATTCGCATCCCCATCCCCTCTGCTCCCACAAGCGTGCTGTCTTGGGCGGATGAGATGGGTGCAAGAAGAGGATTGAGTGAGTCAGGGAGGGGGAAATAGCCTCCTGATGCTCACAGTAAGGAATAAAGCCAGGTTTTCCATGGTGGCTGGTTAATTCAGTGGGACTGCTGTGTTGGCCTTGCTCCTGCAGCACCCGGCGCTGCAGCATCCCTGCTTGCCCAACTGGCTAGTATCGCTGGATGGATTACACACGGCACAGTAATGTGGTTAGCCAGATAACAAGGACATTAACCCTGTTTTTCTGACTGCGTTGTAACAAGAATAGCCTCATTCCTGAAGTTTCAGCTGCACACAGTATGTCAAAACCATCTCCTTTGGCCATTAGATGTGGATTGCTGTTTTGCTTGCCTGTGGTGGATGGGATGGGGTAGCTCCCTTCCCACCCTGGAGAGTTATTGGAGCTGTTGTGGGTCAGTGCTGTGCTCAGAGAGACTTTGCCGGGGCAAGGACAGTTAGGGCTGATTTTCTGGAAGTAGTGGGGGAGTCCTTAAAAATGTCTAATCAGCTCGGGAGGCCTGCATGTGTTTCCCTGGCAGCCTCTTTTAGCTTCCAGCACTGATGTGCTCTGTGACTTCAGCATCCCAGCTTCAAAGCAGGCAGATGGAAACAGTAAGTGCTAAGAGCAAGTTTAAGGCAGCGTTATTAATTTCACAAAAAAACAAAGAGAAAAAGTCTGTGTGGTGTATTGCTCAATGTATAGTGTAGCTCTGTTGACCAGAAATACTTTGTTTGGTGTCTCATGGGCAGTGTAGCTGGAGCGGACAGGTTTTGAAGCAGTCAGCTGTCCCCCTTGCTATTTCTTCCACAGTAGCTCTGTCCCTCTCTGAATGAGCGTAGTGGCGCTGGCCATCTTCATCTCAAATGCCAGAAGTGGTGACTAGGGAAGTGCTGATTTGGTGGGATTTTACAAGCTCAGCTTTAGAGAAGGCGGGAATGTAAGTGCTTAAAACTGTGAGAGGTACAGCACGAAGCACATGCACGCTGGCTGTGTTTGTAGCCCTGCAGCTGGTTACAACCCGCACAGGTCTGATCCTGATCAACCCCATCTCCTGCAAGTGGGTCTGGAGCTGCAGGTGCTTCCAGAGCTGCTACAAGGGGACGAGTTCTACCCCTCAGCTCCCATTTTGGTGTCCTCCAAGGCTGTCTCTCTGCCATGGGGAAGACTGGTGCTGGTGGCGTCTCTGTAGAGGTGGAAGCTCAGACAGCAGCAAAACTGGCAGGTAGACAGAGTCCAGAGGGCCTCGTCCTGCCCCGAAAGTGAGGAATCCACAGTTTGTCCCAGGATCAGGGCTGTAGCCTTGGTATTTGATGAACAGTACCAAAATCTACAACTAGGTTTTGTGGTTCGTCCCTGTGTACTTGCACCCCATAGGTACCTTATTGCAGCATCTGCACAAGCACTTCTGGGGGGGTAGAAATAGAAGTGTATACATATGCTTGCAAACATTCATACTTGTGAGTGGCCTTGGCACTGAAATGGTAAATACAGTTTAGAAAATTGCCTTGAATGACAGCAAGAGCTTTTCTTCTCCTTAGCTGGTGACCGGGGTGCGGGTGCAGGGGGAAGAACTAGAGCCGCTTCAGGGGGTGGTGACACGCATTCCTGGGGACAGCTTGGTGATGACTGAGCTGGGAAGTGCTGTTCAAGGGCCAAGTGTTACAACTTTGCGAGGAATTTTAACATATCTGTGTTTCTTAGGAGGGTCTTCCAGCAGTAACGTGTGCCCAGATGGACAGACGGTAGGATCCTGCCCTGAGGAAAGCCCGCGGGGAGCCTGCAGCAAACCGCCCTGGCTGCTCGGCCGCAAACCCAGCTGCTGCCCAGTGCGTTGCCTAAACAGGCAGATGTCAATGTTGCTCAATGCGATGGAGACCTGAACGTCTGTTTATTAACGGATAAGATGGTCGGGCTGGCATACGGCACGCGAGCCGGCCTGTGCAACTCCTGTGGTTTCCAACCGTACTTATCGAGGGAGGGGGCTGCCTGCTTAGGGAGGGTGTTTCCTCTAATCGGTAACTTTACATGCCAGTGGCAGGCAGATGTGTGGGGAGCAAAGGCTCAGCTTTTTCATAACAGCCACTTTCACTGGACTTAGAGGAAGGATTCATCTAAGGCAAGGCTGGGGAGTTCAAAAGGAACGTTTTGCTCAGAAAAAGAAGAGTAAGTTTTCCTTGAGAAAGGGTAGAAGCAGGGACCTTGCAGCCACCCGCTTGGCCATTATTTTTCACCATCCAACCTAGAAGGAATCGACTCATCTCAGCATTGGCTAGCAAGAAGTTTAGTTCCAAAAACCCTTCCCCGAGTCCTTCAGAGGCTTCTTCTGTTGTCTGCCCTCCAGCCCTGAGATGCTGCACATATGAGATGGTTACAGGCTCAGTTTAACGGCATCTCTCCCACTTAGCAGACTATATAATAAACATGGCTTTTAGAGGGGATTTTCTGGGGAGGGGTGTGAGGTGGGCTGTGAATGGGGAGGCCAGACACCATTGTCTAGCAAGAATGAGAGTCCCTGGGGGTGAGCGCGCCTGGGCTTGTTTTCCAAATTGTCCCAGCATCAATCCCTCCTCCTTTACGGGATTTCCTCCTCCAGTCGGGGTTTTGTTTTGGAACAAGCGTTGGTCAAACAAGCTTTTGTTTGCGGTCAGTCACTTGGCATACATACACCACTTCTGGTGGGGGACAATGAGGAAGCTGTTTCGGGGGCAGCTGCGGTGGGACTGAAAGGGAATACTGATGGAAAAAGGGCATGGGGAGGAAATAGCTGGGTGAAAATTATTTGGGAGGATCTTACGGAGACCGGGTGCTGCAGCTAGGTTGGGAGGGCAGCAGGGAGTGCTTTGATCCAGCTGCCTCGCCCCAGTTGCTGCCTCGTACTGGTTTGTAACTGATTTTCCCCCAGGATACCCCACCTCGGACAGGTGAGAAAGTTGGACATAATATTTGCAACAATGCATCTAAAAAGCTTTGTTTCAGGAAGAAGTAAACTATGTAAGGCAATAACAGATCATAAAAGGAATTGTGTAAGTGAGACTGACTTCTTTGTCAGCAAAAATTGCAGCAAAACCTGTTCATTGATGACATTACCTAAATGACATTACTTACGTATGTCCTTTCTTTCACATTTCCTGTAATCCTGTTACGGCATTGTCCCATTACCTCAAGCACTGTCATCTTTAAATGCTGTCAGATCTTAACTGGGTGGCCAAGGACATCAGAAGAGGATTGAGGTGAAGCTGATGGCAATTTCAGACCTGCCATGTATATGGCCATCTCCCAGCCTGCCCCTGGATGGGGTGTTTTGTGATAAAATAGTCAGGTAAAGTGGTGATTCGAGGACTTCTGCATCTTTTATGGAGCTGCCACCCATCACCACGGTGTCCAGCACTTCTTTTGGGGAGTGCAGGGGGCTGGGCGCAGCTGGTGTGCCAGAGGTGCTGGGGGTGGTGGGTAGGAGCTGTGTGCTCGCTGATGCTTGTTGGAAAGTGCTCCCATCCCCAAGAAAATGAGGACCCAGAGGCAAGCAGCTGGAAAATGTTCCTGCGGGGCGGCGGGCACTCCCTGTACAGCTTTCATGGCATTAATAGCCGTTCGCAAAGCATGCCAAGCTCCTCGGACTTAAGGTGCTATTAAGTGCAACATCTGGGTGTTAATTGTTCTTAACATTATTGCTCTCTTACTGTATTATTGCTAAAAAGTGACATGAGGCCAATTTCTTTTACTCCAACCACGAATGCGCTGCTGTGGTTTCTCAAAAGCACTATGAGATGTGACAGCAAATGGGAGGATTGTGATTTATGCCGTTTACCTCCTGAATATTCAGTGCTCTTAAGCCCGAGAGGAGTGGGAAGCGTTGGCGTCAAAGCAATAGCCTGTTTTAACTGGCAGGCCCTCTCGTCGGGTTATAATAGCGATGATGATAATTGCCAGCTCCGGGGGCAGGAACTGTCGTTTCATTATCTCTGGGTGCAGTGCCACGCTCCGAGGGGCTCCAGTCCCCTGTGGCAGCTGCTGGACCTGGCAGCAGTGCAAATAACAGCAGCCTTGAACCAGAAATGCTCTGCAGAGAAAAGTCTGTGGTCAGGCAAGCGGTGATGTATCTGATTGCCATTCAGTCCCATGAGGTGGTTTTCCTGAAAAGCAGAGCTGCACTGTGGGAGACTGTAGGTTGGCAGTGAGGGTGGGGGTGGCAGTGGGAACCAGCACGTGGTTTCCCAGTGGTGTCGATGTAGAGGTGCTGCTGGCAGGGCACAGCATGTCCCATGTGCTCCCATGCCTCGGGATGTACAGCAGCAGATGTGGGCTGTCTTCACTAGTGTAAGAAGTATGGAGGTCCCAGCTCCCGTGTTGGATATATATCGAAGTAAAGAGCCAGAAAAAGCAGGCTCACAGGTGAAGAGCAGGAGAGCAGCTCTCTTCTGAATAGCAGCCGTGTTCATTTGGTCCAGCGCAATGGTTAGACAGCACCAATGCTCAGAGTTTAGTCCCGATGTTGCTAAAGAGCAGTGCCTGGATCCCCAGATCTTTGTGCTGCGAAATAACAGCGCAACAGCCCATGGGGTAAGGGGGCATTTGTCCCAGGAAAGGGTATCATCATGTGGCCAGGTAGACTACGCAGATTATTCACTTAATCGGTCTCAGTTGGGGGGGGGGTTATTGCTGTCTGTTACTGGTATCTAAGTGTTGGCAGTTGAAACATTTAATTGCATTGTCCTGTAAGAAAATGCTTGTCTTGCTAAAAGATGGGATTCTCTACAGTCCATTTCATATGCTTAAAAACTCTTGTTTCCATTTTGTTCTTTAGTATCAGTGCTAGTTTAATCCCTCCTCTGAGGCCCATCCTCTGGTCTTACCTTATGCTGATCTGGGGCCATGAGCGGGCAAAAGTCTCCATGCCACGTCTTCCCAAATGAATGTTATTCTCACCTGCCAGTGGCTCAGCCTGCTTCTCCTGCATGGGGGAAAAGTGACCTGCAAGACGTGCTGGAGCCATCTCATCTCCCCTTGCATCACACAGCCCCCCCCAGTGGGGCTCTGCCTGGAAAGGTCTCAATCTAGTCTAGTGCTCCTAAACTGGCCATGGTTTCTGTGTCGCTGCCCCATCTGGCTGTTAAATTGATACTTTTTTGGCTGCTGGAGGAGAATTTTTCTCTCATTTCTAAATCTCTTAATAACTGAAGACTTGGTTGTAAAAGCACTAACCACACTCAGTTCACTGGGGTTTTTTTTCAGTCATAGCTTGGCTTTTTTTTTTCTCCCCTATAGGCACAGGTAACATTTATAGCTGAGGTGGGTTGCGTTTGCAACTTATTAATCTCTCCCGTGCATGTGGGTTGAAAAGAGACACCATGCCTTTATCAAAAGCCAGGCTAGCACAAAAGCCTATGCAAAATCATCATCAAATCCTATTACAGGTGGAAAATATCTCTTAGATCATCTCATTCATTTCTCTGCCAATGCTAGACTGTTCCTGAGAGTTAATTTTCTAGTGTCTGCTGCCAACTCCCTGTGACTGTTGGTCTGTCATCTTGCCTTTGGGTTGTCACTGTAACTTCCACTCATTTCCTTGCATTTCCAAACAAGCCTCATTTTGTTCGGTGGTTGCCTGTGTTACTGTTTGCCCTGCATTACGTATTATCAGTGGTTTCTACTCGAAGAGCATCACTAGACCTTGCTTGCAGCTGGGAAAGGCATCCCTGCAGGACTGGGAGCTCGGGGAGTGCTGCTTCCCAAACAGGGGCTCCGTGCCCTGCAGTCTACCTGCCGTAGGCATTCGGGTAGAGAACTTCTCAAAGGGAGGTTTCCGTCCTGCAGTTGTGGCCGTGGGTTCAATGTGAGCAGGTCGTCTCCTGTAAAGCACTTCTCCCAACCTCTGCTGGCACCACCTTTGGTAAACTCCCACCCCGAAGTCCTGGGCTGGCTGTGACATCCACTTGGCAGGGGGGGAAAAATAATAATAATTCAAAGCTGGAGCTATTTATAGCATTAAGCAAGTGCGGATTTCTTCAGGATTTGTTTCAGAGGCAGAAACAGCATGTGGGAGCAGAGTAACCTTACTTGTAACTTCTCACCAGCGCTGCTGGTGATGATTGAATTCCCCAACACGGTGAGAGTCTGGGCAGCCCTGCCAGCACCAGGAAGGTCGGTCCAGCAACTGTCACCTGGAAAGCATCAAAAGCACAAGCTGTCAATAGCAACCCGCATTTGGAGAAAATGTGAGGGCTTTCTAATTAACTGAGGATCTCTAAATTAGAGCGAAGCCTCTCGACAAGCCCCCTCGTACGCTTGAAGTGTCAGGGCTCAGCAGATCGCCGCATCTAACAAGCGGCTGATTTTTAACAGTAGCTCCGAGACTCAATCATCTCCTAATGGCTCCGTTTCAAAACGTTTCAGTGCATTTTTCATCTCTTACTCTGGAATTTATGCTCTTTGTTCTCTGCTCAAATATTCTGGTGCTTTTCCTTAATTTCAGGCTTCTGCCTTGCAACGGCTCCTCTGCCCTAACTAGGCAGCTCATTGCTTGCCTTTCCCCGCATGTGATCCTCTGCCGTGGCTGCTCGCTCTGCTTTCTAATCAGTAAGTTTCAGAAATTCCCCCTTTCTCTCCCTCCAATGTATAGGCAGTGCTGCAGGGTCTGGAATTTCATAATTAGGAGACATGTGTTTAAACAGACTCCTGTGTAATAAAAGGTAAAAAGTGAGTTTATTTTAGCTTTAAACTCCCTCCCTTTAAGATACTGAATGCGGTTTGCAAATGCACCTGATCTTGACCTCCTTCCTGCTGCTTTTATGCAGCGCCGCAGATTTGGACGCTGGCACTCCTGGTTTACACCATGGCAAATAAGATCAAACTCTCATTTTGGCTGCATTCACAGCAGAGTAAAAATATGCACATTTAAACTGAGGGCTTCGAGCTGCTGAAAAAGCGACAGGGAGATCTTTCCCGATGTGTAATGAGACCCACACAAGGCATCCTCAGGAAGGCGGCAGGGTAAACTCCTATGTAAGCAGTGATTAGGAACAGAGAAATACCATTGAGGAAGGTAGAGAGTTAATCAGCAACTCTTTAAGACTTCTCTGCGTGTGTTTATGTTCAGCTGCTTATCCGTATCTTGGCAATTATTCATGTGAAATAGAATATAAATCCTGATGCCTAATTTTTCTTCGAAAATTTTCACCAGGTAATCAAATCCCGAAGTGCATATTCCGGTGGTTTTATCAGTAAATCAAATTTTTATCATTTATCAGCAAAAGTTAGATTTAAGCATCCTCACTGTAATGTTTGAAAGATTAACATTTGTTTCAGCGGGTACTGTGCCAATCAATAATCTTCCAGCTTGACTCAGCTATCAATTATTGCTGCAATTATTTGTCTAGTTGGATATTTAAAATGTCATCAGAAAGAGATGATTACATATTCCAGAAAGCAAGGCACTGTATAATCAGATGAACTGAATCCAGTTAAATGTAGTGTGGTACTAACCTGTCCTTCAAAGCTGAATTCTGCAGCCGCGACTGAAACAACAGCTTTCTGCATTATTGTAAGGAAACAGATCTTAACCTTGGAACAGTGCGTGTTATTGGGGTCGGGTAATACTCAGCGAGAGGAGACCTTGCCAGCCTGGAAATTGAATCAGCCTTACTGACATAAAGGAGGGAGGGACAGGGGGGGACTGGTTTTGTTGGATCTCATCTGCAAATCTATAAATAAGAAAATCCACTCTTTATCTGCCTTTCTGGGAATTTAAACTCCCAAGCTCCAAGCACCAAATTTTGCTATGCCGTTTTTGCATTCCTTGACTTGATGTATGTGTGGTAAATACTCTCTGTGCCCCGAGAACGCAATAAAGCTGTAGCAATTCTTGCAAGTCTTACACCCTCCAAACTCCAGGTATTCAGAGTATTATATCATTTTCAACTTCAAGGATATCTCGACAATGGAGAGGAGACAGAATAAACTGGAAGAGACTGGACAACTTTACGACACCTTTTGGTCCAGTTTGCAAAGCAGGGAGGGGAAAAAATATGTATTACCAATTTTACTAATACTTGCTTGTGCAAGTTATGAAACTAAGCGTCATAGGATCTGGTTCAGCACTTGCTGTGCTTGCAACTCCATGGTGACATTGAACTTGCTCAGGGACAGTATAAACCTTTGCCTTCCTGGCAGATGATTTGCAGGCGGAGGTGTCGTTTGGGGGGGACCTGCAGTTCCCCTGACCCACTTTGTCAGGATGGTTTGCTGCTGGCTAAATACCATTAATTTGAAAGCGAGGGGAAAGTGAGCCAAAGGGGAAGGCTGGGAAAGAGGAGAGTCTGAAGAGGATGCAATTTTGGAAAGAAAAGGTGGAATAAGGCTCTCAAGGAGAGGCCTTGTTCATGCATGTCCCCAGGCCTGTCATGTGGGTGATGGCTGGGGCTTTTTGGCTCCACTGACACCCTGCCCAAGGCAGTGGTGGGAGCAGGGGTGCTCTGGGATGGAGAAGGGGTCCATGGCACTGCCTGGCTGGTGAGAAGAGCCAAGAAGGGCTGGCAGGGACCACCACATCTCTGCAAGGTGATGGTTTAAATGTATATGCTTTACAGAGCCGGGCACGTCAAATAGATATGCTAATATGCAAAATGCAGCAAAACTAAAGCAAAACCGTAGGTGCTGAGGAGCCTTGACAGCCTGGCAGTGCCCTGGCAGCAGCATGCCTGCTGGTGAGCAGTGGTGGGAAGGGGCCAGCCCATTTTCTCCCTGGGAGACGGCTGAGAGCTGTTTCAAAATGCCAGCGCGCTTCAATCGCTCCAGGAGTGCCCTGTGCAGTAGAGCTGCCATGTCCTCCAGCGAGGTCCCGCAGAGCTAATCGAGTCACCAAGCATTAGTGGCTCTTCTCAGGAAAGCAGCATCCTGGTGTCATGGCTGAGGGTCTCTGTATGTAAGAGGTATGTTTGTGTGTGGTGTGCATTGCAGAGCAACATCCATGACACATGCTTGCCCGTGCCGGGTGCCGGTTGCAAGGCTCAGCGATGCCAAAGCTGTGATATAAACCAGGAGAAACACCCCCATTGCCAGCATCTGCCAGGGCTTGGGAGTCTTATGCTGCGTCTCACCCCACACTGGCAGGGGTGACCTGAGATGTCGTGCTAGAGCATCTTCTTTCTTTCTTTACAAGAAACTTTTTGAAGTGTGCTCTGCCTTTTCTTCAGATGCCGCTGGCAAGGAAGAAAACAGTAGAAAAGGAAACAGTTCTTCAAGCGGATGTACAAGAGTGAATAAAATAATTTGGAAGCTCTCTGTAGCTGTGTAATTACAAAGCTGCATTTAAAAAGTGAATTATTGACTTGATTGTCCCTGGCAGCCACTGGGTAAACACATAACTACGGGCTGTTGGAGAAAGGTGCTGTTTGTTGGATAGTCGGTTAAAGCTTGTAAAGGGCTTTGATGCTCTTGTCGGGGCAGGGCTTGGAAAAGGCTTGGTCCTTGGTGGATCACTGCCCAGGCGGACCTTCTGGCAGGGGACACACTTGGTGCATGTAGGCCCAGAGGAGCTGATTTAGCGGTTGTCATCCCAGTGATGCCACTCCTGTTTGAGTCCATTAATTTCCAATCCCCATGCCCATGCTCAGGAGAAGTGGGCAGGGAAGCCTGCCTGTCTGGGATGTTGGTTACTTCGCTAATGATATTTTTAGAGAAATGAAATGCTATCAGTGAGGAGTTCCTCCTGTGGGGCTGACAACACCATGTAGTTCACCCTTTAGGTCCTGCCGCTGATGTTTGAAGTTAGTGGAGCTACTACCAATGTGATGCTGCTGTTGGCGTCGTCTCTATTTCACCATCCCCGTAGCATTAGTCCATAGAGTGCATACATGTGCGTGATCAGGTCTTCTTTGCTTGAGGGGTTTCTTTTTAAAACTTCGTTCAAAGCTGAAGTTCAAGCACAGCATTATATTCCGACAGCAGGTTTCTTCTGTTCCTTGCCGATCAAGACACAGCAGATTTCCACCCCCCTTAAGCTGTAAAAAAAGCACAAAATCAGTCGCAGCCTGATACCTTACTTGCCAAGTTGGAGCTTGAAGCAGGTTTTTTTGGTGGCCAAATCGTAACACCTTGAAAATAGTGACAGACATTGAGGTCAGGCTGGTATGCCTGGCAGCGCTGGCGTGCTCCCGCAGGACCCCAGCACCCTGTGCCTCCCTGCCAAGGTTCCAGAAAACCATGCGTTTTGTTGCTTGTTGTTAATGAAATATTTTACTGGGGGTGGAATCTAGGTGTTACGAGTATGGTTTGGCTTAGAAGAATGAACAAATACACAGAATACGTTGAGGCTGCAACCAAAATGGTCACCCATGAAGTCTGTACTTCTCCTGCAAGGGCCAGATGTACCTCAGGGTTACGAGGAGCCCATCTGCCAGGCTGTGGATGGAGCCAACCTCGCTCTCACCTGTGTCTCTTGTCATGGATGCTGCATGTTGCTCTTCTGCAGGAAGGAACTGGCCTCCCTGTTTCCACCCCTTCCCACTTGCTCTTTCCTGAGGCCCAAAAAACTTCTGTTTTATGGAAACTTGAACAGTTCTGCGACACCCGATGAAAATTTGACTTTGGGAGAAAAAGGTGAATTCCTGGAGTTTGTAACTCCACTGTAAATCTTTGAATGGCAAGGCAATGCCAGCTGTACCTTTGTTTTTATTATCGCTGTTGCTTCTGTTTCCTTTTGAAGTTTAGGTCATGACATTAGCGTTTTGGCCTGGTGCTTCTTTCAAAAGAGAGGCTTGTAAAAGGAGGAATAATGTAAAAAAGGCATTATTGATACTCTGTTTAGAAATTATTTTACCAGTTTAATTAAAATTTTTTCAGGGAGTTTGAATTTGCTGGAAAAATAATTTTTTTCAGGAATATCAGTGAGTCTTTTTATCAAGAAGTGGTAGATAAGGAAAGGCTGGTAAAGATGGCAAATGGGGAGCCGAGGGTCCCACAAAGTGAAACATCTTCTAGATTTTTGACATTTTCACAACTAAGCCAGTCACAGGACCTGTCATCAGGCCTGTTCATAAAAACATGGATTTGATGTGCAGAATTTTATTTTTCAAGTGCACAACAGGAACAGTGCTGGAGCACCTCTCCTCTGAGGACAGGCTGAGAGAGTTGGGCTTGTTCAGCCTGGAGAAGAGAAGGCTGCGGGGAGACCCGATTGCAGCCTTTCAGTACTGAAAGGGAGCCTATAGGAAAGATGGGGACAATCTTTTTAGTAGAGACAACAGTGACAGGACGAGGGGTAATGGTTTTAAACTAAAACAGGGTAGGTTTAGGCTA
>Ga0065711_1036071_pt1 | contig 21488 bp, 13 predicted proteins | sample Hoacrofraction12_FD_59098 | JGI IMG/M metagenome (GOLD analysis project Ga0065711, IMG submission 59098) | Hoatzin crop microbial communities from Cojedes, Venezuela - Epithelial fraction 12 v2 (version 2) | ecosystem: Host-associated > Birds > Digestive system > Esophagus > Crop | place... | reverse complement strand
GCAATCGCAAGCTTGCTTGCAGATTGCTGAGGCGCAGCCAAGGTTGTGCGAAGCATATTCTGCGCGAGACCCAAACAATAGGCGGAGGTGGTAGGAAAAACCGGGTGGAAAGGACATCCCACCCGGTTGATGATTAGCATATCTAAGTAGTGCCGTTTTAGAACGTAACTTTCACACCGATTTGCGCGTGCCAGCGGCTGCTGATGTTGTTGCGCACGGGCTTGGTGTAGTCGTTCCATTGGAACTTGGGCACGTAAACGCCTTCGCTCTTGCGTGCGAGGCCGGTGACCTTCAGCACGGTGACGTTGCGGGTGCTGCCCCACGATGCGCCCCACTTCTTGTTGAGCATGTTGGCGAAGTTGAGAATGTCGAGGGTGAGCTGGATCTTGCTGCCGCGTTCCTTCAGGTAGAAAATCGATTGTGCGAAGTGCAGGTCGATTTGGTTCTCCCAGTGACCGAGGTTGCCGTAAGCTTCGGCGTATTCTCCGCGGTGCTTCTTGGCGTAGCGGTCGGTGGAGAGGAATTCCTCGAAGAGCGCTTTCTGCTCGGCGGCACTGGTCTTAACGTAGGTGTTGCCATCGGCGTCCTTGGCGGTGATGTCGGTAAACACCATGCTCTGGAGCTCGGCGGCGGTGGGCAGGTAGAGCAACGAGTTGCCCTTGGAGCCGTCGCCGTTGTAGTCAACGCTTTCGTTCATCGTGAGCGTATAGCGTTGTCCGGTGTAGCCGTTGTAATTGACCGCGATGTTGGTCTGCAGCCAGCCATTGGCGTACTTCGGCGTGGTGTAGCCCACGGAAACGAGCACGCGGTGCGGCTGGTCGTAAACGCTATAAGAGAGCCGCGGGTTGTTGGTATCGATGGCGTACTGGTATTTCCAGTTGCTGTAAGCGACGCTATTGGTGCAGTCGTTGATGGTGCGCGAGCGTCCGTAGGTATAGTTCACCAAGAAGTTCAGACCGAAGTTAAACTTCTTTTCGAGGGTGGCGGCGAGGTTGTAGCTGTAGCCCTTGTTGCTATTCTTCATGTTGATGATGGAGTAGTAGCTGTTGTCCACCGAGTAGAACGGCGCGGCAGAAGCCTCAACGCCTTCAACGGCGTAAACGCTACCGCTCTGGGTGAGCGCGAGGTTCTTGAAGTAGGCGTTATAGAACGTCTTGCTGTACAGACCTTCGAGCGTGAACTTCCAGTCGTCCCAGAAGCGTTGCTCCCAAGCGAGGTTGGCGCGCAGCACTTGCGGATAGCGGAAGTTCTTGCTGATGGTAACGATGTCGGGGGTCGGCGCGATGCCTTTGCCCAACGCGGAGATGAGATCTTGCGTGTTGCCCGTAATCGCGGGGATGTCGGCAGCATTGTTGATGGTCGTACCGGTGATTTCCACGCCATTGTTGCAGTAAGCGTTGCTCAGCCAAACGAAGGGCACGCGGCCGGTGAACAAGCCGATACCGCCACGAATCAACGTCTTGTGGTCGTCGTTGGTGAACCAGCGGAAACCAACGCGCGGCGAGAACATCACCTTAGCAGAAGGCATTTCGCCCACTTTCACGTCCCAGCCTTTTTGCTCAGCGTATGCGTTGAACTTCTCGTTGGCGGTGGGAGAGTTGAACGTCATGGGGATGTCGATACGCAAGCCGTAGGTGAGCTGCAGGTTGCGGTTTACTTCCCACTTGTCTTGCGCGTACAGACCGAACTGACCGGCTTTGATAATCGGCGACCAGCGCAGGTTGCCGTTTGTCAACTCGGGGTTGGAGCACTTGAACACGAACTGGTTGGGTTGGTCGTTGAAGAAGTCCTCCAAACTGTTGTAAACCCATTCGCCGTTAGAGGTCTGGATGAACAGGTTGTCCATGTGATAGAACTCGTTGTGCGTACCGAAGGTGATAGTGTGGTCGCCCTTGTACCACGACAAGTTGTCTTCCAGCACGTAGATGTCTTGGTCCAACCTGTTGGCGCCCGACGAGTATTCGGTACCTATGTCAACGTAAATGTTCGAGCGCGAGCCGTCTTCGGTGCCTACGTTTTTAATCCAGAAGGTGGGTCCTTGGTAAGGCACTTCGCGGTTGTCGCGTACGCGGGTGTAGCTCAAACGCAACTCGTTGTAGAACGACTCAGAGAAGTTGCTGTTCAACTCAGCCACGATGCTATGGGTCTTGTCGGTGAAGCGGAAGCTGGAGTTGTTGAAATAATAAGAGGTGTAGCTGCTGCTATACTTGTCGTCGTAAGCGTTCAGGAATTGGTAGCGCAACGCGAGTTTGTGCTTGGAGTTGATGTTCCAGTCTAAGCGTGCCAATAGGTCAAAGCTCCTTTGGTCCACGTTGCGTTGGGCGAAGGCCTCCTGCGTGCCGGTCACTTGGTAGTATTTGTCGGCAATCTTCTGCGCGTCAGCCACGCTCAGGTAGTTGCTGCTCACGCCGGGATAGTAGCTGGCGGGATAGCTCTCGCTGTGACTCTCCACGTTGACGAAGAAGAACAGTTTGTCCTTGACAATCGGGCCGCTGAGGTTACCGCCGATGGTGAAGTAGTGCTGCTTGGTGAGCTTGCTCTTGATGTAGTCCTGGCTGGCATCGTAGCGTCCGTAGAAGTTCTGGTTATTATAATAGGTGTAGAACGTAGCGTGGAAGTCGTTGTTACCTTGCTTGGTGATGGCGTTGATACCGCCGCCGGTGAAACCGCTTTGGCGCACATCAAACGGCGCCACAACCACCTGGATTTCCTGGATGGCATCCATCGAGATGGGGTTCGCGCTTGCGTTCGAGCCGTTTGTGCCGTCGCTGTTCAAGCCAAACACGTCGTTGCTCACGGTACCGTCAATCTGGAAGCTGTTGTAGCGGTTGTTGGTGCCGGCAAACGAGATACCGCCTTGCTTGCTGCGGTTAGCCAACGGCATGTTTTGCACCACGTCGTAGATGTTACGGTCGATGGTGACCGCCTCGTTGATTTGCGCTGCCGAGAAGTTGTGGCTTGCGCCGGCTTCCTGCTTTTGCGCTTGACCGGTGACCACAAGTCCTTCCAACTCGTGCGCGCCGGTGTTCATGGTCACGTCCAATTTGTACGTGTTACCCAACTCTAAGTAGATGTCGTTGTACTGCGTGGTTTCGTAGCCTACATACGACACTGTGACGGTGTAGGGACCGCCTACACGCATACCCTGAATGGTGAAGCGACCTTGTATGTTGGTCACGGCGTTGTATTTCGTGCCCGACGGCGTATGCGTCGCCGTAATCGTAGCGCCAATCAACGTTTCACCACTCTGTTCTGCCACGACACCCGCCAAAGCGGAGGTCGTCACTTGCGCCGTAGCGGGGAGGGCAAAGCACACGGCAAGCAAGAAAAATAGGAGTTTGACTTGTTTAATCATTTGATATGTGTTTTGTTGAGGTTAAATTTTTTTGCAAAAATACGGCAAACATTTTGATTTTGCAAAAAAATGTAAATTTTTTTTGCGGATGCGACCCTAAGAGCGTCTTTTTTATATTTCCCATTTTGGGGAACCGAGTAGAGCGAGAGAAAAAAACACCAGGCGTGAACTCTCAACTCTCAACTCTCAAAACTCCTAACTAAACAAAGGTCTGCGTGAGGTTTTTCTGCGGGTTCTGCGTGAGATTGGAGGAAAATACTCCGAAGGAGTTAAACTGCTTCGAAGAAGCCTCACAAAACCCCGCATTCCCCGCAGCGAAGCGAGGAGAATGTGGGGTAACGAGAACGCTCTCACAATGCTACTTCGAAGAAGTTGAACAAAAAAAAACTACCAGGCGTGAACTCTCAACTCTCAACTCTCAAAACTCCTAACTAAATAGGAGTCTGCGCGAGGCAAAAAACACCAGGCGTAAACTCTCAACTCTCAACTCTCAACTCTCAACTCTCAACTCTCAACTCTCAAAACTCCTAACTAAATATTCAATGACAGCATTTTTTGAAATGAACTCTAAACATGATATTTGATTTTGAAATAATCCAGTAATGCTTTGTAGTTGTCTTGAGCTGTGAGGCAAGTATCCAGAAGAAAACCTTTTATCTTTGGCCAATTTTGCAGCCCCCGATAATAGAACATCTTCAAATCGTCGGAGATAATAAAAGGCACGATGGCAGATGCCATGCATTCCTTAAACATCACGAGCCTCCCCACCCTTCCGTTTCCGTCTTGGAACGGATGGATTGCCTCAAAACGCTGGTGGAAGTCGAGGATATCTTCAAGTTCGTGGCGTTTCTTCTTGTTATACTCAGAAATCAAAGCCTTCATCTGTTTATGCACCTCCTCAGGCGGACAGGTCTCTATCCCTCCGACTTCGTTGGGTAGTTTCTTATAATCGCCCACTCGAAACCAGTCTCTGCGACTGTCTGATGTGCCTTGTTTTAGTACACTATGTAATTTTTTTATAAATCCTTCCGAAAGTTTATCTGTGGCATGATCTATAATCATGTCGACGCAACGAAAATGATTTACCGTCTCAATAACATCATCTACACGGATTCCCTCTTCTGAAATTCCGATGGTATTGGTCTCGAAGATATAGCGAGTCTGCTCATGAGTCAGTCGACTTCCTTCAATATGGTTGGAATTGTAGGTAAAATCTATCTGTGTGCGATGGTAGATACCGCCCTTCATGCGCATCTCTTTCTGTTCGCGTAATGTCTGAAGAACGGCGTTCTTTGGCTTACGGGCATTTTTGCGTTCTGGCAGCACGGCATCGGCAGGAATACTCCATGTGCGTCCCACAAGGAACGCTCCCGGAATCTTACCTTCGGCGCAATAATTGCGTACCGTTCGCTCTGCAACCCCATTAGCCTCAGCGTATGCTTTTACTGATAGGAATTCCATATTTCTACTATTTCACATATAATATTTGCACGTTTTCAGCTGCAAAGATACATATTTTTTTGCCGACATCGGCAAAAAAATGACAAGTGTATAAGATTTTTTATAATTTCTTGCCGCAAATTGTATTTTCTTGGGCTAAACGCAGTTTTTTGCAGGTGTTCCGGAATTTCTTTATATTTGTAGTGGGAAATCGATTGAAATTTAATCCTGGTATTCGTATCGTATGTTATAAAAGTCGAACACAAAAACCCTTCGCCAGAGAGCTCCTTAAAATCCTTTTAAATCCGCTTAATCTGCGTGAGGTTTTTCTGCGAGTTCTGCGTGTTCTGCGCGAGAAGAAATCGTGTGCGTAGGTCTGCGTGAGGGAAAAACACCAGGCGGGGTGGGGTAGAAAAAAACTGCCGCGATGAGGCGGCAGTTTGATGTTTGGGGTTATTTGACGTAGGGCTTGATGGCGTCTCGCCAAATGAGGTAGCCGGTGCCGAGCAGGTGCAGCCCGTCGTTGGTGAGCTCGGGCTTGAGTTTGCCTTCGCTGTTGACGAACAGGGGATAGAGGTTGATCCACGTAACCCCCTGGCGTCGTGCCACTTGTTCGAGCAGCACGTTGGCATCGCGGACGTCTTGCTCTTTGCCCTTGAGCAGTTTCCACAGGCGCACGTCGTTGTTGAAGGGCAGCAGGCTCTGCAGGTAGATTTTGGTGCGCGGGCTGCCGGTTTTTATCATGACGATAAGTCGCTCCATGGCGCGGGCGATGCTGTCGGGCGTGACGTCGTGCGAGAGGTCGTTGACGCCGCTCTGGATGAAGATTTTCTTCGGTTGCCCGTCTATCACCGGCTGGATGCGGTCGATGATGCCTTGGATGATATCGCCGACGATGCCGCGGTTGCGTATGCGGTCGTTACCGAGGAGTTCGTCCCATTCGCAGCCATCGGTGAGGCTGTTGCCAACAAAGACGATGTCTTTTTTGGAAATCTTCAGCTGGTCGAAGTGGGTCTTGCGCCGCAGGTAGTACACGTCGTCGTTGGCAAGGGTGGTTTGCGCGACAATGGGCATGGCGCACGCCAGCAGTAGCAGGAAAACAATAACTTTTTTCATTGCATGAGGGTTTTATAATTCAAGCACGGGGTCTTCCTCGATGGGCTCGCCTTTGTATGCTTCGACGGCTTTTCTTACGGAGCCGTGGAGCAACAGCAGGCGCTTTGCCTCTTCGTAGGGCAGGTGAAGCTCGTCAACAATCCAACGCGTGCCTCGGTCGACGAGTTTCTTGTTGGAGAGTTGCATGTTGACCATCTTATTGCCTTGGACGCGGCCCATCTTGATCATGACAGAGGTTGAAATCATGTTGCAAATGAGTTTTTGTCCGGTGCCGGATTTCATGCGCGAGCTGCCGGTGACAAATTCGGGCCCGACAATCATTTCGATGGGGATTTCGGCTTCGGCGCTGATGGGCGCGTCGGGGTTAGAGGTGATGGCGGCGGTGAGGCAGCCATGGGCGCGTGCGTCACGGATGGCTCCGATGACGTAGGGCGTGGTGCCACTGGCGGCAATACCAATCACGGTATCGCGGTCGTTGACGTTGTGCGCCTGCAGGTCTTTCCATCCCTGCTGCATGTCGTCTTCGGCGTTTTCTACGGCGTTGCGCAACGCGGTGTCGCCGCCGGCAATGATGCCGACAATCCATCCCGGGTCCATGCCAAAGGTGGGTGGAATTTCGCTGGCGTCGAGCACGCCCAGGCGTCCACTGGTGCCTGCGCCCATGTAGAAGATGCGACCTCCGCGGTGCATGCGTTCTACGATGCCGTCAACGAGTTTTTCTATTTGTGGAATTGCTTTCTCTACGGCATCAGGCACTTTGTGGTCTTCGCGATTGATGTTGACGAGCAGCTCGTGAGTGCTCATCTTTTCGAGGTCGTCGTAGAGCGATGGTTGTTCAGAAATTTTTTGGAACATATCTATTTAGTTAGGAGTTAGGAGTTAGGAGTTAGGAGTTAGGAGTTTACGCCTGGTGTTTTTGCCTCGCGCAGACTCGCGCAGAACTCGCAGAACTCGCAGAATATTTTTTGCACGCCTGGTGTTTTATCTCACGCAGTTAGTACGGATTTTAAAGGATTATTAGCTGGCGTGGTAGCGGACGAGTCCTTCCATCGGGGCTTTGATAATGTTGCCGATGGTGATGCCGCGTGCGGCGGCTGCTTCGCGGAGCACTTTCTGTTCGCAGAACGCGATGGAACCCACGAAGTTGCAGGGCAATTCTTTATAGTGCTTGTAGCTCTCCACGTTGCGCGTGAAGAAAGCGGTGAAGGCGCGCAGCACGAGGTCGTGAATGGCGGGCTCTTCGATGTTGTGCTCGAGGAACGGCGCAAATTGCGCGAGGTAGCGGTTGGCGCCCGGCTGGCGATATACGGCGTTGATGATATCGGCGTATTTCAGGTTGTATTCCTTGAGGAATTTCTGGCAGATAGCTTCCGGCAGTTGGTGCTTCAGCACATCGCCTACCAAGAGCTTGCCGAGCACGGCGCCACTGCCCTCGTCGCCGAGGATGTAGCCGAGCGGCGAAACGTTATCGACCACCTTCTCGCCGTCATAGTAGCATGAGTTGCTGCCGGTGCCGAGGATGCAGGCGATGCCGGGCTGGCGTCCGCAGAGGGCGCGTGCGGCGGCGAGGAGGTCGCTCTCCACCTCGATTTTCTGTGCGGTCGGCATGTTGGCTTTCAGCGCGCCCACAACGTTTTGCTTGATTTCGTCGCCAATGATGCCTGCGCCATAGTAGAAAATTTCGTCAACGTTGTAGCCAACGAGGTGCGGCATGAGCTCTTTTTTGATGGTTTCGGTCATTTGTTGCTCTGTCATCATCAGCGCGTTCATGCCGGTGGTGAAGATTTGCGCAACTTTTTCTGTTCCGTTGAGCAGGCACCAGTCGATTTTGGTGGACCCGCAGTCTGCAATTAAAATCATCATTGTCAGTGGTGTATTTAAAAGAGTTTATAATTTTATGTAGATTTTTTTCTTGTGTAGGAAGTAGCCCGGAATCCAGCAAATCACGATAAAGGTGACGGCGAAGAGCGCGGAAGCGGCTTTCTCGGGGAGGAAAGAGGCGTAAGCGTCGTAGATGGCGCTATGGATGGTGATGTTCGAGCCGTCGGCTGCGTGTCCGATGGGGATGGCGCTGAACAGGATGCTAAGGATGGTGCCCAGCAGATAGAGCATCAGCGGGTTCTTGCCGAAGGCGTCGAAGAAGCGACACCATTTCTTGTGACCCTTCACGTCGATGACGTAGAGCAGCAACGCGAGGATGCACATTGCCGCGCCGCAGGTGATCAGCACGAACGTGGACGACCACATTTTCTTGCCGCACGGGATGCCGTATTGCAACAGCCAGCCAGCCAGCAACATACTTGTGCCGCAGAGCATGAGGTAGGCGATGCGCTCGGTGTTGTTGTGGTTCTTGACGATGAGTTTGCCCACCATAAATCCGATAAGCACGTGCGCGATACAGGGGATGGTGCTCAGCACTCCTTCGGGATCAAGGGCGAGGCTCTCGCCGTAGGCGTGCTCGTGGTACATGTGGTCTTCGCCAAGCACGGCACCGTCAACGCGCGCCAGGATGTTGTCTAACGAGAACTCGTAACCGTTGCCCACGCCCAACAGGATGGCGTAGCCCACCAGCAGGATGCCAATCACCCATGGAATGGCTTTCTGCTTGATGCTGCAGGCGATAATCGCGCCGAAGAAATAGGTGAGCGCCAAACGCTGGAACACGCCTAAGTAGCGCAGGGTGTCGAGGTTGTTGACGGCTTCGGCAAAGGGTTTGCCGGCAACCAAGCCGCGCACGAGGTGGCCGAACCATTGCACCGCCCAGCCAATCAGGAAGAGGACGACCGTGCGGCGGATAATCTTGATAACCAGCGGTTTGCTGAAGTGGAAGTTGTATTTCTTCAGCGAGAAGTACATCGATACGCCCATGCAGAAGATAAAGAACGGAAAGATGAGGTCCGTTGGGGTGAGACCCGTCCATTCGGCGTGTGCCAGGGGGGCATACAGGTGGCTCCACGTGCCTGGGTTATTGGCGAGCAACATGCCTGCCACAGTGATACCGCGGAGGATGTCGAGCGCCAGCAACCGTTTACTATTATTTTTCATTTTTTTAGTTAAGAGTTAGGAGTTAGGAGTTAGGAGTTAGGAGTTGGGAGTTAGGAGTTAGGAGTTAGGAGTTGTTTGTTCAACTTCTTCGAAGTAGCATCACTGTGGGCTTCTCTACACCCCACATTCTCCTCGCTTCGCTGCGGGGAATGAGGGGTTTTGTGAGGCTTCTTCGAAGCAGTTAAACTCCTTCGGAGTACATTTCTGCGAGTTCTGCGAGTTCTGCGCGAGGCTAAATTTAGTCTGCGTTAGTCTGCGTGAGAGAGATGGGTGAGGAGCATTCGTCGATGATGTACAGCAGCGATTGGTAGGGGACGCCGCTGTGGGTCGTCAAGCCGATTTCGCAGGTGCGGCTGTTGGAGAACCCTCGTGTGACGCCGGCGGCAACGACCTGTCTGCGGAGTTTCCGGAGGGCGTAGGCGTTGAGCTCCGGGTGCGTGAAACCCTTGTCGCCGGCGAAGGCGCAGCAGCCGACTCCTTCGGGCACCAATACATGGTTGCTGCATCGACGGGCGAGGCTCAGCACCTTGTCGGTGTTGCCCATCAGCCGCGTGGAGCATGTGATGTGCACGGCAATTGGTTCGTCGGTGGGGTGGAATTGCAACTTGGGCGCGATTTCGTCGTGGATGAAGCTGATGAGTTCTTGGGGTTTCAGCCGCTTGAAGTTCTGCAACATGCGGTGCAGGCAGGGGCTTTGGTCGCAGACAATCGGCAGTGTGCCCTGCTTTGAGGCTTGCCACAGCGCTTCTTCGAGTTCGGCGGTTTTTTGGTTGGCGATGTCGGGCATGCCCTTGCTTTCCCAAATCATGCCGCAGCAAAGGCGTTGCAGGTTGTCGGGAAAAATCACTTGCCAGCCGTTTTTGTTAAAGAACGCAACGGTTCGGTCGATAAGGTCGTCACCGTTGGCGCCTTCTGCCGCGCCAAGCGTTTGGTTGAGGCAGGAGGGGAAATAGACCAGGGTCTTCGCCGCCGACGGGTCGGCATGGGCGTAGAGCCGCAGTTTGTGGGGTTTGGGGAGCGATGGCGTCCACAGGGGAATGCCAATCGTATGGAGGGCGTTGCCGATGGTCGTGACGCCACGGTCGCCAATTAGGCTATGGGCGGCGTCGGCGACGTAGAGCAGCGATTTCAATCCGGTGCGCACGCCTTCTAAGTGCTTGGCGGCGAAGCGGCCGATACTGTGGGCGGCGCTGCCGTAGGGGTGCGCTTGCTCGCGGATGTGGTGCGTCATGTCGCCCACGTTGATTTTCATCGGGCACGACGTGCTGCACAATCCGTCGGCGGCGCAGGTCTGCTCGCCGTAGTATTTGTATTGCTTGACGAGGTTGTTGAGGCGGTCGGGCTCTGTGCCGAGCGCTTTCAGACGTGCAATTTCGCGTTGCACGACGATGCGCTGGCGCGACGAGAGCGAGAAGCCGCTGCTGACGCAGTTGATTTCGCAGAAGCCGCATTCGATGCAGGTGTTGACGCTGTCGTCGCAGAGCGGCATCGGCTTGATGCTTTGGATGAAGCTGTCGGGGTCTTCGTTGAAGATGACGCCCGGGTTGAGGATGCCGTCGGGGTCGAACAACTGCTTGATTTGCTGCATGATGGCATAGGCTTTGTCGCCCCATTCCTTGCGGACGAAAGGTGCCATGTTGCGTCCCGTGCCATGCTCGGCTTTGAGCGAACCGTCGTATTTGTCAATCACGAGCTTGACGATTTCGTTCATCAAGTTGCGGTAGCGCGCGATGTCCTCTTGCGTCTCAAACGATTGCGCGATGATGAAGTGGTAGTTTCCCTCCAGGGCGTGACCGTAGATGCAACAGTCCTCGTAGCCGTGTTTCATCAGCATGTTGGCGAGGTCAACCGTTGCGTCGGGCAGGTCTTCGATGTGGAAGGCGACGTCTTCGATGATGACGGTCGTGCCTAGCGGGCGTGTGCCGCCCACCTGGGGGAAGATGCCGTTGCGCACCGCCCAGTATTTGCCGTATTCTTTCGGGTCGGAGGTGAAGCGCGCCGGCACGTACAGCTCGTATGCGCTCAGCACCTTTTCAATCGCCGCGATGTTGTCCTTCAGTTCTTGCTCGCTGTCGGCAAACGTTTGAATTAGCACTGCCGTGAGGTTTTCGCCGGTGTTGTCGCCAACGGATGCGAGCGATTTGCGGTCAAGCAGCTCCGCGCAGTGAACAGGCGCTGACTTCATTGCCACCACCGCTTCGCACGCGCGCCGCATCTCCGAGAAGTACAACATAGCCGAGGCGCGGAAGGGGGGCAGGGGTGCCGTCTTCATTGTGAATTGGCTGCCGAACGCTAGCGTTCCTTCGCTGCCAACAAGCAGGTGCGTGATGATTTCAAACGGGTCTTCGTACATCACGAACGGGTAGATGTTCAGGCCCGTCACATTCTTAATCGAATACTTGCGGCGGATGCGTTCCGTCAGTTCGCTGTCGGCGAGGATTTCGTCGCGCAGGCGCTCGATGCCCGCCACGATTTGCGGGTGCGATTGCCGGAAGGCTGCTTTGCTTTGCTCGTCGCCTGTGTCCAGCACCGTTCCGTCGGCAAGCACCAGTCGCGCGCTGACAATCATCCGGTCGCTGTTGGCATGCGTGCCGCAGCTCATGCCCGAGGCGTTGTTCATCACGATGCCGCCGACCATTGCCGAATTTTTCGACGCGGGGTCGGGGGAGAAGAGTTTGCCCAACGGCGCAAGGATTTCGTCCACGCGGTTGCCTGTCAGTCCGGGTTGCAACGTGATGGTCGAGGCATCGTCGGCGATGCTGTAGCCCTCCCAGTTTTTGCCGGCAACAATCAGGATGCTGTCGGTCACTGTCTGTCCGCTCAGGCTGGTGCCGGCGGCGCGGAAGGTCACGGGCAGCCGCATCTCGTGGGCAATCGCCAACAGGCGTGCCACCTCGGTCTCGCTCGTGCTGCGCACAACGATTTGGGGCAAATGGCGGTAGAAGCCGGCATCGGTGCCCCAGGCGAGGGTGCGGAGCTCGTCGGTATAGACGCGGTCGTCGGGGATGAAGTCTCGGATGCGCCGCAGGTATTGTTGATAGTTGCTATTCATTCGTTTTTAGTTGATCACGAGAGGAGAGCCGTCGTGGTAGAGGTAGTATTTGGCGGATTTGGTTTGGAAATCGGCGGCGTCTTTGTTCCAGATGTCGATAAAGTCCTCGACGATATATCGTTTGGTGAATTGTTTTCGGATTTGGTCTGTTCCGCAGACTTTGTCGAACATGGCGTATCGTTTGGGGTTGCTCTCGAAGATGGGGATGTTGGGATAGAGCTGGTGGAAGACCTGTATGAAGTAGAATTGCGTGAGGGTGAGGTTGGCGGCGTCGAAGTCGGTGATGTAGGTCTGCACGCCGTGCACTTCTTTTTTCTCTTGGTTGAGGTCAACGGAGGTGACGAAGAAGGGCTTGACGTTGATGGGGCGGAATTTGAGTCCGGGGAGGTTGAGGGCGTTCATGGCGTCGGCGAGCGCGTCGGCGTCGGCGTCAACGTGGCAGAAGAGTTGGAAGGGCAGCGTGTAGCCGATGCCGGTGTTGAAGATATAGAGTTCGCCGAGTATGCCGGAGAGGGGATAGAAGAATGCGCTCTCAGGCGTCGGGATTTGCGGCGAGGGGAGTACCCAGGGCATGCCGGTTTGGCGGAAGGTCATATCGCGTGTCCATCCTTCGAGTGGTATGACGGTGAGGTTGGCTTTCTTGGCGGTAAGTCCTTCTTCGTTGAGGTAGGTGGCAAATTCTCCGGGGGTCAGCCCATAGACGTAGGGAACGGGGTATTTGCTGACGAAGCTCTCGTAGCCTTTGTTGACGAGGGGGCCTTCGACTTTGTTGCCTCCGAGGGGATTGGGTCGGTCGAGAACCATGAAGTCAACGCCGCACTCTGCGCAGGCTTCCATGCAGACGCCGAGCGTGGAGCAGAAGGTGTAGCTGCGGCAGCCGATGTCTTGGATGTCATAGACGAGTACGTCGATGCCTTGGAGCATTTCGGGCGTGGGTTTGTGGGTCTTGCCGAAGAGTGAATAGACTTTGACGCCGGTTTTGGGGTCAACGTCGTTGGCTACGGCATCGCCGGCATGGGCGTTGCCACGCACGCCGTGTTCGGGTCCGAAGAGCGCGACGAGTTGTACGCCGGGCGCGCCGTATAGGATATCAACGGTTGAGCGTAGGTTGTTGTCGATGCCGGAGGGGTTGGTGACGAGTCCGACGCGTTTGCCTTGCAGCTGGGCGAAGCCGTTGTCGCGAAGGACTTCGATGCCGGGCTTGACTTGCGCTGTGGCGATAATAGCACAGCAAAAAATTATTAGTGTTGCGAGTTTTCGTTTCATAGGATTTTTAATTTCGTGAGATTAGGTCTGATGGGGTTTGATTTTTCAGCTTTGTTTGGTTTTTATCTCGGGGAATTTCTTGTTCAACTTCTTCGAAGTAGCATTGTTATTGCTCTTTGTTACCCCACATTCTCCTCGCTCGCAAGCTCGCTGCGGGGAATGCGGGGTTTTGTGAGGCTTCTTCGAAGCAGTTAAACTCCTTCGGAGTATTTTTTTTGTGCGACCTCTTCGAGGTCGGGATGCAGGGGCGGTCCTTACCCCACGGCATCCTCGCAAGCTCGGATGACGTGGGGTTTCCTATGTTTGACCTCTTCGAGGTCAATTCCTAACTCCTAACTCCTAACTCCTAACTCCTAACTCCTAACTCTTAACACTTTCTTTGATGCCGTAGTTGGGGTCGATTTTTTTGTCAACGAAGTAGGTGACGACGATGGTTGCAACGCAGCAAACCATGACCATCCAGAAGAAGTTGACGTAGCCGAGTGACTCTTGCAGGTAGCCTGCGATCATGCCCGGGAGCATCATGCTGAGCGCCATGAAGGCGGTGCAGATGGCGTAGTGGGAGGTCTTGAATTCTCCTTCGCTGAAGTACATCATGTAGAGCATGTAGGCGGTGAATCCGAATCCGTAGCCGAATTGCTCGATGGCGATGGCGATGGAGATAATCCAGATGTTGGTGGGTTGCGCGATAGCGAGGTAAACGAAGGTGAGGCATGGCAGGGTCATGCAGGCAGCCATCCACCAGAGTGATTTCTTGAGTCCGACTTTGGCTGCGTAGAGTCCTCCGAGGATGCCTCCGACGGTGAGCGCCGCCACGCCGATGGTGCCGTAAGCGAGTCCGACGTTGGCGGTGGACATACCGAGGCCTCCAACGCTTTGGTCAGCGACGAGGAAGGGCATACACAGTTTAATAAGGAATGCCTCGGGGAGGCGGTAGAGGAGCATGAAGATGATAGCGAGCCAGACGCCTTTTTTGGTGAAGAAGGTGGCGAAGGTTCGTCCGAATTCCTTGAAAATAGCGGCGGCGGTTGGCTTAGTTTGGAGAGTTGAGAGTTGAGAGTTGAGATTTTTTTCGCCTATGGTTCCTTCTTTGGGGTCAACTCCTAACTCCTCACTCCTCACTCCTAACTGTTCATCTTTGATGAGGGAGGAGTGGTCGGCGGCGGGCTTGGGCATGGCGAAGGTGTGGTAGAGCGTGATGCAGCAGAAGAGCACTGCTGCGACGCCCATGGTGATCATCCACGACATGGGGATGTTACCGTTTCGCTGCTCGATGGCACCGGCGATGAAGACGAGGACGCCTTGCCCGAAGATGGAGGAGAGGCGGTAGAAGGTGCTGCGTATGCCGACGAAGGCGGCTTGCTTGTTTTGGTTGAGCGCGAGCATATAGAAGCCGTCGGCGGCGATATCGTGTGTCGCGGACGCGAAGGCTGTGATGGCGAAGAGGATGAGGGTGAAGGTGAATAGGCTGATGGGTGTCTGTCCGGCGGCGATGGTGGCGGCGTCGGGCTTAGGCATGGTGAGGGTAAGCAGGATGAACGCGGCGGACATGAGGATTTGCATGGTGATTACCCACCAGCGCTTTGTCCGGATGATATCGACGAATGGGCTCCAGAAGGGTTTGATGGTCCAGGGGAGGTAGAGGAGCGAGGTGAAGAGCGCCATCTGTCCGTTGGGCACGCCCATTTTGGCGAGCATCATCACGGAGATGTTGTTCACGATAAAATAAGGTATTCCCTCGGCGAAGTAGAGGGTTGGAATCCAGAGCCAGGGGTTGCGCTTGAGCTCGTTTCCGTGTGGTTGGGTAGCATTAATTTTGTTCATTTTTATTTCCGGGTTGGATTGGGGTTCATAGGATTGAAATTATTTTTTATCTCGTGAGATGAAATTTTTAATTTCGTAAGATTGGGTCTGATGGGGTATGATTTTTTTTACCTTTGCTACGGATTAGGTCAAGATTTTTGTGCGACCTCTTCGAGGTCGGGTGGCGAGGTGGGTTCGCTACCCCACGGCATCCTCGCAAGCTCGGATGACGTGGGGTTTCCCATGTTTGACCTCTTCGAGGTCAATTCCTAACTCCTAACTCCTAACTCCTAACTCCTAACTCCTAACTATAGAGGGGGGTGATGGAGGCGCCGGGGAAGTAGTGGAGGAGGATTTCTTTGAAATTGTAGCCTTTGGCGCCCATGACGGCAGCTCCGATTTGGCAGAGCCCCACACCGTGTCCCCATCCGGCGCCGCAGAGGGTGAATTTGGCGGGGTAGCCGTCGGCGTCGATGTCGTGTCGCTGTACGACGAAGGCGGAACTGTATAGGCAGGTGGGCGAGAGGGCGTAGCGGATAGTGAGTTCTTTGCCAATGACGCGGGTGCGTTTCTCGCCGACGATGCGCAGTTGGTAGAGTCGTCCGCTGGTGCCTCGTGCGACGGGTTGCAGGTCGCGGATGCGTCCGTAGTCGGTGCCGGTGCGTTGGTGGATGAGCTTGGCGAGCTCATCTTGCGTGTAGTTGACCTCCCACCGGTAGAAGTCCTTGGTCTCTTGGTCGTAGTCGTTCAGCACTTGGCTGAGGATGTTGGCGTCGGTGGTGTTGCAGAAGGCGTCGGGTTTGGAGAGGATCCATTCGGCGGCGTTGTCTTCGCGGGTGAGGTCGGGGAAGTTGTTCTCGTCGGCGCTGTCGCGGCGGGCTTGTAGGTAGGGGTGGTGATGCGGTTCCCAACAGTTTTCAAATTCTTCCATAACGCCTCCGCAGCTTTTGCTGAAGCGTGCGTCGCAGAGTTTGCCGTCGTAGGTGAGCACGATGCCGCGTGTGGCGTTGATGGCGTCGCGTACGGCGGGCGTGGAGGCTTTGGTGATGCCTTGGTATCGTTGGCAGTGGTCGTCGGCGCAGACGTCGAAGTTGACGTGGTCGTCGCGGTCCCACCACTTGATGAGGAGGTCATCGGTGTCGGTCATCTCGCCGCTGTCTTGCGCGAAATTCTTTTCCTCATCGGTTTTGTGGATTTGGGCGAGGAGCCAGCTGCGTGAGATGACGGCGTGGGCTTTGAGCAACTCTAATGAGGCTTTGGCGCTCATTTCGCTGCTGATTACGCTGAGCAGGTAGTCTTCGACGGGCAGGATGTTGACGGCGGTCAGTTTGTCTCCTTCGACGATGAGCTTGAGGGACCCGCTGAAGGTCTGGTCTTCGGCGCGTCGCCAGTGGAAGCTGACGCCGATGATGACTTGGTGGAGGGTGAAGGAGGCGTCGGGCGAGTCGGGTTGGAAGGTGAGCTCGTCGTAGTGTTTGCCGCCAAAGAGGACTTTGCCGTCATCGATGCGTGCGGTTTGCTCGCCGGTGAAGGCGCTGCCCTCGGCGGTGTAGCTGCCGTTGAAGGCGAATTTGAGTTCATCGTTGCTGATGATACCTACGCTGACGTTTGGTTGTTTCATCCTTTCTTTCGTTAGGAGCTGATTTTTATTTTTGTTCAACTTCTTCGAAGTACATTTTCTGCGAGTTCTGCGAGTTCTGCGCGAGGCGAGTTCTGCGTGAGGAAATTGTTAGGGTTGGAATTGCTCGGCGTAGCGCTTCATGACCTTGTCGGCTTGGTCGCGGGTGATGCAGAGCTCATCGTAGATGCCGGCGATGATGTTGGCGTTGAGGCGCTTGAAGTCTTCTTTGCGGGGCACTGCCCAGAGTCCTCCCATCTCGACGGAGGCGGGGCTGAGCAGGAATTGGTCGGGCTCGTTGCCGTAGCAATCGGGTCGGTGCTTGCGGCGTGGGAACACAGCCATGCAGTAGATGCCGGTGGCTTTGTCGAAGCGACACAGGACGTTGAGCATGGGCTCGGCGTGACCTCTCTTTTTGGGCAGGAGGCGCATGAGGCGATTGAAATACGTCGCCGCGCATTGGGCGGAGGTGGTCTCAATCGTGAACAGGTTTCTGTCGAGGGTATCGACAAAACCGAGGAGTCCTTCGTCGCTGTCGTCGAGTAGCAGCGTGGTCGCCATGGCGAGTTCGTCGAAAATCGGGAGCACGCCGTTGTTGCCGGCTTGGAAATGGGCATGGTCGGGGGCGGAGGCGCCGCAGTGCGGTCCGTTGTAGAATACCACGAAGTTGGGCAACTCGTAGGCGAGGCTAAGCATGTCGTCCACGCGTCCTTTGATGGTCTGTGGGGTATGCTCGAGGGTTGAGATGGTGAGGTGCCGTGGGAAAATGGGGTAGGGGTTGACCTGCACTTTGTAGGTGCCTTTCCAGACGATGGCTTCTTGCCCTTGGGGTTGATTCTCGGGGCAGAGGAAGCATGGGCGTTCCCATAGCGAGGCTTGCGTGGTGGGCGCGGCTGCTGAGCGAATTCGCTGCGGGTTGAATTGCAGGGTGATTTCGCTCTCAGCCAGGCGCACACGCTTTGTCTCTACTTCGCGCAGGGCGGCGTAGTTTCGTGCTGCGGGCTCCCAAAGGTAGGTTTGCCGCGCCCCCAAGCCTTCTATGTTCTCTTCAAAAGTCACTTTTTATTTGTTTGCTTTGTTGAGCGCGATGCGTGCTTGGAGTTCCCAAGTGCGGATGCGGTCTTTGTAGAGGTTGTTGCGATTCATCTTTTCGACGTCTAATGCGGCGTCGCTGTTGTCGTCCCAACGGCGGCAGAGGTAAACAGGCTCATAGACGCGACCGATTTGGTAGTAGCGCGAGATGTTCAAGCCGAGCGCGTAGTCTTCGCCGTAGCTGGTGTTCGGGATTTTCACGTCGCGGAGCACAGGGGTGTAGAATGCGCGAGGAGCGCCTAAGCCGTTGATGCGCAGGGCATTGTTGCGTCCGTTTTCGGGAGTCCATTCTTTGTGGTCGATGACGCCCGGGGGGATGGGATTGAGCTTGATATCGGTCATCAAGTAGGTGCCGACAACCATTGCCACGTTTTGCTCGTAGAACGCCTTCACCATGGTGGCGAGGGTGTTCTCGTCTTTGTACATGTCGTCGCTGTCGAGTTGCACGATGAACTTACCGGCTTTCTCGTGGTGGGCGGCGAGGTTCCAGTAGCCGCCGATGCCCATGTCGTAATAGTCGGCGATGATGTGAATCAGGCGCGGGTCGTCGTAGGCGGCGATGGCTTCGCGGGTGCCGTCGGTGGAGAAGTTATCTACCACCATGAGGTTGAAGGGGAAGTCGCATTTTTGCTTGAGCACGCTGTCGATGGCGTCGCGGATGGTGCGGATGCGGTTGCGCACGGGGATCATCACGGTGGCTTCGACGGCGAAGTTGCCTTGGTTGAACTCGATATGGCGGAAGTTGGGCACTTGTTTGCCGTCAACCTCCTTGGTCGGCGCTAAGTAGCCGCCTACCTCTTTGAGGTGCTCGGTGCAAGCCTTTTCCATTTCGATTTGGCGACCACGGTTGCGGGGGTCCACGTAGTCAAAGATTTTCTCGCCACTGGCGCGCGTGTCCAGTTCTACGTCGCTGTAGAGGAACTCGTTGATGTGGGTGATGGCGGCGAATTGCGAGAGTTTCAGACGCAGATCGTAAAGTCCGGCGAACTCGTAGTCGGCTTTCATCTTCGCGGCGGCTTTTTTGAAGCAGTCGGCGCAGAACATCATCACCGAACCAAAGTCGAAGTCATCGCGGAGGCTGCCCTGCTGGTAGTCGATCACGGGAGCCTTGTCGGCGCCTTTTTCGGTGACGTTGTAGTGGTCGGCGTAGAGCATACCGCTTTGGGTGTCGTCGGCGAGTTTCACGAAGCGCTCGATGGCGAAAGGCGCGAATTTGAGCGTGTCGTACTTGGTGTAGAGCATCACATAGTCGGCGTCAGCCTTGTCGGCGATGGCGCGCATGGTGGCGGAGGCGGTGAGGTTCGGCACGGTGATGATTTCGCAGCCTTCGACGGGCATCGCGTCGGCAGCGGTGGCGAGCAGGTAAATTTTGCTAACGAGCTCGTCGCCCTTGAGGTTCTCGATGGTTTGCTTCGCTTGTTCGGCGTTGGCAAACGGGATAAAGCAATTGATACGTCCCATGTATTCGTTCGTTTTTATAAGTTATATATTAATTATTTGTCTTTCTGCTTGTTATGCAGGATGCGCGCTTGTACCTCCCAGGTGCGGATACGGTCCTTGTAGAGGTTGTTGGCGTTGTCTCTGACGATATCCAGGGCAGCGTCGCTGTTGTCTTCCCAGCGACGTCCCAGGGTCATCACGTCATAGACCCTGCCTACGCGCCATCGGCGTGAGATGCTCAGGCACAGCGCGTAATCCTCGCCGTAGCACACGTTGGGTATGTCCAGGCGGCGCATGATGGGGGTGAAGAATGCCCTCGGACCGCCGAAGCCGTTGACGTGCAGGGCGTTGTTGCGGCCATTTTCGGGCGTCCATTCGTGGTGGTCTATGACGCCGGGCGGAATCTCCTGCAGTTGGGCGTTGACCACGCGATAGGTGCCGACGACCATCGCCGCCCGGTCAGTATAGAATTGGTTGACCATCGTTTGCAGCACATGCTCGTGCGCGAAGACGTCGTCGCTGTCTAAGCCGATGATGAAGCGTCCGCAGCGTGGGTCGTGCGCGGCGAGGCTCCAGCAGCCGCCGATGCCTAAATCGTGGCGTTCGGGGATGATGTGCAGCAGGCGCGGGTCGTTGAAACCCTTGATGACGTCAGCCGTGCCGTCGGTAGAGTGGTTGTCCACCACCATGACGTTGAAGGCGAAGTCGCATTGCTGCTTGAGCACGCTGCCGATGGCGTCACCGATGACGCGTTGGCGGTTGAGGGTGGGGATGACCACTGTGATTTCCACCGGAAAGTCGCCTTCCTTGAGGTCAATCGGCTCGTAATCATCCGGTTGCAGGTAGGCTCCGATGGCTTTGAGGTGCTCGGTGCAAGCCTGTTCCATTTCCTGCTGCGCAGCGTTGTTGCGCGGGTCGCAGTAATCGAACACACGTTCGCCGGTGCTGCGCAGGTCGCTTTTCACGTCGGTGTAAAGCGTCTCGGGTATGCGCGTGATGGCGCCCATGCGCGAGAGGCGTAGCCGCAGGTCATAAAGTCCCGCGTTGCGGTAGTCGGCGCTCGTCGCCGCCACTGCCTTTTGCATCATCGTCGTGTTGATGAGCAGCAACGTGCCGAAATCGAAGCCGTCGCGCAGGCTGCCCTGCTGGTAGTCGATGACGGGCGCGGCTTCCTTCTTGCCGTCGCGCAGGCTGCAGTGGTCGGCATAAACCATCGCGCTGCCTGTCCATTCGGCTACTTGCGTCATTCGCCGCAGCGCGTGGTAATGCAGTTGCAGCGCATTGTCGCCTGTGTAAAGCAACGTATAGGGCGCAGAGGCTTTGTCGGCGATGGCGCGCATGGTGGCGGTGGAGAATGGCGCGTCGATATGTAGTGTTTCACAACCTGCGGGAACGCTGCCTTCTTGGCTTGTGAGGACATAGATTTTGTCCACCAAGTTTTCTTTCTGCAGCGCCTCTGTTGTGGCTTGCAGGTCGTTGCCGTGCAGTATGAAACAATCAACCATTTCTAGTTAGGAGTTAGGAGTTAGGAGTTTTTTCTGTGTTAATCGGCGGACAAGAACTGCATGGCGGAGCGCATGAAGTCGTTGCGTCCGTCGGTGCCGGTGATACACTCAAAGGGGAAACCCACCACGATGGTGCGGTAGCCGTTGCGCTCGGAGGCGATGCCCGCGGGGATGTTGTTCTCGCTGTAGCGCAGCCAAGTGAAGCCGCGGCTGTCGGAGGCTTTCACCGCGTCGGGGCTCTCGATGGAATACTGCTTGTCGTTGAGCTTCATGCAAAATTGCCAACGCGCGCTTTTGGGCAGTTGCGCCGCGGGCGTGGCTACGGTGTATGCTTCGCCGGTGAGCGTGGCAGCGCCATCCACCCATTTGTAGCCAAGCACGTCTTGCGCGAAGTTCTGCTCGGTGAGGCTCGCATCCGTTTTGTCCCAGATGTCGCTGCCCACGTAACTGCCGGTCACGAGCATGCTCACGCCGCTGTCGGTGAAACGTTTGATGGCATTCATCACCGACGACGTGAAAATTTTGTAGCGCGAGGGCACGGCACCGCGTCCCACTTTGGTCTCCTTTTGTTTGCCGAGAATCAAATCCACCGCCTTGAACTGCCCCATGCGCGGGGTCATCTGCTCGAAGGCTGCCATGCTCACCGAAGTGAAGGCGTAACCCGCTTGCATGAGCGCTTCGCCGTGGGTGGCGGGGTAGTCGAAGGTGTTGCCCGCGATGACTTCCGTCTCGTGGTTGCTGCGGCAGGCGCCGAAG
>Ga0065711_1036070_pt1 | contig 21489 bp, 9 predicted proteins | sample Hoacrofraction12_FD_59098 | JGI IMG/M metagenome (GOLD analysis project Ga0065711, IMG submission 59098) | Hoatzin crop microbial communities from Cojedes, Venezuela - Epithelial fraction 12 v2 (version 2) | ecosystem: Host-associated > Birds > Digestive system > Esophagus > Crop | place... | reverse complement strand
CAGGCTGCCCAGGGAGGTTGTGGAGTCTCCTTCTCTGGAGATATTCAAGACCCACCTGGACAAGGTCCTCTACAGCCTACTGTAGGTGACCCTGTTTTGGCAGGAGGGTTGGACTAGATGACCCACAGAAGTTCCTTCCAACCCTTACCATTCTGTGATAGAGAATGCATGAATTGTTCCTCTAATATCTGAGCCCTCACAGCACAGAGCAGGAGGAGTCCTGGACTGACAGGTGGAGCTTCCTGATGTGGGTTTTTCCACCAGGGCAGCTCCCCAGCAGCATCTGAGCCTTAGAAGTGCTCCTGCACTCATGGTTCTTCAGCCACAAATCCAGCTGCAGTAAACTGAACTAATATGCTGCAGAGATATCTGATTTTCTACACTTAATTTTCACTGGTGTTTTAGAGGGAATTGTGGTACTTTTCAGACAGAGAAGATATTTGACAGCAGAAGGTTGATCAGAAGGCAAGAAATACATATATTTAAGCAGGGTAGATTGGAAACGTGACAACTGTGTCAAATATGAATATGATTATTTGCCTTGCTTTCCTGATATGGTGGGTGGCTGATGAGATGTGGTGACCCAGTCTTTGATAGTCATTGATTCTGTATACAATGGCATAATTAGGTGCTGAAAGACTTCCCAGTTATATTTATTTTGTGTTCTCTTTCTGTTTAATAGGCATAGGTGTTGATGGTTCCAGGGAGCTAGTGATGGTCAAACTTCTAACAGTTGCATAAAGGTTCATCTTGGTTCTAAAACAAACAAAAGGTATCTTTTCCGCATTTTGTGAAATTTTCTGGTATGAAAATAGAAAGAATGAAAGTTGTTTTTTCAGACCATCTTTTGCGCTGCTGTGTAGTGCTTGGGTTCAGCAATCCCAGAAGTGCTCCCAAACTGTCTCTCCCTTTTTTCTTCTTTTTTGTAGCATAGTAAGAATCCATCCCAGTGTGCCCGGTACATAAGCTTTTTGTACACATCTTCAAATCACCACAGAAATACAATAATGCAGTAGTAGGTGTGGTGGGTTGAACTTGGTCAGCTGTCAGCCGCCCGCCCAGCCACTCTGTGGCTCCTCTGACTCAACAGGACAAAGGGAGAAAATGAGATTAAAAAAGCTTGTGGATTGAGATATAGGCAGTGCAATCGCTTACTAATTACTGTCATGAGCAAACCAGACTCAACTTGGGGAAGATTAATTTCATTTATTGCTAATTAAAAATAGAGTTGGATGGTGAGAAATAAAGACAAACTAGAACACCTTCCCCCGCTACACACACACTCTCCTTTCTTCTTCCCAGGCTCAACTTCACTCCTTCATTTCTGACTCCTCTACCTTCCCCTGCCCCGCAGCACGGGGGGTGGAGCGTGAGGGCTACAGTCAGGCCATAAGAGATCCTCTCTGCTGCTCCTTCCTCCTTACGTTTGCCCTCTATACCAGGGCTGGTCCTCTCCACAGGGAGCCATTCCTTCATGAGATACCCACCTGCTCTGGGGTGGGGTCCTCTGTGAGCTGCAGTGTAGAGTATCTGCTCTGATGTGTGGCATGGTCCTCTCCACAGGCTGCAGGAAAATACCTGCTTCACTGTGGTCTTCTCCACAGGCTGCAGGGGAATCTCTGCTCCAGCTTCTGGAGCACCTCCTCACCCTCCTCCTTTGCTAACCTTGGTGTCTGCAGGGTTGGTCTACAGTTTCCCCCCACCCCTTCAGAAAGGGCAGTATTTTGCCCTTGCTTAAACACATTTTCACAGGGACGACGCTTGGCAGAGGGGCTCAGCTGTGCCCTGCAGTGGGTCCACTGGAGCTGTCTGGAACTGGCTGTGCCCAGCATGGGGCATCCCTGGTCTCTTCTCACAGAGGACACCCTTGCACCCCCCTACTACCAAGACGTTGCCACCAAGACCAAATGCAGTGGTCTAGAATGCAGTAAAACACTCCAAGATGCATGTTAGCTATTGATTTTCACCCACTGCACCCATAGTGGATCTATAGAGAAAGATCTGCCAGTCATGGACAGGCTTGACTATTTGTTATATGTATATAAAACTGCATTTTCCTGATGCCCGATTCATCATCCAGTGTTTTCTTGGGGTGTTATGAGCTAGGTGTCCCCTGCAATACAGCCTCTTGTATGAAGACATGCAGAATTGTGCTCAAAATTTCATGTCCTCCTTAATGCTTAAAACTTTGGGAGGTGGGGGATTATGCACAGCGTGAGTGAGCATTGATGTAAAGTATCAATAGTGATTTACAAAATGCATATTGGAGAAGATGGTTCACTCTAAATTTATGGATTACATGGCAGGACAGTGTTAATATTTTGGTGGTGCATGAAGAGAGATTGTGCAGTGGCAGTAGCTACAAAATCAATTGTAAAAACCCCTGAATTTACTCAACTTTTTAGGGGGCTAGTTATCTATTTAGAAATGTGTCTGCATGTTCAGTGCTTATCATGGGTATATGCACGCTGGCATAATCAAGAAGAATTAGAGAAATTTTAGAATAGTATCTTCTTTACCACATATGCACAGCACCTTTTCTTGTTTTTTTCTAGGGATGGTCTTGTGAAAAAGTAGTGACACACTTTGCTCCTGAATTGAAAAATAGCAGAGGCGTCCCTGCGCACACAGACCTGTTCCCAGCCTCCTGGTTTGTGCAGAGTGGGCCTTTTTTCCTTGTTTCTTGACGGAGTTCAGCTGAGATGCTAAGTGAGCACTTCACACTGAAGTAACCTTGAACGTGCTGGGTAGCATGTTCAGTAGTTATGAGTACTGAAATGTGAATTAATAGTCCTAAGTCTAAATGCTGCATACTGTTGATGTACTGTATCTCTTATAAGGAAATGAAGGCATGTGAAGTGATGTGCCCAAGGATGCAGACAGGGTCATGAAGGAAGTGCAGGAGACTCATTCCTGACCCCTCATGTTAAAACACAAGTAGCAGACAATGAATTACAAACACATGAGCAACTGCACAATATCCTTTTAGGATGATATTTAAAATAATAATGCAAAAGAAAAATTCCAGATGTCTTTCCTGTCTGCTGATTATGTTCCCTCACTTCCTCCACATCCTAGCACTCTCTTGTTGTTGCTTTTATTTTAGTACCTGCTATCTACTTCTCTAACCTGGTCCTCTTTCTTGATTAGCTTACACTATCTTGTCTCTGCTAGCTTCAGTGCACTGAATATTTTACTGCTATGTCACCTCTTTCCTTCGTGATCCTGGTTATGCTGGGATGTTAGTGACCGTTTGGCATATTTAAACCTTTACATTTAAGGATTAGGTAAATAAGGAGTGGAGGAGAGGGGAGGTGAGACAGTTTCAGGAACTTGAGGTCTGATAACAATTGTTGCTGTATGACAATATAAAACAGCTAACACATTATTGTCACCTTTTGCTTTGTTTCCCCACATATTTGTTCCACACTGTTCTTTATTTTGAATTGAGATTATCCCTCTATATTTGCTTCAGGATTTCGGCCCCTACTACCTTTAGTAGTAATTAATAAATAACACCAATTACTCATATATAATGCTAATTACTCATAGAGAAGATGTAGTGAGTACATGCAGATGGGTCAGGTACATGGAGTTTGTGCATCTCCTGTTTTGTGGCCTGGCTTTTCTCCACAGTTAGAAGCAGGCAGAAGAAGAAATTCTCAACAGAAATCCAGATGTGCACAAACACAAACAGGACATCTGTCTCAAGTATGCATAATGTGCATGTACTTATTTAAGGGCAGTTGATCACTCAGGCTTTCTGTCTGTGACTTATGATTTATTAGTGTTCCTTCTATAGATTTTGTAGGGAGCAAGGCTCTTCAAAGAAAAGAATTTTTACATAGAAGTGGAGGCATCCACAGCAAACCAAAATACACCGAGAAATTTGAACAAGTGAGGGAGGTTTTCTGTAGCTGAAAGAACTCATCATGACTTAGGGTTGGAGCTTCTTTTTAAGGGGAGCGTCTCACATGCTGTGTCAGTCCTGGTCTGTGTAGTATCTGAGTATAAATGGACCTTTTGAAAAACATCTAGAAAACAAAAGGAAAATTCTAGCCTCATTATCTCTACAGACAAAGTTGTCATTTATAGGCAGTAGCATAAAGCAAACTGGGTAGAAGCTGATAACCAAGATCAATACTATTTTTCTAAAGTTATAAATCTGGAAACCATTGATCCCATTACACTACTGTTGCAAAAATCATGGAGTGATTCTGCTAATGGCATCAGCCTGTGTGAAGTTCAGCCAGCTCATTCATGTTGTACTTCCACATTGTTATATAGGCCCTTGTGCTCATATCAACAACCCTATTATCAGAGCATACTGTTCTCTTAGTTATTGAACTGTGCCAGCTGCAATATTTGCTGTATTTGCAACAGGTATGTTGCTACTCAGGAGGAGCTTCTCTATAAGTCATGATGAGACAATGATGCACACACAACACAGTAGGTGTAGAGGGTGCAGTGTTGATATGTCCTCAGCCATACCATAATATTACAAAAAAAAAAAAAAAAAAAAAGGAAAAAAAACCCTAAAGACTTTCATTATAAGTTTAGCTTTGAAAAATTGCTGAAGCAATAGATTTAGTTATAATACGCAGTGTTTAAATCTCCAGAAAACCATAAACGTTCCTAAATGTTTAGGAAGAGGCATTTATATTTTTGAGTCAGTATTTTTGAACAATTTTGCAACGTACTTATAGGATTTCGTCTTTTACCTGATAACATTCAAAAGAATTTCTCTGGAACTTAAACAGGTATTGCTAATTGTTGGACAAGCTCATGAATTTGGTGATATATGAATACAGAAGACTTGAAATATTGACAGGAAGTAGCCTAATATCTGTTTGCACCATTAAATTCAAAACACAGGAAAATTCTACAGGAAAGAAAATAAAGACACTTTTGTGTAATTTCTTTTGTCATCTTTTTAACACCTTGACAGTAAATGAAGCATTTCTAAATTACTATGTATATTGAATTTGCAGCTATGTAGTTGTATTTTAGTTATTTTCTGTATCTCTTGAGGCATTTTTAGTAACTGTTATTCAGCAAGGTGAAAAATGATAGTGTTCAGTCTCTTAAACTGAGGTTTGTACTTGGTAGTAATCTTTTCATAATCTTTGTGTTGTGCCTATATGTTTGCTTCATCATTCTTCCGTAAAATATGGTATTCATAAAATTAGTATGCTGCAGAGTGCAATAGAATGTCTTGTTTTTAAAGATCACAGATGATTCTTGTTCCGCTCAAAGGCAATTTGAACAAGAGAAAAATTAATCATAGTGTTTCCATTGTTAAATCTCACTTTGCAGATTATGCTACTTTAGCACTAGAGTACTTGGCACTGTGTATTTCACATCCAAAAATTGTATTAATTCATGTTTTAGGAAATAAACAGGAGTTTAAAATAAAATCCTCCAGGATCTTCTCTTGTTTTGAAATCTAAAGGGCTCTATAATCCTTTAAACCTGTAAACACTAACAAAGAGACCATTGTCACTAAATCAAATTCATCTCTGCAGAAACAGCATGCTGCAGAGTTCCTCATGGATGATAAACGCAATTTAGTGTGCCAGCCTCTCCTCTGGTATAGCTGCAGTGTCCTGCTACACCAACCAGTGATCAATTTGGCTAATATCTTGAAAATGATTAAAAGTTTGTGAAACAAACAATGAGTTGGACACCTGCCAGCTCCTTGATTGAGTAGTTTTTATCGTTTCTGTAGACTGTTGCTTTGCTTAACATTTAAGGTTACATTAGGTCAATTCTTAATACAATAGTGTATTTGGCAAGAGTAGATGAGGATTAATTAATTAATGTTTGCAGAAGACTTTGAAAATGTGAAGTGCTATGGGGGCATAAATGAATGTACCCACTTTTCTCTGGTCTTGGAATAGGTGGTACCTGCAGAATGCTATTCTTGCGCTTGGCAAACGTTAACTTTCCGTGGATCTTACCATAGGTAAATTCTGAGTTTTACAATTAATTGGTAGTGCTTTTAATCAGTGATTCATAACTCTTTTGAGGCTATTTTTAAGTGGCCTCCAAATAATGTTCAGATAAATAGTTGGTTTACAGCAAGCTACACATATGAAATTCATAAAAAGGCTCAAACAGCCAGTGGAAATATGTTAAGGATCCTGAAATAAAGATCTGGGAATCCACTAGATGTATTTATAACAGAGAATTTGGCATTTCTCAGAGGACATAAAGGTCTTCAGAAGTATCAGATAGTTTATGAAGTTGATATTATGCAATTTATGAGTTTTCTCACACTGACTTGCAAATGTTACCTCTTCCCTGCAGTGGAGGTGTCCCACTGTTCCTTACTCTGTACCAGTCTTCTTGTGAGATATAACCTGCTGAGGTGCTGGTAAGCTAGGGCTAGGTGGCAGAATTGATATCCAAGTGAGCTATAGGTAAGTCTTCAAAGCATAATCATCTCTAGTACTTTAAGTGAGCTAGATTTAAACTGCAGTTTCAGGGTGAAAGGTCATTGTGCCCAACTCTATCTCTTGGACACATTTGATCCCCCATACTTTTCCCTTTTCCAAGATTTAGAATATACATTGATATTTCCAGTAGTACTCCCCCTGTACAAGATAGTAAGTCTTCACATCTAAACATTTCTAAAAAAGGCAAATGATGGATTGTCCAGTGGATGTTTTGCCATCTTCCTTTCACACTAACTTCAATAATTCTACTGGCTTGTAATTCTTGGAGAGGAGATACAAGACTTCAACAGATGACAGCAACAGACAAAAATTTAGAGGCAGTACAATTCCTTCAAACTGACGTTTCCCAGACAGACTGATAACACTTCAACTTTCAAGTGACACCTCTTCTTAAAATCTCACTAACTACAAGAAAAAAAAGCTATAGTGTCATACAGTGTCAGGTGTGAAGTAAAACATGATTCATCTGTAGCATTTGATTATTCCTCATTTACAGCCTGTGTTTTTAACAAATAGTACTTTTTCCAACCTCTTTGATTTGAAAAAAGGTATGGATATCTCATCTGTCTTCCCTTTTTTTCTTTTTTGTTTGCTGACCCAACCATTTGCTGGCAACTATGGATTTTCTTTCCTAACATCTCTTGGCACCTAATGTTCTTTACTATTTTCTACTTTCTTTAGAAGTAAATATCCCTTATTTTCAGACTTTGGCACCATTAAGATTTGCAGTTCAGGCTATATTATGAATGATCAAGATCCCTTTTTATTTATAAAATTATTTTTTTTTAAAAGAACAAAACCGATGTTAGCTGTAGGGCACTTCACCCGCCTGGTATTTCACAGTAAAATAATCAAGTGTAAAGAACTAAACTAGAAAAGTGTAACTTTTGACGACTTAAGGATTTCTCAGGGCAAGGAACTCTGATCCTACCTATATATCCAATGTTTTGTTGCTGTGTGTAACAAATATCCTGTTAGTGGTGAAAGTGCTGATCTGATGTTTCTTTCCTCTTCCCTTTCTTATTTCATTCTAGAATAAAGAAATCTGGCAACACTTTATTGTATTTTTTTTTTGTACTCTATTGTGTTGTTCATTTCCCCTCACCTGTAATGCAGAATTTTTGACCCAGAAGTGTTTTTCTCTAAGGTCAATGATGGCAATATTAACAATTGTAAGGACCAGTCAAATGATAAATGTTCAATGGGGCAAATCTCCTCCCATAAACATTAATCAAATGAAAGCCTTTTCTACAAGAGCACTGTTCACTATAAACTGAAAAACATTCACTGCTTAACAACATTGCATTAACCTAGAAAAGTCTAGCAGTACATGGCTAGACCTGCTTCTCTGTTGTACTACATGATTGCCTCGTCCTGTCTTTGAGAAACTGCGAGTGAAGTTTCTTCCATGTGTATACAACCTCCTATTTAAAATAAAACAGAATACCTAGTCATAATGTAAATTATCTTTTTTTAAATCTTACCCCCACAGTTGTACTAAAAGCTCTACATAAATTTCTGTGATATTTGTTGAGTTTGCCTGGAGTTTTAAATGTAAAATCTTGATCTAAATGTGACAGATGTGTGTTACACCCTTAAAAATTTGAGAGATTTCTACAAATATTGCTCTGTAGGAGTTACAGAAAACTCTACAAATTATTGAATGAATGTGTCTTTAAGATGTTGTTTCTCCTTTTCAGATGCCTGTGAGATACAATCCATGCTGCTCTTGAATGGGAGATTGAATAATGAGGTTGATGTCAGGCATGAGCATTAGACCTGCTCAATGAGCTATCCTGGAAGCACAGGGAGGAGGGAGCGACAAAAACAAAGTAGGAGTACTCCCAGTTCTTTTGTTAGCTTTCTCACTTTTATAAACACAGTAACATTCTCTGCCTAGAGCTTAGACACCAGTATAATTATTAACATAAAGGTACTCCTGCTTCAATCCCTCATGTAGTTTATGTTCTTTTCTGTTCCAAAGTTTTAGAATATGTTGTACTGTTCTAGGTCAGCTTTTTTTCTGAATTTAGGCTTCCCTGAGTACAAGTGCCTTGTTGCAATTGCTGTCTTCCACACCGGAGTTGTTTGCTTATGTCTGCCTATACTTCTTGCCCTACTTGTACTTTTGTTTTCTTTAGATCTTATGCTGCCATGAATTTATGCTCAATTTGATGTAAAGGTAATAACCTTTTCCAGTCCCACTTGGAGGATAAATATTGATCTCAAATTTTCACTGTCACTTTGGTAAAGGAAACACTTAACAAGGCAATCTGACTTTCACAGTGCTACCACTTCTGTAGGCTCTTTCCTATGACCATGTCATAGCCACAGTGTTTCTGCTTTTGTGGGATGCAACCCTGCACAAATATTTGTTTGTGAGCAGTTAAAGAAAACCTTTGTGCAGCTATACATTACCAGTTTTAAGAGAATGTTGTTGATCAGTAAAAACTCTATAGACTTTTTTCCCTATCTCTGGTTCTTTTCTGGCAGTTAGGAGGATCTGTGTTTAGATTGGACAGCCCTTTCTGCAGTGACTGGAAAATGTCAAGGGGTCATCTGAGAGTGCATCTACTGTTTGAGCCTAGCAGGAATGTTCTGGGGAGAGGGATTTTTATTGGCTTATAGTTTTGTTCTTTAAACTTCCCTTTCACCAAGTTCATCGCAACCTGTGAAAAATTAAGGTGTTGCAGAATGGTTAAGAATGTTTTTGAACCTTAGTACTAGACAAACTCGGAGCTACTATGCTTGAATCACAAACTGAAATACCTTCAAGCCCAATGGGAAGCTTGTCCAAATTGCAATCACAAATTGTTTACTGGGGAAAGAAAAAAGGGAACTTGATGAGTAAAAAAATTAGCATGAATCTGAAATATCCTTTTTCTGCCCTCATTTCTGCCTTTCTCTTGGTAGGGGTGTTGTATGTACTTCTGCATGTGGACCTCTGAGGGAAGCTTAAATTAATTTGTTTTGCCGTGGCAACCATGGCAGGGACAATGCATTTTAAAGGAGAATTCAATCCCTTTTGCTGTGATTGCTACAGCAAAGTAACTCTTTTAAGCAGGCATAGCTGTGTAATGAATCATTAGTGCACTGACTTACCCTGCTTGTAGCCTTATCCTCTTGATTTCACATAATGGTACTTCTGTTTTTATAAAAGTACTCTTTAATCTGAAAAAACATAAAGATGTGCTTTTGAAGGGGTAAGGAGCATGAAACTTTCTTAAGCAAAGGCAACAGGAGTGGTGGGACCAAAGGGTTTAGAGCTAAGGATGACTAATACAAGGACACAAGATTTGGTGTATTCTCTTCTTGCCTGCAGAAACAGAAACTTGCTGCTATGAGCTTGTGTAGCTCCGCTGAATAGTATTCCATGGCATGCCCGGCTGGGGTCTGTTCTCATAGAGACAAGAGAGCCTTGGCTGGTAGCAAGACCCATGTAAGCACTTACTCTTGAGAGTTTGGGATTTTGGCTGTATGTGCATGCACTTCAGCATATGAAATGAGCAATGCCCATGGATACCTGAGTTTGCAGAGTCTGATGTCGTTAGCTATGTACAAGTTGCACCTTATGCAACTAGGAGGTGCACCTTTCCTTTCCAATCTTGTATCTGATACAACAGCTGGCTTCACTGAGCGACTTCTTTGGTCACTGAAGTGGTGGTCAGAGTATGTAAATGAAGAGATGTTGAGTAAAGAGCTACACAGTGGAGGTTTCAGGTTGGGTTTTTGAATGGTATTACCTACAAACTCTTTTTTTTTTTTTTTCCTCATTCCACTTGGTTATTCTGCAGTGAGGGAATAGCACCTTTGGAACACGATACTTCATCCCTAGCCTGTCTAGTGTGGCAAAAGAGTGATAAAATAAGATTCATACCAAAGGCTGCAGTTGTTTCTTTCCAAAGCAAAGAGAGAACAGAGGAAGGAAGGCTGTGAACCTGAATGATGCCTTTGCTGCCTACATGCTCCGTAAAATGGGAGAGCCATTATGTCCTGTGTAGTCTTGGATCCCTGAAGCAGACAAGTATTATCTAAGTCTTGTTCAGTAAGTAAAGGGAAGGTCTCAAAAGCTGAGAAGCATGAAGTTAGTTGGCTGCAAAGGCAGAAATGGCATCTTGTGCCTAGCTTGCTGGTATGCCCAGGAAGTTTCACGGTCCACCAGTGTAGTAAGAGATGGTGATTAAAACTGAAAGCCTAAAGGAATAAGCGTGCTGCTTCCTCTTAATAAAAGCCTTTGACTACATCTATATGCACATACAGGACTTAAATATCCATGAAGACTGAAAAGGTAGTAGTGAAGGCCTTAGGATAGATACCCAGGTTGTAGAAATTTGTGTAACTCCATTAATTTTTATGTTCTAATACGGATTTCAATATAGTTTCATACTAGCTGGGAATTTGATCACAAGTCACTGTTACAAGAGCCCTGACAGGGTCACTTCCATATTTTAAGATGTGTAATAGAATACCTATACAGTATACCTTCTTTACAAAATATAAAAAGGGGAAAAAAAAAAAATCTATTCTAGCCTACACTTTGCACAGTCCTACTGGAAGTTATGGGAGTACAGGTTGTGTACAAAAATGCTATCTATAGAAAATTCTGTTTTTCTCCCGTTTTGATTTCACTTTTTCTCTCCAGCCAGCAGCAATTTATCTAAATGAAAAGCTATACAGGAGATTGCAGGAACCAGATTGCATGGCCCTATTGGAAATCATAATCAAAACTACTAGCTGTTAATAATGTGACATATCTCAGTGGGATACCCCAGGAAGTGGATTAGCATTACTCTAAACATCATCAGGGATAAGCATCAGGAAACTCACCCTAAAAGAGCACGTGCCAGTGGCTTAGTGTAAACTCCCACAAAGCGCTTCGGGCAAGACTTGCTCTTAATAAATATCCCAATATTGGATCTGAGGGACTCTAAATACAGTTTCCAAGATTGCCAGCGCACGTCAAAGTTCTTCCCAGGACCTGGCACTGCTGTAACTTCCCTCCAAAGAAAGCAAACAGTAGCGGGCTGGAGAAAAGCTTTAAGCCTGGATTTAGTTTCTTGAAAATGAAATAAATGTGTCTATTTGAAAGCTTTTCTTCTTTTATACCAAAGGACAAATAAGTAAAAGTCTGGTTGTTTCTTGATTAGCCTGGAGATTTTCTTGTTTAGAATAAGGAAATGTGTTGTTCTTTATTTAGGGAGCTTCTTAAAGAAGAAGAGAAAAACTGTGCAAGGGAGCTCATGCTTTGAGAAAACACACATATTGGACTGATAAACAAGGTACTTCTACTTTGCTAAGGTCAGTTTTCATTCCAGAGCACCGAGGAGGTATTTCCTTGTCCTGCAGTGTGATTTGCCTGTGTATTTGATGCATGCGTTATTATGGCTTCTGGACTATAATGTCAAAATTATACTGTCCATACAGAAGCAGCAATGCATACTCTATTCAGTAGGGATTTTCCATGACGGCATAATACTTGTTGATGGTGAAGCTGCAGGTGAATTATATAAGGCATGTGCAAGCCAGTAAAACCTTTGCCTTAGATCATAACACAATGTATTTTGTATACCTAGCATAAGAAAACTATATTAGGAATTATTTAAAAATACTAAAATGTTTCCTGACTATTTTGCATACCCTTCCATCCTAAGTAAGGCATCCTAGCTACTCGGGCTCCAACAAGACAGGGACTGGGGAAACCGTGGAAAAATTTTCAAGGACTTTTAAATCCCTGCTTTGAAGTCCCCAGTCTTGAGACATTCAAGAGTTAATGGCAGGTGCTCTGTGTTCAGTTAGGAAGCTCTCCATTTCCCCAAGTTTGGTAGCATTAAGGTATGTATAAAAGGAAGCAATTACTGCAGGGCAATGATTAATTTTGCTCTACAGTGAATTGCATAAAGGTTGGTTTAAATTTGATGAAAGGCATTTTAAATAATCTCTGATCTCTTTGCTGATCATCCCCAGCCCTACCTGTCAGTGTGGAATGGCAAGCTGTCCCCTTGACAGAAATCCTATGAAAGGACATCTGTGCTGTGTGACAATGTCATATGGAAGGATTACTGGTTTAATAGAGTTGAGTTTTGTTCTTTCTCAAGCAGATGCATCTGTCAGGCTAAAAAAAGGAACCATTTTTTATGGTAGTAATTTTAAATTTGAAATTTCCGTTCAAATATGGAAATAAAAGAAACAAAAATCTATAAACAGTTTCTGCCAAATGCATGGTTCATGAAGCTGCTTAAAAACAAACAGTAGCTGCACTTGGTGTGTCACATGCATGATATTAACCAAGCATGACAGGGAGAGGATGTTACAACAAATAGAATCTTATTTGGCTGTATGCTGGACAGCTTCTAAGCACAGCTTGAAAAACAGTATTTAAAAGATCAGTTTCCAATATGGCATCTCCCCATTTTTTCCAAGCATTTTTTTCTCCTTTTTTTTTTTTCTATTTCACATTCCTGGCTCCCAAACCAATCCTCTCTTTGGGTAATTCCTATTTTTTCAAGTTTTTATATATATGTGTGTGTGTGTATGCACAACAAAAACTTTTTTGAAACAAACTAAAGAAAAAATAAAAATTAAATATTCTTACCACTAAGGGATTGTGTGACTTCAGAATTTACTTGTTTATGGTAAATGTTTCATTTCAACAGTTACAATACCTGCATGTGTACAGGGGAAAATGTGATGATTGTTTTAGACATATGAAGTCCTTGTGTGTGGCAAAAGGCCGGTTTGTAGCCAGGTCTTTTGCTCAGCCAAACTTATCAAAGACCATAATATCAAGGAGTTGGATCCTTAGAAACATTCATATAAACACAGTAATAGTGGAAAACAGATGCCTCAGCATCTACTGCAGCTGAGAATTTTCTTTTTTCTTTTTTTGGATGAAAAAGAAAGTTTCCATGGTTTTAAGATAGGCATTTTTTCAGTGAAGTATATCAAAGTTTGCCTCCAATAATCTGTAGCTGTTATTTATATCTGCCAAGAAGAGCTATAAATTCAGCCTTGACATGGTTTCAGTAGTGTGAACCTCCAGATCTGCTCTAATCCCAAGATTAGATACTGAAGTGCTGCTTCAATTGTGCAGTATTATCACGTACTATCATTTGGCCCTATTTCAAACTGTAGCTTTATTGACAATACTTTCAAAGCTGTTGCTAAGTTGTGAGCACTCTGCTTTATCTACTGCTGCTTTTACAACTCCAGCTAGGTATACTTTCTCGCAGGAAACACTATGCTAATAATAATCACTAGACAAAACGATCTCTGTTTAACCTTTGTTCATACAGGAGTCTGTTCTACTCAGAATTTTTTGCATCCTTGACAATTTAGACTGATTTTCCGTTACACCCTCTTGTTACTGTTACTTCTAGCTGGACAATTCTTCAAAGCAATCCTAAAGAGGATATAAAGATATTTGTATCATAGGACTAGCTGATCTAAGTTTAACTCATGTTGCTAGATGGTTGTTCTTCCTTTCCCAAATGCCATGACTCATTACTACCTTCAGTCATAGGACTTTTCCACAAAGTGTGGTTGAACAGGTCTGTCCAGCTCCTATGAGGTGTGTAAGGATTACATACGAAATACAGATTAATAAAATAACAGAGACAGCCATTAACCAGGGCAGAGCAGAAAGCAGAATCAAGTTGTTTGTGCCTGGCTGTCGCAGGTGAAGGGGACAAATAGATAAATTCCCGTGCCACCTATAGAGAAGAAAACTCCAATTTGCTGAATCCCATGGGATAAACTAGATTTCGAGAACCTTCCTAAAGAGACACTGTAAGAAACTAACTGCTCATCCTAATGTCCAGTGTGAACGGCTTCCAAAAGAAAGCTTCTGACAGAGCCGTGTTTATTTTGGGAAGGCCTGTTAGCTGTTTTGCTGCCAATGTGCTGAATAGGTTACAGGGAAAACCAGTGCTGCCCGGTGTGGTGGATATGACACAGATGATCACTTCAGAATAGAAATGTGGCTGTACAATTACTCCTTTGAAGCTTTGGCAGCAGCTCCGTTTCTGTCTTGATCACACACCTAAATGGCTAACCTGGAGGTTCAGGTCTGCTCAGATGTGTACTTTAACAACATCTACAGAAGATTTTAACTGAAATGAAGAATACTGATGCTGAATTTTCCTTTGTCAAATGCTTTAGCTTGATGTCTCCCCAGCTTAGAAAATGAAATATTGATTCATAAAAATGTGACATCTATACCTGCACCTCTCCCATGTTTTTAAAGGCCAGGAGTCTTAAAACATACATTGGTAGCTAGCATTGTTCTGCCTCTGCTCCACTAACGGCCAGTTTGCATAATGTGATGTTCTTTTGTGACAATCCTTTGTTGCTAGTAAATGGTTAGGAACTCGACTTTTAAAATCATGACATTATGGTTTCAGTTTAGGTTAGCACTCATTGACATACATGGTATTGTTTTATGAGACTCTGAGTAAGAAGTATTTCTCCATAGACACATTAGCTGAAAGTATTTCTTTTAAATAACAGCTGAAACCCTCAATAGCAACAGAGGAGTCTGCTATGTTCACAAATTTGTCATCTGTACTCTCCTGCCTATTGGGAATATTGCCAATAAGCATAACCTCATATGATACACACTGGATTGGTTGGTATATTCAAGACAAAAACATTTTTACTTATCTGATTTTCCTTCTCTTGTAAATAATTGAATTTCTGATATAACTTGGTGAATCTTCCTGTATCCTGGAGTTTCCAATCTACTGCACTACAAACGCAATTTAGTGCACTTTCTTACAGAAGCTTTTCAGAGCAATTGATTCTGTGCAGACAGAGTCTGTTCTATATTTTCTATAAAGTTTACAATAAAATAAAGTAACGCAAAAAAGGTATTAAAAATGGAGTTGCTTATCAGTGAAAAATATTCCTTTGCATTTTCAGTTTATACAGTATAAATTCTGGGAACAGTTGTTTATACCTTTACACTCAGACGTAGAAAAGCCTTAACCGAAAGTTTTAAGCAGCATGGTTTTATACATATCAATGTGCTGTTTATCTCATGGGAAACATGGATCATAGCCAATGGCACAGCTTCACTTCACTTCATCTGATGGCTAGAGAATATAGTTCCATTGCCTCACGTACATACTGGGATAAAAAGGTTTTGTATAAAGAATGAGGATTTCCCTCTGAACATACATCATGAATTTCATGAGGAGTATTCCTGCCTTTCAGATCTGAGAGTTAACCATCTAGGACGCATATATGGAGATTCATTAATATCTTAAGTTTTTAAATGTGCATATGTGTACGTCTTCTTAATGCATGCATTTAATCATACCCTTCAAATAGACATTTTTTGCTCATTACTTGTATTGTACCGCACTTTTACAAGGCGTTCTGTGGGCTGTGCAGGATTGCCAGATGTGATATTGATCTGGTTTTGAGTCGATCTAGTTCACAGGTTTGAATTTACAGGACTTGAGCGTCTAAGTGTACCATGTCATGTAAAACAAGTCATTGGATTTTGTTAGTTGTGGGAAAGACAACCAAAGGAGATAGCTGCATCAATGGTTGTGCAGGGATCTCAGGTTCACAAATTTCTCCAGAATACTGGCCAGCAGTCACAAATACTCCTGGCAATCTGGATCATCTGATAGAGTTAAAGGTGCAACGTGATGTCATCTCATTTTGGACTTTAACATTGAAGAGCAGTGTTTGATGAGAAAAGATTTTCTCTGTGTTCTGCAGAATGCTTCTGCTGCAATCTGATTTGGGGCTGAAAAAGCTGTAAACAAAAAGAATATTTTCCCAGACAGAGCAGGTGGGCTATAACCGTCCAGGAGATGATCCGCGCATAATCTTAGTGGGCTATATGATGATAGTGACAGTTGTAGACAGTTGCAGTTACCTCAAAAAAAAGATTGTATCTTGATCTCCGCTATCCTGTAGTATGACAAGGATCTACAGACTAGATCTTTTGTGATTCTGTTAAATTATGTTGTGTTTACTCTCTCCATGCATCTGGTACTATGGACTTCCTCCAAAATAATTTTGGAGTAAAATGGGACTAAAACAGATATCTAAACCTAAACCCCTTTTTTTTTTTTTCCCTGAGTTGCTCTGTTGTAACCATTGCTTTTTGTGAGTTTTTGTTGTTGCTGCAAGACCTCGCTGTGCATTCTCTTGTTGTATGTGAGAGATCAAACTGTGGTAGCTGTAGAAAAGTTGCATGGAGGGAGCAGAATAGATGGAGAACTCATGAGAAATTACCTTACTCAAGTCTGTTAAGTGTTTAAGCAAGGTGACATTACTAGTTAAGTAAAATAACAAAGCTTAAGGCTCTTACAGCAAAAACTACTGTTACTACATTAAATGTAAAACACAGGTTTTCATTAGAGAACCAAGTGGAAATCAGGAACATTTGGCTCTGTACTGGCATGATGCAAAGGATTGTCAAGGAGAAGCCTTTTGCTGTAGAGGAAAAAGGCAGGAATGAAGTCAGACTTGAAATAGCATGTTTTCCTGAGAGACTCGGGGAAGTGGCCTGAAGTGGGGATTATGAGGCAAAGCTGAGAGAGAGATAAGGGAAGGATAAAAGAGTGTGTGTGTGTGCACGGAGCACAGAGGACTGGAAAGAGAACTCAACACCAATTTCCTGCGTACAGTCCCTGGCTGAAACTTGCAGAGCAGGTAGGAACAAAAGTTGTTTTAAGAAAACCCAGTACAGAGGTGCTAGCAGAGGAAAAAACTGTAAAACTGCTACATCTAAAGAGAGCAAGCAATTGCTGAAATAAATCTCACCTTTATCAGTTGGAATCACTGAAAAAATCCCAAGAGTTTTTATGTTTGGATGTAGTGCAGAGGACTGAAAGTAGGGCCCATACTACTGAATTTCACAAAATAATGTAGGTACCAAAGGCACTATATATAATAAGGACTTGCTAAAGAAAAGCCTTTGGCTTTAAAGACATATTTTGAGAAGGGATATGATGGAAATTGCTAGTTCCACCCTGAAATGACAGATTGTTTAAGAGAATGAAATAACAACAATGTGGGATTCTGAGAAGGGAAGTAATGAGCTTCTCTAATTCCACTGAAGCTCCAAGAAGTCTGTGAGCATTGCAGGCTATGCAGCCAACTTTTGTAGGATTGCTCTTAATTGGTGGAGTAGATCTGCAAATTCTCTTCCAGCCAGCTCAGTGTATCCTTAAAGAACACCACCTGGTAAAGTAAGGACCTGGTCCTGTGAACGCTTTCTAAGAGAGCGGTCATAATTGTTTCCTTGACACGAAAAGGAATATTGCATTTGGTAGCTCCCAAAGAGAAAACCTCAACAACACCCCATCATCATTCAAGACATCAGTAAATGCTTTTTTTAGAGGTAATTTTTTTAGATATTCCTTACTTATAAATTATTAACAGCATATTAGACTGCTGAACATAAAATGAAAGCAAATATTTGCAAGACATTTCAAAAGTTGTAGCAACAGGTTTACAACACAGTAGCCCTAGAGGGATTTGAAAAGCAATATTAGCTAAACCAGTCATTAGATCTGTCATAAGGGTAAGAATAGCTCTATAATCATCATTCTGTCAGCATGTGAAGGGATAGGATTTCATGAAGTCACACAAGAACTTCAGTCAGAAAAGAAACCAGCCTAAGTAAGAAAAGCAACACAGGAAGCTTCTGGGGCACTTGGCAAGATTTCTGCTTTCAGGGGGAAATTCCCTTTTTATTTCATTGTTATCGTCCAGCATTAATACACTAATATAAAATTAGCAATTACTGTGAGCCTCTGCTGCAAGGGTGGTCTACGGGAAGGAAGCTTTGTTTGCTTATAAAAGACAACCTTGGATGACATCCATGTAGCATGCAGCTCCTCTACATGCCACCACCGCCTTCTGCCAGATGTCCATTTGACTTGTTCTCAAGGATAAGCCCTGACATGACACAGATACATCATTTGGATTTGCTGGTGTTACACATATGAAGGCATAGGACTCCTGGCTTCTGTGCATGTATAATAAAATCAGTCTGGGGAGAGGCTGAGCGTTTGCTTTGTGCCAATTGTAGATTTATTACCAACATTAAATTTTATATGAAACTGAAGTAAGGAATGGCTGATGTGAAGTTGTAGTTGTTTCTAACTCTTGCTCACGCCACCAGATTGGAGCATCTTTTGCAAAATCCCCTGGTAGCCACATTCTTCCTTCTTCTCATCCTCTCAGTAAAGAAGATACTGAGGAGGAAAGGGGTTAAAGCTGGTTTACTTTGGCTTGTGTCTTCCCTCTGTTGAAAGGGAACTTGCTAGCTCACCTTCCTCTCTTACTCTTCCTTCCTGAACAGGAAAAGAAAGGTAGTTACTTTTTAATTGTTCCTGCCTGGGAACTTAAGTGGCCTCTTACATTTTGAATGGAGGGAATTGCTGAATGTATGAAACCCTGCATGAGAGGAATAAGTGGTTTGTTGGGGGGGGGTGCTGTTGTTTTTTAGATTTTTTAGTAGATTCAACTCCAAATTTCTTCTATCAGTAAAAGCAGTAGACTAAACCAACTTTGAATGTGGTGAAGTGGAACACATTTTAAAGTATGCTATGGCCATTTAGGTGTTGGTTTTCTATAGTTCCTCTAAAAATATGATTAACCTTTCTAGCTCTAAAACAGGTAATCTTCATGCTAGAGTTTTAGCTTTGGAATCCAGTTATGACATTTTACGACATTTCTTCCTCCCAAATATAATTATGTAATGATACCTCTTCTGTTTTACTTTACAAAGTCTCCTTCAGGACTATATGGCTTTTTAGGCTTTGGTCTATAATTCCAGTTCAGAAATTACAAATTGATTTAGAGACTCCAATGTCCATCTGTATATTTTTAAGTATTGTACTAGCTGAAGTCTGAGTGCTGTAACGCGATAAGTAACCTACTTACCCTGTAACTTTATTACTTTAAAAAATGGCGAGTGCTCCAGTTTGTGGGATGTTGCATAACATGAGACTCCCATGTATGATTTATAACATTGACATCACAGACTGTGCTGGTTAATGTCAGTCCTGGACTGCTGGTCTATATCAGCAACTATCAAGCTTATTTGTTATCAATAAATAAGAAATGCCAAAGATTTTCATTTAGCTTTCTTCAAAAATGTTGTACAATTTTTTTGTTTTGAGCTATAGGTATTAATATAATTATCTGGTTATATTAATCATTGAAAGAAGAAAAACAAAGGAAGTAACTCAGTTTTCATACTCTTTATTCTCATTGGCAAGCTCTCTTTTGCCTTTCTGCCTCCACATACCTTCATTTGAGGCTGAATTCATTCCACACAGATATGAGGACTTATTGATGGTGGCTTGTATTTTTCAGTTCATGAGGTTACCCTGTGTCCATCTGACCTCCTACACAAGTTAAAGCAATTATTTGAGCCTTGCAGACTTGGGGAGTAGAGAAAGATAGTCCATTCTCCCCCCATCTTAGAAAGCTCTTCCTGCAATCAACTTTGCATCTGCAACCATGCCCTGGGTCCTTTGGGGGGACAAGGACGGAAAAGACTTCATTGTGGCTATATGTGGGGTAGCACATCATGAATTCAGCTCCAGTTCATGGCAAACAGAGGTACAAGATGAGCTGTGCTTAAATGAGCTCCTCTTAGCCCAGCCATGGTGGTGACTGTGGGATGGCATCCTCACATCTGGTATCTGCATGTGTGCTTGCAAGCATTCATCTATGTTATGCAAGTTGCTAATCCAATGTCAGCAGGGTTCTTCTCATAATACAGTTTCGTGGACTGGGTCATTCCTTCTCTCTTATCTGTTTGTCCAAAGCCTTGCCATATTGGGAGGTAGGAAATCACTTTAGGCTGAAGAAAAGATTCTTATACAGATGAAAAAAATGTGTTTGGGCTTCTTAAAGATCTCATAAGAAAGATTTTTATATAAAACAAATAAAATTTATTTAGTTAAATGATATTGGATCTTTTCACTACTGGCCAAGTACTTGATGGTACTGTCCCCATTTTGAATGACTTTGGTTTACTGTCAGAATTTTATGTGCTAGAGCAATGATGTGGCCCTTGTGGTATCATTTCAATTATTATTCTAATTTGGACTAAGATCTTTTTCTGGGTTATGGACAAATGTCCTCTTCTAAATCCAGTTGAATCTTGAACCTCATTTTGTTGTCTTTTTCTTCTTGAAGTTCTCTGAGTGAGCGTGTCTCTGAGGATTCTTTCTGAGCAAGTTCTCATTTGTTCAAACAAAACCTACTGGTCCAACATAAGGAAATTAAATGTGTTATTCTAAAGTAGGAGGTGCTGGTAGAGCTTTGCAGTACAAGAAAAGTCATCCTCAAACCCTCACAGTGTCCACTGAATCTTTCTTGAATTCATGCCACCCAGTTTTAACCACAGCCTTTCCTCTGAAATTCAGTGTGAAATTGCATGGTGAAAAGTAATACTTTTTCTCAGTCTCCAGGGTCCAATGAAATCTAATATGAAACACAGGACTTGAAGGACTGGCTTTAGTCACGTGATTTAGACCACTGAATCTATGCAGATGTTCATCTATTTGAACAGTATTGTGAGGCCATTATTCATGGTTATATTGCAAGTTTTGTAACATATTTTGTTTACTTAAAGCTTGACATTGTAAATGTAAAAAAGTGAGAATCTTAGTTTCCAGGGCTTTTTTAGTGAGCTTCTCCTGCGGTTCAAATGTGATTTCAGTTCTTCACTGGAATGTAGTTTAAAATTTCATAACAAGAGAAGGGAAATCAAAATTACTCAAAATGCTGATGGGGAAAAAAGAAAAGAAAGGAAAAGAGAAAAGAACAAAGGAAAGGAAAGGAGAAAGAAAAGAAAATAAAAAAGAAAAGAAATTAAAAGAAGAAAAGAAAAGAGAAAAGAAAAGAAAAGAGAAAAGAAAAGAGAAAAGAAAAGAAAAGAGAAAAGAAAAGAGAAAAGAAAAGAGAAAAGAAAAGAAAAGAAAAGAAAAGAAAAGAAAAGAAAAGAAAAGAAAAGAAAAGAAAAGAAAAGAAAAGAAAAGAAAAGAAAAGA
>Ga0065711_1036069_pt1 | contig 21490 bp, 12 predicted proteins | sample Hoacrofraction12_FD_59098 | JGI IMG/M metagenome (GOLD analysis project Ga0065711, IMG submission 59098) | Hoatzin crop microbial communities from Cojedes, Venezuela - Epithelial fraction 12 v2 (version 2) | ecosystem: Host-associated > Birds > Digestive system > Esophagus > Crop | place... | reverse complement strand
CCGCCGGTGCCGCCGCCGGGCCGGGCCCTCGGCGCCTCGGCAGCAGTGCTGTCAGGAAAGCTGTGGCTCCCGGGGGGCTCCTCCGCGCTGGGGCAGGGGGGGCCGTCCCCGACGGAGGTCCTCTCGGCCCGTCGCGGTGCCTTCTTCCCCGCCGCCCGCCTCGGAGGCCCGCTGTCAGCGGCGGGAGGTGACTTTTGCCGGCTGCCCTTGCTGCCAGGCGCTTTGTTGGCAGTCCTGGGCCGCGGTCCGTCCCCGGCGGTGGCGGTGGCGGTGGCGGTGGCGCGGCCTTCCCCGCTGCGGTGCTCGGCTGGGCCGGCGGCCTGGCTCTTCTCGCTTTCCTGCCGCTCCGCCTTCACGCGGCCGTAGTAGGGATGGGCCTCCAGCGCCGGGCCGTCATGGTGGCTCAGGATGGGTGCTTTGTGCGGGGTGACTTTATTCAGCCACTTGTCCAGCTGCCACTTGTTGGACGAGGGTGGCTCGGGCTGAAAGGGAAGCAGATGGCAAGGAGCTTAGTGATGAGATCCTGCTGCCTGTGCCCCGGGGCTCCCTTAGGGCCACCGAAACGTCGGGTCCTTCCTGGTGCCACAGAGATTTTCCTCTGGTCAAAGAGCCGGCCCCACACCGCGGCAATCCCCTGGCCCTGGCCCTGCGTGGTGGGACAGGAGATGTGGGGCTTGCCGCACAGGTGGGGATACTTTTCGTTTCTGAATGGGGTTGGGAAGGAGGACGGCTTCCGTGATTCATCAGTTCTAAGGATGATTCACGCAGCACTACTGGCATCGGCTTTACTGGGAAACGCTCCCAAGTTTCCAAACAAAAGAAAAAATAAAGGCGATAGGAAGGGAGGAAAACAAGGCAGGGGTATGGCTGATGCTAATGGGGGAGAGGTAGTTGGAAAGCTAGGGATATGTATTTTGCGTCCTGTGCCACCGCAATAAAAACAAGAAGTATTTCAAAAGCATACAGAGACGCATGTAGTGGGGAGCTGGAGGGCTAACCAGGCGGTTCATGTAATCTGTCTGGTATTGATGTTATAATCCTGTGAGATCCCACAAACATTTGTCGTGTGGTGGTATTGTCAAGTGCTCATTTTGTGAGTATTGTGCAGCTGTTAGTTTTTCTCTTCGTTCCTGTCACAACAAGATCAAGTTATAAGAGAGCATCTAAAATATAATTGTGTTTGGACAGTGAAGAAGTGGGATAATTACGATTTCAAATGTAACCACAGCTCAGACAATGTTATTTCAGAATAATGTGCGAGTGTTTTCTAGTGCTTCTTGCAATCAGTAATTTGAATGTTAGAAAATGAAGAGGAAAGGCAAAAAAACCCAAACGAAATAAATGATGGAGTAGGTGGCCAGCCACAACCTAAGCCCGCAGAAGCCAATTTGAAAAGTCTCCTAATTTCCTTAGCTGGAACCAAAATTGGATCCACTAGGCTATTGCATATGAATAATCAAAAAGCGTGTCACGAGCCTAACATGCAAATCATCAATGCCCTGGAAGAAAGTTTGCTCTAGAGAGACTATTCACAGTCTCTAACTTAAAAGAGTCTCTTACTTAACTCCCTATATAAAGGAGGTGCCTGAGGGCGACACAGGTTTCCTGCTTAGCCAGGGGCGTCTCCAGAATCACCTGCTGAGGGCTGGATTCTCTCTATAGGGAGCAAAGGTTCCCAAGAGAAGCAAAAAAGTTGGAATTCATATGATACAAATATTTCTTCTCTCAAAAGTGTCTAATTTACTCATTATCGAGCTATCCAATACCTATGGGAAGCTTGCTGGATTGTCTTAAGTTTATTTTTTTCTTAAGCATACTCCCTAATATCTTACACGAGGAATTTCTTTCCTGAGCTGTAAATCTTGAAAATGGACAGGCAGCATTTCTCTTGGATGAAGATCTATTTTCACAACACTTAACTCTAAAATAAACAGCATTCTTTTTGATTGTTGCTGAAAATACAGATTGGTTTGGTGACATTCATTATGCATGTACTGAATTTACTAGGTATATAATAAAACGTTCACTATACGTGGAAGTCTTGCCATTGTTCTGGTGTATTTAAGAAAAGGACATACATCAGAAGCACATGAGGAAAAATATACCTCGACTCATAAGGTAAACCAAAGTGAGGGCAGCTTCAAAGTTCAAAAAAACTTCCAGCTTTTCTGTTACATCTCATTCTGTCTCTTTATGTACCTTGCAATTCTTGAAAACAGTGGTTCACAAAATATGGTTTTCAAGGGATCACACTAAACCAGCAGAAGACAGTGATTAACTGCTACAGTGTCATAACTTGGCAATGTGGTACTTTCCTAGAGTGATATGTCTGCTATTTAGGCAGAATAACTACATACCCACCAACCTATAAGCCAACTATTAAGTCTAATAAAAAGGATAAACAACGTTGCCAGTTTTACTAATTTTGTCATGAGTTTCAGGACATTCGTTATTTTTTCTTACAGCCTCAGCTCTCAGAATCATGGGCTTAGATGCACATCTGGGGCTTATTTAAACAAAAATTCAAATCTTTGTGCCTGCTATAAAACTCCTTAAGATGTGTCTGCTAAAAAAATGCTTTAAGATGCCTCTGCTAAAAGTAAAAGGCCTGCAGCCTATAAGGTAAATTAAAAGAATCAAAATTTTAAAAATCAGAATTTAAAAACTTTTCTCACTGTTTTTGGGCCCTGATGCAGTTTTGGAATATTTGAGATTGTTAGTGTACATGAGTGATGCCTATTCACTTTTGGAAGTAATTTATTCAATTGATTGCTCTAACTGAAAAGTACTGTACTTATAAATCACTTAAAAAAACAATGTACCTTGCAAGGCAACAAAATCATGACAGCCAAGAATGAAGAGCAGGCCTAACAAAAAAAGGGAGTGGGAAAATTCACTAGAAAGTTTTTGTTAGTCCACTTCACATGCCTAACCGCAATTATTTGTGGGAGAAAAAGAAAATCCCTAATTCTCCAGTCCACATCACCCCCCCTGAGCATGTCACATACCATTCTGTGGAAGAAGAGCCTGTTTGCTTAAAGTGGGAAATTTTCAGCTGCGTGTGAGGACGGAAATATATACGAATATATATCCAGAGCAATGAGACAGCAGAACGGTCTCTGTCCCTTGGTTTTTGTGTCATGGAAATATGCTGCCCTCGAGGCCTTGTAGAGAACTGGGCAGTTTTTAATTGGGGTAGAGCTGGTGGTGCCCAGATGGGCAGCAGTAACAGTAATAACAGGCTGTGATGAACCTGACTTGCAATGAAATACGGGTTTGGCATGAAAACCCAAATCAGGAAACTTTACAAGACAAAGATAGTTTCAGGGACCAATGCACCAGAGACGTACACATGTGCCAGGCTTCATCGAGAAACAGAAGGATGTGATACACTTGCTTAAAAATTGTGGGTGGATTCATCTGTACAACATAGACACCTATGTCTGAGCTAGTCAACGAGTTCCTTCTCCAGTCGGTGGACTACTCTTCTAGGGTGTGAAAAATCCCCTCTTGAAATAGACATCTGAAATAGGCCAGATGAGCTGGGCCCTAAAAACATCTATTCCTCTCCACCAACTGTAAAGGGGAGGCTGAGGTGATGAGCAGATGGAGGTATCTACAGTATAAGTGTCCAAATTTAGGGGGGATGATTCCCACAGAGCACGTCTATATATCTCAGATCTCTTCAAGGCTACGAGTGCAACCAGAGGCACGAGTGGCATGCATCCAAAAGCAACCTGTGTCAAAATGTTATCCAGAAACTCTTTCTGGGCTAAAGGGCTGCTAAGCAATGTGAGTGTAATGGGGTCACTCTACACTTGTCGTTACAAAGAGAGACCTAAGGTGGAGCTAATACCGTGGTAAGCTTGAAGCATGACACCACTTTCATTGAGAGATTAGACAGTCTACAGTATGTGCATGCACTTAGCCCATGGTGGGGTAGGACTAAGCTATCTGCCCTCCCTGCAGCATACTCCACCTATTGTAACTCCACATACTAATTTACCCTTATCATAACTTGCTTGTGCTGCCCTGCTATCAAAGATTTCGTTCAGGGCAACCCCCATAATAATGGGGTGCCTTTTCATTGTATTTAAGGCATAGATGATGAAGATGATGGTGATGATTATTATTATCATTACCACTACTACTTTATTGCTACCATTAGCACTGCTGCTGGTGCTGTCAAATTAGAACTGGGGATTCCCATGTGTTAGGCATGGCACACATATACTGTAACAGGTGGTTCCTTCCACAAAAAGTTTTCTGGAGAGAAGAGTTTAGTTTGCAGTCGTTGTCAAAAATAGCCCACCGGACAACTAAAGCCCATGAATCCTATCTGCAAGGTAAAGACAGTGTCTACAATTGATCTAGTGGTAAAATCCCCTTCTGAGTGTACCAGTCAGGAAACTGAACCATGGCTGTACTTAAGATGGGAAGCAAAAACTTTTTGGACAACAAGACAGATACAAAAAACATATCCCTCCTACCCCACAACCCTGAAACTACAACTCTTCTTCCTCTGCCTCCCTAATGAAATCTATCAGTGAAGAAAGTCTGGTGAGGTGACAGAAGCACGTTCACTGGTTAGCTAGTCTGTTAGATACACACATTTTTCCTATTTTCTGAGCTAAAGAGGTGAGAGCCAATGCCACAGAGCACCTGAGGGAACAGCAGGGATTCACAGGCAGTGGTTCCTCAGCCACTGGTGTCGATGTCCAGGCACTTAAAGGACTTGATGCACAGTGGTCAGAAGGTGGCTCTCTGCTGATGAGTGAGGAGGGTGGGGAAGAGCATAACCCTACAAATCACTTCAGCTTTGACCTGGTCAGTCACAGCGTGGGGACTTGAGATCAAGGAGTATCCTGTGATGCTGGAATAAGCATGGACAAAAAATATATGTGAATCCTTGAAAAAGAGGAAAAAACTTTCATGGTTGTGAACCAGTCACAACAGCAGTGGCTGGTGCGTGGGGCTGGTGGGACCCAGGACAGGACACTGCTCTCTTCTGGCCTGGTTACTGTTGACTAGTCACTGATGCTTTGTCCCATGTGATGGCTCCTCTGCTTCCTTCCTGCCCATTCACCCCTCTAGACCTCCCTACATAGTGGGAATTCCTGGTTGTCTAACCAGGTTCAGGCTTAATAAAGGTCTGCAGGATAATTCAATGGAACAAACAGACCACATTCTTAGCTTTTGAAATGTAGCTCTTTATATGGACTTGACACCCAAGGCTTTTTTCCTACCATCTGAAATAATTGCACGGACAAGACGTCATTGTTTTCCGGAGTCCTCATGTATGACGTTAATTAAGGTCATGCAAAGAATTCATGACTTCAGCAAAGAAACAGGAGATAGAAGCCTCAGTCCCTTGTTCATAATTTCAAGTTTGGCAGTCCACAAAACTGTAACTACTCACATTAATGTCTGAGGCACCTTAATTTGTCCACATCACTGAAACCAGTCTGAATGTTGTCTCCTGTTCTAGCTCAGCCATTATTCTTAGTTTACTGCAGACATAAAGTGTAGACAGCTGAGCTAGTCACTACAGGCTCTAAATAGTCAATCGAAAGAAACAGACACTTTTAGGGTGCAATTCATCTAATCTATTTTATATGTATGCTTTACAATGAGCTGCTTTTACACTCTAGGCAACTGCATTTACACACCTGAGAACAACTCAAAGATCTCAAAATGAGAAAAAATACAGAAGAAATGAAGCAGCAATTGAACTTCTACATAACCTCAAATGCAGAAGACAGACTGTCCTAGAAATAAAAATCTTTGAGCATATGCATAATATGCATATAATATTTCAGATTATGGGTGGGGAGAAAAAAAAAGAATGAAGGCCTCATAATGGTCTGCAGATTTCCAGATTAAGTTCCTCCCAGCCTGGAAATATGGATTTCCTGTCCAGTGCTGTGCTGGAGTACTCAAGTTCATTGTACCTGAATTTATTAGTTTATGCTAAAGCAAAAGCAAAGATGTATTTGCTTTTTCTGTCTTACCCAATAGATGAAATTCATCTTAAGACTAGGACTTGAACTGGGTCCACTACTTAAATATAGGTGGACAGGGCCTCCCTTTAAAGGGCTTCCAAAGATGTGTGTCTCGTCATTTACCGAGTATCAACATTGCATATACTTTAGAAAGATGGCTTCACTGGGTGCAGAAATGTAAGTTAAAGCATTAATGCAAAGTAGACAGGACTTCCAGTCACAGACATCACATAAGCATGATTTGAACTGGTGCCACCAGTCATACGACGGGCCTGGGAAAGCACTGGCTCTTGGGGACAGCACAGGTATCCTACTTCCCGGGGACACCCTGACCCTCTCCATGTGTGGCCTCTCCCATATCCCATCAAGGCATGACCTATGAAAACCACTGCAGCCATCCCATTTTTGGTGTCATTTACATTTTTGTATAAGCACGTATCATACAGCATGTCCTAGAAGGCAAACCACACAAGTATAATGCAAAGAGACAAGCAATCTGCTGGAGCAGTGCAGCTGTTTCATGACAACAATCACTGATAACTCCGGCTCCGTACAAAAGTAGTTACACAGATCTCGAGAGGCTATGTGCCAAATACTTAAGAGGAGGCTCTTGCTCCACGTTTCCATGACTCTCAGTCACCTGCTTGCCTTTCCGAAATCCATGGTTTGCCTCAGTTAATTAACTTCCCACATCCCCTGAGGGACTGCTGCTCTAAGGCCCAAGCAGCACAGGTATCTGCCCAGACAGTAAACACTCCTCCCTTCCTGGGTACTAAGTTTCTCCTCCTTTTATCTCATGTTTCCTTCCCCCCACAATGGTTCCTTCTCTTTCTTCTCTTTGTCCCTTTTCTTCCACCTTCTGAGATCCCGCAGGGAGCGGAGAGAGCGAGCGCAAGATCTCTGCTCTAATTCCAGTGGGGAACCAGGCAGAGAAAGAACAAGGTCTTGACGGGTTGGATCAGAGAGCTCAGAATGGGAAACAAGACATGGGGTAGTGCAGGGAGGGCAACAGGGAAAGAGAGACTGGAAGGAACAGAACAGAGACAAAAGCAAAAAGAACCAGAGAGATTTAGGAAAGGGACAAAGTGAGAGAAAAACTAACTGGAAATGGATCTGAAAGTACTGCAAAGGAAAGACAGAAAGGAAGATAAGTATTAAATAAGGAACAAAAGTGATGCAACCTGAGAAAAATATATTAGGATGTTTCTGCGAGTGCTGCATTTTGCCTGATAGGAAACATGGCCCCAAATAACTGAGTAAAAGATGAGGGAAGGCCTGGTGGTTATTCAGTATAATTTTTCAGGGTGAGAGAATAGGTGAGGTATAGTTTTGGGGGGAGGAATCTGGTGACTGGATGTTTTATGTGGAGTGGGAAAATACACTGGCTGTATTTCATGTGTATTTACAATCTTGCCGCTAGATTTTTGAATATTTTTACATACATTAATGTGTGTGATGTGGCTGTGGAGTTCATGGTTTTATACTAAAGGTGCGTATCGACCAAATCACGTAAAAACATCAGTCCTGGTAGAAAAGCAGAGCAGACAAAGCAGTCTTGTCATGTCTGTTGAGCACTCTGCAGAGGTGAAAGCAGAAGGTGGCACAGCAATGGCAGCTTAATTGTAATTTGGCTAGGGCTTGTCTACATGTGGAAATTTTCAGTACTAGCTTTCCAGATGACAAGTTTGGGCTTAATGTTTTGCACCATGAGTAATTCAGTTTAGTCCATTTTGGAGGTGGATTAAAATAAATCACACAAAGGCAGCAGCAACAGAGAATAATTCGCTTTGAGGTGAGGGAAGTGCGTGAGTGAAAAACAACTGTTTTGCTTTAAAAATCCACCCTCAAACTGATTTTATAACAGCTTCCCTGTGTAGAGAAGCCTTTAGTTCCCTTGCAGTGCTGGGAGCCCACATCAGGCTTACGCACTAAGCGAGCCATTGCTGTGGAGGCAGAGTTGCGTAAAACTTCAAGCAAGCTGTGAGCCTTGCAAGGCCCTCCTCTCATCTCCAATTTGAGGAAAGAAATCACAGTGTTATTTCTTTCCTCATTTTTGTTTCGAATGCTTTAATCTGCCCCAGGGTCCCCTGCCACCTGCATTTCACAGCACGCCAGGAGGAGGATCCCTGGGCCATTCTCCTCCATTTTTCTGTGCATCTCTCCACAGCCTCCTTGTGTTGGCATGGCTGGAAAAAGATCTGAGTAGGTGTAATAACGGATCGCTGCCCTAAATCACAAAGAGCAGAAGCCCTTACCTCTGGGCTGGAGTAATGCGAGGGCTTGCTGCCGTCACTCTCGCTGGAGCTGCTTTCGCTCTCTGAGTCAGACTCTGAGCTGGTCTCGGATTCACTGGAGCTGCTGCTGCTCGACCCCTTGCTGGAGAGTCCCGAGGCTCGGGCGTTGGACTGCGGCACCACCAGGCTGCCAGCCCCACACACAGCCCATCGGGGAGGGGAGAGGGAAGAGAAGAAAACAAGAACATAAAAAACCCCATGTAAAAACCGTGGTGTTTTAGGGAGCATACCTATCTGAATGCCCGTGAGCTTGTCTCTGCTGCTAACAAATGGTGATGTGAGATCAACACTGCATTGCTGTAACTGGGGGAGAGAAACATCGGGTTATCCTCATATCCATTTAAATCCATAGCCTTTGGCATCTCTGCTTCAGCTGAGGGAGGATAAAGTTTTCACTTCAGCTTGTCTGTTTTCTCGTGCAACAGATATTTTTAGGATATATTAAAAATAGCAAATGTTGAAAAGCAGAGTAGAGAAAGCAGTTGTAGGCTGTCTAATGAACACTACACAGAGGTGAAAGCAGGAGATGAAAAAGGCAAACAGTTAAGAAACAGAGTTGAACTCCACCGTGCCAGTTATTTGTAAGTAGTAATAGTAATAATGATACTAATAACAATAATAATACATCCTCACTGGAGCTTCCGACCCCCATCTTTTGTTCTGCACACTTCTTCACCTACCCGTAAACGGTGTGGTTACCTGGATATACCATCGATATCGACAACTGCAAGATGTAAGACTCTGATCCTGCAAAAACTTTAAGAGCTCAGGCTTGTGTTTTTGCATGTCAGCAGTGTAGTTCTGTCAGCAGAGCTACCTGCCGTCTTAAAAGTTATGTCTGCATGCAAGTGTTCATATTATCAGGCCTGACAGCAGAAGAAATGTATACTCTCCTGAAATAGTTGACCATGCATATTAAAAATATCGCAGTCGTAAAGACTTGAGTGTGAAATGTCCTATTAAGTCATCTAGCTTATTCCCCAGGCAATGGAAGATTGTTCCCTATAGCAGGGTGCATTTGCTAGTGAGTTGTCCAATTTGATTTTAAATGACTTGAATGCAGCTTTTACTTTTACCCCTGGGAAACTTCTCTGCAAACTAACCCAAATTCCACTGTCAGAAATTTCTCCCTACATTCAACCTGAAGTTGCCCTTTCCAAATTTATTGTTGTTACTTATTATTTCATCCCATTACTAATAGTTACTATGATAAATTATCCTCCTCCCTTTTTGCTTTCACGTATTTGCAGACTGTTTTCCTGTCCTACTTCAGTCATCTTTCAGACAAGGCCTTACACATTTACTTCTTCTGATCTTTCTTCATAAGTCATTATCTCCAGGGATATGGGATCATTTTTATGGCTCTTTTCTGAACTCATTCCAATTTGTCTATATCTCTGTGATAACAGGATGCCCAAAACAGAGTGCAGCATTATAGATGGGTTCTCACTAGAGCCCTACAATGAAGGGCTATTACCTTCCTGCTCCTTGATGCGTTGATTCTGCAAACATATACCCCAGCTGTGATGGCATATATAGTCCATTAACACTCCTACATCTCTTTCAACACTGCTTTCTCCAGAATTCCTCCACTGATAGCTACATTTTAGATTATTTGCTTCCAGAGAGATTGGCTTGCATTTTTTCTTCATACCGGATCTAATTTTCTTCTTTACCGCACATGCTTCTAGCTGCTTTTGATTTATTTCTCTGCCCTCTGAGGCGTCTGCAGCAACTTCTAATTTAGTATCAAATGCAAACTTAATTAAATGATTATTTACTTCCTTTTTCAGATCATTAATGAGATTGTTAAATAAACCCCACAAGAAACACACTGGTACCCTAATAACTATCTCTTCCCAACTCCGTTCACCAGTATTTATTATTACCCTTGTTTATGCTCCATCAGTCCAATATTGTGGCTAATGCAATGTGATCTCAGAGATGCGTTTTGTGAGAAATAATATCTAATAATTAATTACAGTTCTGCTATGTTGCACCTAATGAATTGTCTTTACCTGCTAACGGTGCATTTCATTCTGGAAAAATGGTACCTGACACCTGACACAAGCCACATACGACAGGCAGCTTCTGGGGCTTTGAAAAGAGGCCAGGCCGTCAGAGATGCAGTGTCAATTCCATGGTTCCCCACAGCCGCATGCTGCCTGGCCCTCTCCCCGCCTCCCCTAACATATGCCAACCTTTCCCCACTGGACCACCTGCCTTGCACAAGCCAGTACTCCCACCACATCGCCTTTACTTATAGCGTCTCACTTGCCTCTTGCTAGGAAACAGCACAGCTGCCCATGGCTTTCTTGTTCCAGAGAATTTCTGGTTGCTTGGGCAATGGTGCCACTGTTGGAGAGCTTTCTGCACCCTTCAAGGCACAGCGGGGCCAGGCAGTGCACAAAACCTCACCTGTGATCTCACCGTACTAATTAAAGCAAGTAAAATAAACAGGAGAGGGAGGAGCTGACATCCATTTACATTTCTGACCTTCATTTTCATCCTTGTAACCATCAGACGGGAGAGAGAGGCAACAGTAAAAGCTCATGCTCCGGCAGGACGGCTCAGTGCTACACGTGTGTTCGCCGAAGCGCCTGCCAACTCTTAGGAGGCAAGAGATCTGTCACCATGCACAGGTGTTAAATGTACCAATTACAATGTGTGCCTTTAAAAACTCATCCTCTGCTATGTTTTGTTATTATTCATGATGTCTCTTTATCTAGCCAGGTAGGTGTGGTAAATGCAAGATTTTCAGGCACTCATTTGTATAACAGCATTAAGGCACAGAGGTGCCTGAAACAGAAACAGCTTACAAGCTTGTAAAAATTTTCGTTCCCAGAGAAGGAAAATTGATGTTTTGTGCAGTGCTTTGGGACAAAGCAGTTTTCCACTTGTACGGGTTGCCCAGTAAACTCTAGGTACAAGTTGCTCACTTATATTAACATATTACAGTCAATCCCTTGCTAATAAAATAGTGAGGGCTATATAAAGGCCATTGTGAGTAGGTTTTCTGGTTTTGATTTTTTTTCTTCTTTTTTTTTTTCTTACGGGAATATGAAAAGGTAACTGCCTTTTCTGACAGCATAGCTTAGGGAATTCTTTTGACAGTGTCCAACTCTGATGGATTTCCAGTCCTCTCCACAACAGCATTGTGACTGTTGCCTGAAAAGTTCTTCAACATCACAAAACATCTGCACATTTATGTCCTGCCCCTAGTGACTGTGGTTTTAATTTTTAAACCCATCATTTTTGTTTGGCATTGACTGAAGTATTCAGAATTGCTATATAGGGGATGAGGGAGGAAAAAACCCCACAGTAATATTTCTTTCCTGTTGTGACATGAAATGTTTTTCTAGGCTGCTGAACAGAAATTGTTACTACAGCCATAGATATAAAATATAACTGTTGGACTCTTCACAAACATCTGGAAATCTATGTTTGCTGCTCTAATGGTAGCAAATACACTACAAAAAATTAACATTACAATATTTTCCCACTTATGCTGATACAGTTGAAGTCTCCTGTCCCCCTTCTACCTTTTCAATTTTCAAGTATAGCATATTCTTATAAGGATCCTCATTATATTATAGTGACCAGAGTGAAAACAGTTATATGTTTCTTCATATATTCTTATTAAAGAACAACTATTATTTTAAACTGACGACTTCCATTTTGGACTCTTCTTTCTAAAGCATGTAAGCAAGTTCATGCAATCAAAATAAAAGACCAATTTACATTTTAATGACTGTGGCACATAACATTCATGCATATTTTGCTACTGGCTTATGCCCCAGAATTAATTACTACATCATTGAAAGGATATTTTTATTTTAAGCAATTAAACAACAATTTGGGTAAGCACCACTTTTCTTTAAAGCCCTTGATCAGAACATGCGCTCTCTAACTTAAGGAAGAGAGTAAATACCTTGTAAAGTTGCCAGAAGTTGAGTAATAAGATCACTGAATAACCAACACACCATCTGAAGTTTCTAATCTGATGAAGGGATGGGGCTTGGGCACCTAAGCACTGTGCAAGTCTCCAGCAACCTATTTTCCTGCACTGCCTAGTGGACAAGTCACCCCTTTCTGAAAAACTGCTAGGCACCTTGTAGTCTCAATTTTACTCAGATGAGCAGGTTCAGAAACCCAGTGATTTGAAGAAATTAATACTTCTTCCCCACTCAAACTAATTTGTGATCCAAGTTGAGAGGTGGAGCCATCTCAATCCTGGGAGAAGCCTGAGAGATTTGTTGTGGTGGGACCAGTTATTAGCTCCATCAGACTGCATGGCCACAGCCAGCCTCTGAACAACACCAAGGAAGGTGCAGGCGTTTGCTTTCAGTCAGCGAAGAGAGATTGCCAAATCAGATTGCCTCAGTGGCCCTCAGGAGACCTCTTGAGGTTAATCACGCTGGATCTGCGTCCTACTCTACGCTTCATATTAAGCTGCTGCTTACAGCTGCACTACTTTCGATGATAATAAATCATGGCGTTCAGCACTGGCCACAAGAAGTTCCCGGGCAGCTAAGCATATGCTGCACTGCAGGAATTCAGCCTCAGTGTTTCAAAGACAGACAGCATGGACGCCTGATCAAGGTACAAATAAAACAGATGCCGGTCTTTACCAAAGTTCAACCATTTGGTAACAATATTAAATGGATTCAAAAGAGAAAAATTCCTCCCACACTGAAGAATTTGTGATCCCAGTTCTTCACTGCTTTGTAATACAAAGACACTTTATACCTGCTTTACACAGGTATGAATCATTATCAAGAACGCAAAGCAAGGGAGACTCAGGCCTTGAAGGAAAGACTGTGCCAAGAAAACAAATCAGAGTGAGCCTCTGTAATACTCTTCCAGCCACAACAAAGGCTGCACAAATGCTCAAACTTCATATTTTGGAGTCCAGCTGGTCTGTGTAATTTCACTTTGCAAGAACTGTATCCAGAGCCGCCTTATCAAAAAACTCAGTCACACTATCAGACATGATCTGCTGTACTTGTTTTCATGTCTGGAGATGGGACAATATTCAGCCAGTGTCATTTGCATAGCTGTGATCATCTAAACTACTTTTCTTTTAAATCTTACCCTGCGGTACCATCCATCAAGCACTACCAAGTGGCCCCGACTCCTCATAGGAAAGAGGAATGCAAAAATTAGTGCAAAGAGCTGACGAATAGACAAATGACACGGTTAGGGATCACATTGTCAGCACTGAGAGGTACACATGGAGAAGATGATCTGAATTAGTAGATGTCACAAACGTTTGAGAAAATCCTAAGAAAGGCTGTGTGAATGCTTGCAGTATTTGAAACACCCAGAAAATCTATCACTGTCTGGAAGATCCAGGCCAGTTGTGGGAAAACAATACTCTGGAACAGACACCAGTCCCTTGGCTGGTATAAACTGTCATAGCTCAATTGACTTCAATTAGGCTACACCGATTTAAATCAAACAGCAAATCTGACCAAGACTCTGAAATGATATTTCAAACTCAGTGATGAAAACATATTCCATGGTCTAAAGGAGCTCTGTTGGCAGAGTCTCTATTTTTATTCCAGATTAATGTATCTGAAACACCACTTCCCTCTTCCCTTGAAGCCAACCTAAAACCCAGTGAAGGTCTTTTATGGAAAACTCTTTATCCCTTTGTTGCGAGAAGCAAATTCCACATGGTGCTTCCTTAAAGCACAAACTGAGAACATTGTGCCAAGGTCTGTATAATTATCTCTGCTGCCTGGCACTGAAGATACTGCACATCTCCCAAGCACACAGCAGGGAATTCCTGTGTCAATAATTGTGAATGAATCACACAGGCAACGGAAATGCCCACTTTTTGCTGCTGCCCCTATGTATTTTTCAAATCCTGTTTCACCAAAGACATCTGAAGCATGCTTACTACAGGGGTCTATCAGGACTTGCAGATCAGGCCATCCCAATGTTGTAACAGAACATATGGGGATATTTTCTCAGGCAACTGTAGAATGCCAAGAAACACCACCATACGATAGCCTAGAGAATGAATGTGGACGTCGTCCATTTGTTTCAGGCCAAAATCATGCTGAGAAAAGGGAGATGATACCATAAACTCTAGAATATGCACCCGCTTGAGGACAGCCAGATACCTCAATGGTTTAAAATACAAAGGCTGGTTCTGTACTTAACATACAAAGGCAGTATAAAGAGCCTCTACTCTAGTTTTAGCTCTGCCGTGTTGAGTCTGAATGACCAAATCAGTTGACCCTTCTAGCGCTCTGGTCACGATCCTTGTCACAAGTGGGGATGACCAAACTTGTCTACCTCCAGTGTGTTAGGAGACGTCCTTCGCTATTCTTTAAGAAGCATTTGGATATCCTTACTCTGAACACACTATGAAAGTGACTCAAATTTATGTTTTTGTACGTTTGGTAACCAAGAGCATGAAACCAATTAACTGTCTGAGTTCTTTACAGTTACCCATTGTGAAAGCCTATCATTCACTAACAAAAAAGTCAGCTAGCCCTGCCACGGTTGGCCATTCGGGCCTGAACGCAAAAAAATGAGGCTGGGCACTTCCCTTTCTCCAGGTAAACGATTTCCCAGGAGTCTGTTAATATCTTTAGGAAACGGAGAAATGTTTTCATACCTCATTCCTGTAATGGATGAAGTATGAAATGGGAGTCATGATGAGTGAGGGTCCTGGAGGCTGTTCGGCTTGTCACAATACACAATGCTTCTGTGAAAGCACTGCATTACCTTAGCCGCAGCACCTTTGCACAGCACAACTAATAAAGCACAGCTGCCAAGAACAGAGTTCATAGACTCCACCTATATTTTAACACTGTCCTTGGGAACTACTTAAATAGTTTGTGCTGACAAGACTACAAGTATCATCCGATAATGCAAACCTAAGGTAAATCAGGTCTCTTCAGAGAGAGTCGGGTGTGCCCTGTGCAATTGCAGCTTAATTGCTGGAATAGTCACCAAAGAAAAACAAATTGATAGGAAAGGCTGTTTAGAAAAACACGCCATGAAGCTCATACACACACAGATACAAAAAAACCCTCAAGAAAATTCAGTCTGGCAAGGCGGTATCTACTTAAGGCCTGGTTGATACTGGAAGCCGCAGAGGAATATGCTAGGAAAGAGAAAACCACTGAAAAAACACCTTGGCTAAATAAACTCTCCTAAAATAAAATGCTACACAACAATTAATAGTGACACCTCTGTATAGATAGCTCTATCAGGAGGAGCGTGTGCTGGGGCATCTGAGATGAAAGGATCCAATAGACCTGGAGCAGCATTAGCGTGGGGATGAAGTGATTAGTCAGCAGGGTGACAGCTGTGCTAGGAGCCTGGTGCCAGATTCCAGTGTATGCTTTCCACTGCTGCCAAGTGTTTGCTTGTCGCTCCAGATAAATGGAGCATCAGCAGTGTTTTATTTGACCTGCTCACAAGAAAAATAAAGCAACTCTGACTTCCTCGGTGTGTTTGTCGTTGACCTTGCATCAGCTGAATACGAGCAGAGAGATTCCCTGGTCCAGGAAAGTTAACTCTTTAGTAGAAGAGGGGTGACAGAGTCTTTTTACCTTGGTAGTATAATTAGTCTCTTAATGGCTCAAAGTACGGTGACTTAAAAAGTGACAGGCACAGCCTATGTGTCCTATACTGTCCTTGGAACATGCTCTTGGACCAATGGCCTGGAGAATGATGAACAGCTTTGAGAATAGTTCAAGAACAGTCACCCTCCTGCCTCCAGTGTGAAATCAGGAAACCATTTCTACAGAGACTTTTTTTGGGGGGATGGGGGGATGGGAGGCAGAAATAAATTGTAAGTGGATGAAGTTGTTGAGAAGATTCAGTCAGACAACACCGCTTTTGATTTCTCCCTGAGACCAAGGGCAATGGCTTTTATGTGTTTTCCTTCATACGTACCCCAGAAGTTTTATTTTTCTCTCTTTTTTTCATCAGTTTGGTGATGTCAGGAACTTTCTATTTGAGATCCCCTCTGTTGTCTGGTTAAGGCCAGCTTCTGCTGCTGGGTGGAAATCGGACACAGTGTCTTTGAATTACAGGACTGAAAGGGAGTGTAGAACGTACACTTTTTTTGACCATTAATGTCCTCGATGTGTGAAGGTTCTCCTTTATGGTGGCTAAGAGTGACAACCATACACTGGAAGCAAGGACTCTCTTGGGAGACACACCCTTTACTCTTCTCCTCTAGGAACCTAGCCCTCACATCAGATCAAAAGGCCCAGAGAAGGGGTAAGAAACCTAGACAGACTTTGGCAGAAGGAAAAAGGACTCCTTATACATATATGGTACTAGTGGTTGAGACTGCTCAGGCACAGTTTTTCCAAATTCAATAATACTGAAGCTTTGGATGTCTTTCTGGCACTCACTGCTTCCTTGTAATAACCAGGTGCATTCTTCTGGATACTGCTACTTTCCAATCTTTCCTCTTTTCCACCTGTCTCTCCTCCCCTCCTCACTTTGAGGAAGTTAGTTTCCTGGCAGCATCAGAAGTTGCTGCATACAGTTGCCAGTGGTCTCCAGAGAATATGAGTTCATTTGCCCAAGGGAGATCAGATTACTGAAGAAGGTAAATATCACTAGAGATGATCTCTGTTCCATTCCCCCTTACATGAGTTAAAAACATGTCTGCATTTTGTGGGTTTGCCTGATAAGTCAGATACGGAATAGGAGCTCAGGGCTCAGCTGTCAGAAGGTCTTATTAGAAGTGGGCTAATGTGACAGTAAAGATGCCACGAGGCTCTGCATAAGTTCTTTTGGTCACAGGAAAGCACTCAAGATGCTGAATCCTACCATCTGAAGAATGACTTCTGGACTGATGGCCCCTTCAAGAGAGAGGAAGAGCTCCATAGTGGTCCCTTTTTCACAAGATCTTGGTGTCACATATGACAGTAGGAGGAGAGATCGTTGTGCTTTAGCAAGATAAAAAATTGGGAAGTTATACCTGAAATCAATGAAAATTGGAAGAAAGACTCTAGTGTAGTGATGGTTGAATGGAAATACAGAGTGTAAAGACTGACAAGGGCTAAGGACTGTTTAAAGATCAGCTGGCTGGTCACCTGAAGACTTAATCAAGGCAATTTTCTGACTTTGTCAACAAATAAGTCATGTGACTCAAATAGTCAGGACTCCACCTATCTTGCAGGGCTTAAAATGATTAAAAAAGACCATAGCTGAGTTAAATCATGGGGGAATCGGACCCTTTTGCTCAGATCTTGATGTAGCTAGCCAGTGAGGTAGAGGACAGTGGGTCTGTGGGCATAGTTTTTCTGTCCTTAACTTATAAGAGGACCTAACTACTGCCTAACTTCAGCACACCGAAATGCCCTCCAGAGATTCCTACCTCTCTTGACGGACTAGAGGGAGTCCAGGATCCTAAGGATCTCTTAAACAGTATACCTGGTATGCCCAACACCATATGCATTGTGATCTGTATGGGAAGTAAGGGAGGTTTAATTCAGATTCCTCTTCATAGTTTCCCTTTCAGGATTCAGTCAACTCTCTCCACTTGCGCTAAGGACTGGGGATGGTGTGCAATACGAAGACCTATATCCACTCCCAACTCGGTGCTCCACTGTTTCATCAGAGCACTATTAAAAGCTGATCACCTGTCAGATTCAATGATATCGGTACCACCCACCCCAGGAATAGATCCTCTACTAACATTTTGAAGGTGATTCCAGCAGCTTGGTCTTTGGTGGGATAGGCGTCGACCCACTGGGAGAGATGTTGCAAAGATAAAGATACTTAAGCACTGGAACATATCATCAGTGAAGATATGAACACTGGTCATGGTAGTTTCAGAAACTAAGGCAATGCAAAATGTTCTGTAGCGTGGCATTAATCCACCATCTTCAAAATGTGCCATCAAGAGAATTTAATACCACTTCTCTGGAAATTAGCCTAGGCGTTGCTTTTCTTGTCTCATTTATTTCCTAAAACATGAAGTATAGATGTACTTCTATCCGAGAAAACAGCAATTTTTGCTTGTGAGTGACAGCTTCATCAAGCCACAGAAGACAACCACTGCAGCGGAGACTAGGAAAATCCTCGTCTGCATTGGCCTACCATCACCTTATGTCAGAGTTACTGTTAACATAACTCATGGTGTGGCTGCCCATCTAAACGGAGAGCCTTTTGTAATCTTCAGACACAGTTGTAGCTCGCTTCAGCACAGCAGTCTTTTGCCTCAGTCAGCAGGGCCCTGGGTATGGTTCTGCCTTGCAAGACCTCTCGCTGAGCTCTGAGAGTCCAAATACAGATGAACTTGTGCAGATAAAATTACTAACTACCATAATGGCCGTCCAAATGGGTGCAATAAATTTCAGTGTGAGACAAACTCTCTCAGGTTTTACTGACTCTTAATGTTGCTGCTGCCAGCTTTAGTGTTACTCTTTGACTCAAGCCATATTCTGTTGTCTCCCAAAGGTCTTTTCGGCCCGTCAGCTCTAATCAATATGCTGCCTTGAGAAGGAGCTTGTTTTAAGTAGGTTGGCTCACCATAAAGAACCATATAAAGAAAATTTGACTTCTGCTCCTTGTCAGCGTATATCACTCCCTATGCAGAGCAGCATTTAGATGGTCTGTTAGTTGAATCCAAGTGCTCTCTTTTATATGTTTCAAGAAATGACAAATGCCTGGAAAAAATGCATAGTTGTTCTACAGAAGACATTAGGCAGACTCAGGAATGGCAAGCAGAACAGCTAATAAAGCCCAGAATTGTAGCAGAGAGGATGTTAAAAGCTAATTAGTTTGAGATTGTAGATTTGAAGACTTGTAAAAGGTTCTTCTGTTCTCTTTTCTGATGTAAGCACAGCCTGTTTTCCAGCAACTTGCAAAACTATTCTGTTTTTAGAAAGAGTTGCCCATGACATGCTGTTTACCTATTATTGACATACTAGCTCAAAATAAAGGATGTTTAAAACCAATGTTCAGCTGTTGAATATTTGCCTGTGGTGTAGCCTTAGATCTGCAGGAGTCTGAACCACTGTAAAAAAAAACCAAACTTCTCCCGTTCTGACCAGGCTCAGATTCTTGACCTCTTATTCTGGCTTAGTAGCACTGCACTTTACAGCTTGGATTGGAGTAGCCAGGAGTGGTCCTGAAGAGGGTATCAGGATCGACCCACTGTAACTCAGCAACACAGTGTGCAGATACTTGATGAAAGATTTTGAAATAGAGAGCAGCCCCAACTAGTAACCTTTGCTATGCCTTCCTCAGGTGTAATGCAGCCTGTGAAAAACAATGAATAAGTATCATAAGCACAAATGTATAAATCTATGTTAAGAAAGAGTTATATAACTTGCCCTCAACAATTCAAAGGAAAAAATCAAATGTGAATTGCACCCTTTTGTTAGATGTCATCCACAGAAAGCAAACTTGAGCTTTTTTCATGCACACACAGATGATGAGGGGAGGCAGAAATAAATTACAGAGTAAATATAATTTTATTTGCTTTATTAATCTAGAATGTGGTACCAGTGTGTCTGGGCTCAGTGGCTCCCCAGCTGCACCCTCCTGCAGGATGTTATCAATCCTTTATTTCTGTGAAATGTGCTACCAACTAGTAGGAAAAGCACTAGAATTGCATGACATTTTAATAAAAAAAATTGGTCTTACACCATGCTGTGTCCTGATGTAGTTAAACTTATATCTTCCAATATCCCTTTCAATCCATATCTCATATGTTTCGCTGTTCATTAACTGCCATGCCTTTTTTTAGGTTTCTTATGAATTTACAATATCACTAAGGCATGCCTAGGTGCCTTTGCCTGTTCTTCAATGTATCTTTTGTTCTCCCTGCCTCTCCCAGGGAGGCAGAAAGGAAATTCGCACATGACAGCGGGGAGAGGGCATGGGGACAGGCAGAAATATTGCTCACTGGTGCTGCTTCTCCCTCCCAGTGCCACAACAAGCTGTTGCTGCCTTCTTCCTCTCTCTTCCCTCAGACTCACAGCCCGTTTCTGGCACTCTGGTCTTACTGTAGTATCTCAAACACCCCTCTGCCTGCCTGGGGTCCTGCATGGTCTAGGATGCGCTGTGTGAAGTGGTGGGCCTCTTCAGAGCATGAATTTACGTTTAGCAGTGTCATACAGCAGGGAGACTGTTAAAGGTGTAGGAGTCAACATGTGTTGCTGCTAGGAGTTCAGTGCCCAGCTGTGAGGATACACATTCAGTATTTCATTAAAAACATATCAGGTCACCTGCCTGCAGCTGGGAAACAGCTGGGGGAAAGCGGAAGATTCTGCACGAGAGCTTTGCAGAGAAGACAAGACAGACAGATAGATTTCCAGGAGAGTATGGTTTTCCATAGGCAGTGCAACAAGAAAGTAATTCTCTCGGATTTTTTTGCCACCCCAACATGACTCTAAACCCTGCTAGACAAGCCTCAGCTTGGGGAGAAAGATCAAGTGTTGGGTCTTTGCCAGTAGCTTAGACACTAGGGGAAAGAGCTAGATGACTTTGTTGATAACTAGCTTGAAGACCCCAGCAGGCCTTCAGACAGTTTTGTTAATCATGAAAGTCATTAAAAATAGCCAGTTCCTCAGGGGCAAAGTAAAAACAAAACCTCGGAAGAATGAATCAGGGCAGGCATCGTCCATTCCTAGGAGCACTCTGTTTGCATTCTGCGCAGGGATCTGAAGGGAATACTTCGGAGTGAAACTCCAAAGGAATATAATCAAACGCTTTCTCAGGGAAGGGGCAAGCACTTTCTTATAGTCTTGGACTGCAACAAGGAAATATATTGATGGGCTTTGTGTACAGCTCAGAGGCACTGAACTTTCAGACAGTTGTCTCCGAGGCTTGCATGTCACGTCCAGAATCAGCAAGATACTTTTCCCCTTTGCCGTTGCGCTTGGCTTTTCCTCTTTCACTTTTTTGCTTTCCTCTCCCCCTTTCCCCATTATCTTTCCCTTTTCCCTTGCATTACATTGCCTTTTTTTAAAAAAAAAAGGGTAGAGATAACATTTATTTGCCTGTATGCCACCATTGAGTGCCTGTGCTCTATGTCAGCAGTCTTTAGCTGCCTTTGACATTATGAACCTGCCAGGCCCCAGAACTTCTTCCCTCTGAGGGTGACGGAGCACTGGAACAGGCTGCCCAGGGGGGTTGTGGAGTCTCCTTCTCTGGAGATATTCAAGACCCGCCTGGACAAGGTCCTGTGCAGCCTGCTGT
>Ga0065711_1036067_pt1 | contig 21495 bp, 9 predicted proteins | sample Hoacrofraction12_FD_59098 | JGI IMG/M metagenome (GOLD analysis project Ga0065711, IMG submission 59098) | Hoatzin crop microbial communities from Cojedes, Venezuela - Epithelial fraction 12 v2 (version 2) | ecosystem: Host-associated > Birds > Digestive system > Esophagus > Crop | place... | reverse complement strand
CACCCTTATGAGCCTGTCCCTTAATTCTAACCCACAAGCTTTCAACTTGTTCCTCATTTGCCCCCAGGCCAAGCTCAATGCATTCTACTTGCTCCCTCACATATAGAGCAACTCCCCCACCTTTCCTTGTTGGCCTGTCTTTCCTAAAGAGTCTGTAGCCATCCATGACAGCATGCCAGTCATGCGAGTTGTCCCACCACAGCCACAGCTCCCTCAGCCACTCCTCGTAAAACTTGTTCTCCAGCCATTTCACCAGCATCATTGCCCTTCTCTGGACATGCTCCAGCACCTCAATGTCCTTCTTGTAGGGAGGGGCCCAAAAGTGAACACAGTACTCGAGGTTCGGCCTTACCAGTGCCGAGTATAGGGGCACGATCACTTCCCTGCTCCTGCTGGCCACACTATTCCTGATACAAGCCAGGATGCTGTTGGCCTTCTTGGCCACCTGGGCACACTGCTGGCTCATGTTCAGCCAGGTGTCAGTCAAAACTCCCAGGTCCTTTTCCACTGGGAGGCTTTCCAGCCAATTCTCCCCAAGCCTGTAGCGTTGCATGGGGTTCATGGGGTTGCTGTGACCGAAGCGCAGGGCCCGGCATTTGGCCTTGTTGAAACTCATACAGATGACCTCAGCCCATCAATCCAGGCTGTCCAGAACCCTCTGTAGAGCCTTCCTACCCTCAAGCACATCGACACTCCCACCCAGCTTGGTGTCATCTGAAGACTTACTGAGGAAGTACTCAATCCCCTCATCCAGATCACTGATAAAGATGTTAAACAAGACTGGACCCAAAACTGAGCCCTCAGGAACACCACCTGCAACTGGCCGCCAGCTGGATTTAACTCCATTCAGAACAACTCTCTTTTACTTCGCTGGCTAAAAGACTGGCTCAGCCATCCAGCCAGTCTTTTACCCAGTGAAGAGTACACCTGTCTAAGCCAAGAGCTGCTAGCTTCTCTAGGAGAATGATGTGGAGACAGTATCAAAGGCTTTACTAAAGTCCAGGTAGACAACATCTACAGCCTTTCCCTCATCCACTAGGCGGGTCACCTTGTCATAGAAGGAGATCAGGTTGGTCAAGCTGGACCTGCCTTTCACAACCCCATGCTGGCTGGGCCTGATCATCTGGTTGTCCTGAACATGCCTGGTGAGTGAACTCAAGATGAACCGTTACATAATCTTGCCCCGCACTGAGGTCAGGCTGACAAGCCTGTAGTTCCCTGGATTCTCTTGCTGGCCCTTCTTGTAGACGGGCACCACACTGGCAAGCCTCCAGTTGTCTGGAATGTCCCCTTATATTAGTTACATAAGACAAATGCCTCCTCTCCTTCACAGTGAAATTGGTGAAAACTTGGAGGCTTTATTAGCAGTGTTTAAGATGAGTAAGTCTTTTTAAAACCCTAAACAATTTTGGACTTTTTTTCTGCCTTGTCTTTAGTGATGTTTGTTTCTCACTAACAAAAAAATAATCTTTTGTTTTCCTAAATCATTTGATTTCATTGTTTGAACTTGACATCACCGACATCACCAAGCAAACCTTATTGAGCTGTCACACTGTCATCACAGGACCATATGAGAGAAAAAGAGGAAAATATTGCTGTCCTCTTTTTATGGAAGAAGACTTAAGGGCATACAGAGATTAAAAGGTTCTCCAAGTCTTCCAAACCTTTCAGAAAGTACTGATACAAATACTAGATTGACGGTAAGCTCTTATTAAAAACAGAAACTGAAACTAAGTCATAACATAGACGATATCCCCCCATACAGCTATATAAAGACCCATAAATGAACAGTTCATAGAGTCTTCTTTTCAGTACTGCTTATTTTCTGATTGTGAGTGATCTCTTAAATATGTGCACTTGTTACACGTATTTATGTAGCAGATCATGTCAAAATAACAAGTAACATAGTTCTTAAGAAATGTAAACCTAATTTTCTCTTTTCTTCTGAGCTCACCAACATAACGGGAAAAAACAACAACATTTGTTAGAGAAATAAAGCATCTGTAATGTAGAGCCAAGTCAAAAGTAGCAGAAATAGTGTATTACATGCTACTTTACATTCGTCTTCCATGTCTAAGCTGTCAGCCTTTCAGTCTCTGTTCTTTGAAAGGGAGCACAAGAACTGTCATTTCATAGTCAAGGGATATTAGCAATGAAAGAACTATCATTTAAATAAAAATAAGAGTTATGAAACTAAACTTGCAGCTATCTGATCTCCAGTTAAGTTTTGTTTCATATGGCAGGTAACAATATTTCATTCAGCAACTCCAAAACAGATTCAAATAACAGAATTCAACAAGCCTTGCCTTCAGACCTCTGGAAAGAAACCTGGATCGAGTGGGTAAGTGGCAGGCTGCCCCAAATGACTGACATGAGGCAAGTGCTAGATTTAGCCTGTCTTCATTTGACAGCTGATCCAGCAGAACAGCACCTCAGTAGGCTGCTAATCTTTTTTATATCTCCGCTCTCTCGATTATAACATCACACACTATTTAGCACTCCAAATTCACAGTCATTTACAGACACCACCCAAGCCTAAGCAGTCAGCTAAAAGGATAAAACCATCTCGTTTTTATTAGCCATCAAAGTTCTGAAACATTGTCGTCTTGTGGCAGGTTGAGGACATAACATGGGACACAGCTGCTTCTCCCTGCTGTCTCCCTGGCCCTTGAACCAGCCATCATACCTGGGGAAATTTTGGGTGCAAGGCACACATGTGGATTGTTGGAGAGGAGTTTCCTTAGTGCCACAGCGTGGGCAGACCGGGACAAAATACATCACAGCAGACTTGCATGGCAAGATCAGGTCTTAAACCTGTACTGCTGTGTTTTGTATTCCCAGTATAACAATACTCATTAAATACAAAACAATTTAACCATTAGACTCACTCACTTTTCCACCAGCTTGGGGAATTACCAGAAGTTTGCATGTTTATACCAGCTGCCTGGCAATATACATAACTGGCCAATAAAAATTAGACCTGACAGAGGTTAAAAGGTGAGCTGTAGCAACCTAATGTTAATAACCACTGTACCACCCCAACTATTTTTTTGCTTGTTTTTAGGAAAGCTCTTACAGGAAGGGCCTTGCCATCTCTGTTTTGTACTCTCACATGCCTTCTTCCAGAGCATCTGAAGGACATGCTAAACTCAGCACAGTTCTTCCCAGTGATTACACTGTGTGCACTCGTTATCCAAGAGAACAGTGTGTCACCTTACCTTGAGTCATCACTGAGTCAGAGTTTTAGCTCGATAAGGACTTCAGGACTCAGTGCCATAACTTTCTAACTAAAGTTCCTGAATCCTACAGAGGAAAAAGAAAGGTGAGCTACAAAAAAACTTCACTTTACGTGAACACCTACAGACATGCCCAAGCTAAGGGTACATCTGTTAGGGTGGGTGTAAACACATCTGAGCCCACAGAGAAGGAAATATTCGAACTGGCCCAGCAATACATCAATGCAGCTATACAGCTCTTACAGTGAAGATGATCTGGATTCAGCAAATTTGAAGGCCCATGTAGACATGTTAGTAGATATTTTCACTGCCTAAGAGAACCCAGGCTCCAGCAGCATGCGTGTTTCCTTTCTCCCATCCCCAGCTCTTTGCTAACATATTTGTACTAGAAAACAGAGGTCACAGCAGTGCCCAAGCTCTTTCACAAGAAATAAAAATAGTTACTTACATTAGAAATTCTCTGACAGCATCGCATCTGGCTTAAAACAAGTACTTGAAGTTTTACTGTTTCCTGAAAAGTCAAATCCAAGATCATCTGGATCGTTCTGTAATGTAAAAGGTAGAATTACCATTTTCATATGCCACCTGATAGGGGACTGTGGATGGAAGTCTCATGGAAGCTAATGATATCTTCATGATATGTATGAAGAGAATAAGTTCCTTATTCTGACTGAAAGGAAACAACAAGACCCACCACCAAAAACACAGGTAAAATCAGGAGCTGAGCAATGTCGGTACGGAGAGGTTCAGTAGAGAATGAAAGCAAATGGATATAGCTGTTTTTTCAGTGGAGATAGATGCAGATGTGTGAGCATAAACAGAGACACACAGAAATGTCACAAACACAGAGCACAACAGAAAGTCAAAGACAGATAGTTGTCAGCACACAGGAAGGCTCCTAGCCCGTCTGTGGGAAGCGTAAGGCCACAGTTCTGTACTGAGCAGCCTCAGACCTGGACTTCCCGGGATTGCTTAGCCACACAACTCTGACCCAGATTAGGCAGTTAGGCAAGGCTGTTTTATGCCACTTGCAGGAGAGGAGAAATTATCTGACTACGAGTAACATCAGAACTGAGCAGTTAGATAATATATGAGCTGGCATAAAATCTAGTGCTTAATTTCCTGCCACAAAAATCCCTTGAGCAAACCGGGACAGTCAGGGTTACTTTGCACCAGTTCGGTACTGCACCATATGGCTATGACATTTTAAATCCTATGTTGCATTTTCTAAAGCCATATTTTCTATTCCTTGCAGCCACAGCCTAAGAAAGAAAAGTGCAGGGGAAACACTGCAAAGATAACAGCCAGCTGAGAGGCAACATAAAAGCATAAGTATGCCTCAAATCCCATCCCTCCATGGGATTTATTGAGTATAAATAGAGTAGCAGGAACCGAACCCAGGTGCCCCAAGCACTCTTGTATCATGTTTATTATCTGGCATGATGCACATTTATTTATTCCACGTAAAACAGAAGCTTTAACAGAGGGAATGAGAACATCTTCAATCTGCCCACAGTAGTTAATCCCAGGTTCAAATCACTTCAAAAAGATGAGGAAAGTTAAATCCTTCTTATCATCACCATAAAGTCTGAGTTATAATTAGTAGGTGAATGATTAAAACAGGAATGAGATATAGACGGAGAGACACATGTCAGCACTTCCAGAGATGCTCTGTGTGAAGCCCAGCACAGTAAGCAGCACTGGAGGGTGCTTACAAATCAGTCACAGAGGGAAACTAGACAATTTGTGAATCTAGCTCAGACCTTTAGGCATTTAGGGCACTTCACTGTGACAGCATTCAGCCCTCGTGCCCTTTCGGTATCACCAATATGAGGCAGCAGCGAAGAAGACTACAAATCCAAATTTTGGACCTAACTATTTGAAGCACCAGTGAGGTGAGTCTCAGTTCCAGCAGCTTTGGGATAATATGAACCCAACACCTGGACGAGAAAGCACGGCATACTGCCCTGCTGTACCCTTGGAGGGGACCAGCTTTTCCCTTCTAATGGTGCAAAATTGCACTGTGGCTTCTTTGCTACCATGGCTACATTTTAGCATTGAATTTTTGTGTTCAGATACGGGAGTATGGATATTTAATGCCATGCCAGACAAACCCCTCATGTAAAGTCTGTCAAGACCAATAAAGTTTTACCATGGAGGAATGTGACCTACTATTATAATTCAAGGAGTTTCAGGACTAAGGGAAGGTAAAGGAGAATGTGTCCACTTCTTAAAGGATGGTCTAAGTATTATTTTTCCAAGGCCATTCATTAATACATTTTTTTTACACCCAGAAGAGTCACACTTCTATAAATGCTGTCTCATATATTTGAAACATAAAAGGTGACCAGTCCCTACTTAAATGAATGAAAACAATGTTCCTTTCTGATCAGATTTTAAAGGAGATCACTAATCAGCAATTTCTGAATGAGGAACATTAGCCAGCTAATCCATATCCTGTGGTACCTTCACCTTCTCATTTACCTTCTCACTGCCATGGTTCACGTGGTTATTTAGCTGATCAGATGCTGAAATGTTAAGTTGGCGTTTGTTCAAACTACATAAGCAGCTTTATGCAGACCAAGGGAAAACACCTAAACAGTACCAAAGCAAAGAGCAGATGTCTGCAGTTTATTTTCCTTCATTGAATTTCAATACAATTTACATGAGGGCCTCTTCATATTCAAGTTATCACATTAGGGAGTCTGGGCTCATGGTGGAGAAAGACAGACATTTGAGAAATTTGTCCAGCATTTGCAGAGGACAAGCTTCCAGATCCAAGCAGATAAAACAGTGGAGTTCACTCTTCCAGGACTGGAAAGGACACAGTGCTTTGTGTTAAATTCACAGTTTACATTCTTCTCCAATAGCTGATCTGATGCAGCACATTCGATTCCTGAATTAAGTCAAGTTTCTTGAAGGCATTTAGTCTTCATACTGTCTTAGCTAAGTATCTTTGAGGGTTAATATTTTGGCTTATTTTGGAGATTAATTGTAATGTCATTTACTTTAAACAATTTTGGTCAGCAGCTGGCAGCCGCTGCAGTCACACAGAGTCCTGAAGGAGTTAGGACACAAAGTCTGCTTCCCCTTGCAAATTCTTCTTGCACTACTTTCCCAAGGCATCAGAGGAGATAAAACCTTATCATCTTCAATGATCTCAAATGCTGGAAGGAAGGCTGAGAGGTCAGGATTATATGAATGATCCTGTCATTCCTCTGGAGAGTCATGCTACCAGTAGTAAAGGAAGGGTTCTTCTTCCTTGGAGAACACTGTGATATTACAGACTTGAAAGATGGATGCTATCCTGGCTGCTTCAGCAGTTACTGAAGCAGACTTAGCGTCTGGAGTTTTTCAAAGGCATCATGTCAAGCAATATTTTACTTTCCAGGTTAGAAGTTAAGCACATAAGTAGAAACTGAGCAAGAGCCAAGAGATGCTACCTTTAAAGCAGGCAAAATGCCATCTGTCAGCAGTGCTCAGCCTCTCCAGGAGGCAGTGGTTTCTGGCTCGTGCTGAGTTCATAGTCCCATGGGACTCAGAAACTGGAAAGCATCAATATCTTCTTCATGTGCTGGCCCTGCTCCGTGTGATTTAGAGTCTGCCTGGCACCCTGCAGTACCGAGCCACAACAGAGACAGCCTCCACAGCTGACAGATGTGTGCTTCTACGGCATTTAAGGGGTGAGTATGCAGGATGGGGAAGCTTCCCAGTGTAAATCCAGTATGAACCAAGGGAACCAAGCACACTGGAACACAAGTGTTGTGTATTCCCATAGCATGCTGCTCTCCAAGACTGCAGAAAACAGAAGGTGATCCTTCTGATGATAACTCTGGGCATCAGTTATGGTCAATCTGTTCTTCTGTCACATGGGAAATTTCTGGAGATCTGGTCCTTATTTTTTGTCTGGCTTCAAGTTCTTCCCATGTGATACATTAGAGTACCAGCCCCAGAGGCACCAGTGCCTTTTATATTGCTGTGGAAGCAAACACAGAAAAAGTGCAGTTTCACAGTTACTCTTCCTCCACAAGCAACACAACAGCAGACTGCAGACTTTACTGGAGCTCCTTCTTCAGCTTGCTGCCATCAGAAAGAGGAGAGGTTGCACTGCCACACTGCTGCCTGCACCTATAGCGCAAATCATTGTGTTCTGTGTTCAGTGACTGCTTTTGAAAAGGTAAGGAAAGGCCAGTACTTCCAGAAACCCATAGGAATTACTTGGGACACAGCAATGAACCTGGATGAGAAGGTGTGGTTGAAGTCATTTTCTAGAGGAATGGCTAAGGCTGCCCAAAGGGAAAAGCAGCAATTGCAGGTGATCTTTGATGTCACCAGCCTTCACACTCTTCCTTTCTGCCTCTTTCAGTTGCCCTGCTCTTTTGCAGGTACACCTTTTATTTGCTATCGTTACATACAGTGAGATATGACTGCCTCCAAGAGCAAGGAAAAAAGGACAAGGAAGAGAGTATTTTGTTTGTTCAGAGCCCAGAACAACTTTCATTTACTCTGGCACTAGCTGGTTCCCTAAAAGCACATACTAATTCAGGTTAAAGAAAAAAAATAATTCATCAAATTTTCCATTAAATCTTACTTACCATCTGTCCAGGCCATTGTAATTCAAATGCTTTTCCCTCCTCATCTCAGACAGAGCTTTTACTCTCAAGTACCTGTTCAGGAAAGAGCTTTTATTTTTGTGAATATACATATTCATGTGTATATGAACATACGAATATGAAAATACAGAAGCATCATCCATGCTTCACCACAGACTGTGCACATTAGCCTTCATGCTTCTTACTTTTAGTCATGAGTGGTCATTAAAAAAGCCTTTTAGGAGAATCTTTAAGCTTATTAAAAACTGTGTTAGAATACATTTCTTACTGCTTAGTCAACAGGTATCCTAACACAGTGGTAATTAAGAAATTCACAGCTGCAGCGAAGTTACACCCTGCTAAGAAAGGATATGTACATTTGAGTCTGGACTCTAGACTGCCAGCAAAAGACTGGTCCCATCCCCAAAATCTTCACTGTAGTCAAAAGCAGTGATGAGTGGGAGAAAGGAAGCATCATTAAGCACAGTGTACATATGGGGAACAGCAATGCAAAGAAAAGGGCTTGCCCAACATCACACAGGAAGATGGATAGGGCTGGTAATTCAGCTCAAATGTCCTGAAATGCAGCCCAGCTGCCTTCATAGAAAATTTATCCATTTTATGTTGTCTTTAATTCTTTTCACTTCTCTTGAATATTGTGGTGACAGCTGCCTTACATAAACCTAAAATGGATGGAAAGCAGGTGTCAAGAATTTCTTGGACAAATAAGTAAGCAAAACATAAGAGATTTTCACTTCCTCCAGGGTGTATATTGACTTGTCTGCTATCTTCATCATAAGAACACCACACTACTTTGGTAACTTCCCTATCCTGTTTTATATAGATCACTTTTATAATTGATAGTGAAAAGCAATCCGCTGCTGAATTAAAGATTAAACCAAAACTAGGCCCTTAGTCTGTGTGAATGTGTGTATTATTCAAGGATCCTGTTTATTATCAAGGTAATTCTGCTTTTTAATGACCATGAAGATTAAAAATAAACTAGTCAAAGCAATGAATTTACCATAAATTATATACCCAGAAGGGACAAGTCTCAATTGTCATTATCAGAATAGTCTGCCTCAATCACGTCGAAAAAGGTTGTATTATAAAACAGGATGATCTGTACACATTTCACACAGCTCAATTACATCTAATATTTTTCTTTGTATATTCAAGACCTGGCAATACACATGTGTTCCCACACTTTCTTCATTAACATTAGAGAGAGAGATTTTTACTTTTTCAACAGACAGTCCAACTGAAGCCAAGCGCTCAAGCAGAATAGCAGAGAGAGGAAAGAAACAAGTGGCCCCACAAACCCACACATAAGTTTCTGCCTGCTGTGTACAAAGCACTAACCTTAAAGCACAGCTGGTTAGAGAAACCACTTATTGTCCTAGCAGCAGGCAGCAAAATTTATCATACTGCTGTCCACTGCATCCACTGGCATTCCCAGCAAGAGCAGTATTAAAGGCTTACTGACCTGGAGGAAAGAAGACCTAGGCTCTGGCCACTGACCAGTGGAGCTGTATGACCTTCTGTTCTGCAGCTGGTTCCTCTGAATAAATGCTGATACCTACATGTAAGCTAGTCACTGCAAACTTAAATGAGAGAAAATGATCTCGTCCAAACTAGATGTCGAAAGTATGGTAACAAAAACCTGTCCTGAAATTGCTTCTCTCTCTCTCCATTAGGCCAAACACAACTTATTAGCAGCTTGCTCAACTGAGAAGGTGTAAACCCAGCAAGATGAATAGGGGCCCAGCCCCTTCTTCAGGCTTTTCTAGTGGGTAAAGTATTTGTAAGCTGTGTCATTTCCACTATACAAATAAGTATAGGAAAGGCAGGCTTGGGCCTGTTAGAGAAGGTCCAGAGGAGGCCACAAAAATGATCAGAGGGATGCAATATCTCTGCAATGAAGAAAGGCTGAGAGAGTTGGAGTTTTCAGACTGGAGAAGAGAAGGCTCCTGTGAGACAATATTGTGGCCTTTCAATACTTAGAATGAGCTTGCAAGAAAGATGGAGAGAGATTTTTTTTTTTACCAGGGCCTGTAGTGACAGGAGAAAGGGCAATGGTTTTAAACTGAAAGCTGGTAGATTTAGATTAGATATAAGGAAGAAATTCTTTACAATGAGTGTGGCGAGACATCGGAACAGGTTGCCCAGAGAAGTTGTGGATGCCCCATCATTGGAAATGTTTGAGTTCAGGCTGGATGCGGCTTCGAGAAACCTGGTCTAATGGGAGGTGTCCCTACCCATTGGGGAGAGGGGGTGGGTGGTGGAAATAGATGATCTTTAATGGTCCCTTCCAACCCAAACCATTCTATGATTCTACCATTATTAGAAAAGATTAATGTCTTCCAAATGTCATTTAGCAGGCGTGGTGTTGGTGGATTGATGGCTGGACTTGATGATCTCGGAGGTTTTTCCAACCTTAATGATTCTGTGATTCTATGAGATTCAGTCAAAAGTCATGGTCAAGATAACAGTCCCTTGGGTCTTGGATCTGTGACCTTTCATCCCAATGTGCCTGCCCTCATCTGTTCCTTTCTGCTATGTAAAGATGCAGCTTTACTGCAGCATGTGGGGCAGCTAATCATAGCATGACTTGCTTACATTATTTTGGTTGCTATATATTCACATCTCATTTCCTTGCAACACTAGTTTTGTTTACACTTCTGTAGTATTGATATTATCCGTTGTGCATACGTACTTAAAAGCTATTTTAGTAGAAGGCCTTTTAAAGCCTTTCCAGCCAATCAGTGCCATTGAAAAGTCACAATTTATGGGCACAAAGGAGACATGAGAATTTTGCCATCTGGAGCTGAAGCAAGAAATGGTAATAGGAACATTTTACCTTAATTTAAATAAGGACTAACCCCTGAGACATCAATAACTATTTGTAAACGTAGGTCACCTCCTACAAATGTGTTATCTGTGTTTCAGGGACCCAGAAATGCAGCTGTGGTACCTCCCCTCTGAGGAGGGAATATGATCCTGCTGCACACTCAGAGTCTGAACCCTTCTGCCCCACAAGCATTGCCCAGAGTTCACAAAGCAGAAAGTAAAGTGTGGATCAAAAAACTTTGCAAACACACCACTTTTTGGAAGTGGCAGAAAAAGGAAAAGGCAGATTCAGCCCGCAGCCTTGGTCCCTCTTGAAACAACAGCTGTAAGATCTTGTATGGCCTCAGACCAATGTTCAATAAACTGCTGCGGCAAACATATCTGGTCTCCAATAAAAGACTATCAAAACTATTTCATATTTCTTTTGAAGTTATTGTGTATTTCATTGGGAAAAAACATTTGTTAAAGCTCGGAACATTTTGCCTCCTCTTTTCAAAACAAAATAATTTTTGGTTCAGACTGACAGTTGCCCAGCATTTACCTTTAGGTGTTTTTTTTTTAAATTATTCCTCTTACTATCTCCTATGAAATATTTTAAGACTTCAGTTTTTTTTAATAGGATAAGCAGCCTCCCCTCCCCAAAGAAATAATTTCAGGTCAATGTGAATGGAATTTTTTTCAGTCAGTGAACTGAAAAATCAATTATTCCAACAGCCACTGCTGTGAGCAACTCAAGGGCAATCTGAGAGTAAGAGACAAGTTGGGAAGAACAACTGACGGATCCTCCCACAATAGATTTGAGTATAGTGCTACCCATCTTTTTCCAGTGGGTTCCCTGTTAAAGTTTCTAGCTGAGTCACATGTCTTGCTCAAATCTTGCTAGGGTTGGTGTTAAAAAACAAAATAAAAATCAACAAATGAAACAACACCTGAAGAAAAATGAAAGCAGCAGAGTACCGTTTCTGCAGCTGGAGACTGAGAAGGATATAAATACATTATCATGATAGAGTTAAATTAGAAATCATTTTAAGAAATCATCCTGTCAGTGTCCCATCCAGTCCCAGGTAGAGTGGGCAGGGGAGGAGGGACAGTAAAATATTCTTCATAGGATTATGACACAAATGCAAACACCAGTGTACTCACACTCATTTTCTGTGATTCTTAAAATATTAATTCATTTCTCATTTCAGGAAATTTATTTCCATTCTTTGCTTACTCTGACAAAAACACTACACATTTATCCATACTTAAATAAGTCTTCAGGTACTTAATCTCCCCTACCTCTTTCTTCCTTCATCCTGTTTACTGTAACTGGCTTGGAAAGCATTTCGAGGATCTAATGCATAGCCTCAAGACACTTGATATGTGAATGTACTTATCTATACCACTGCAGAGAAACAGAACCTTTGTTAACTTGTGAGTTCTCCCAACAACAACACAAACCAAACCTAGTTCTCTTAGTAAAATTCTGTCAAAATATAGGTAGTGATATTAATTCTGTTAATTGATGAGACCTGCAGCTTTGTCCTCTTTCTGCACACAACATCAAATGAAAGTAATAACGAGTCCCACCAAACTCAAGATCCAATATTTCACACAACATGTCACCTAGTACTGTTGTGCACCAATATACTCCATTATCAAATACGTTTTGTTATTTCATTTTCTCACTTCTCACTATTTCCCTGTCTTTCCATAACAAAAGTTAAATTGGTTTGAGTGTAGCTTCAGTAGCCTGAGAAAGAGTGAAGATCTGTGCCTGGAACGTGGTAGCATCACATGAAGTTTGCTATCTGGCCATGGGACATAAATGTATGATTAGCATCATGTTTGACCACCTGTGACTCCCTTGCTTGGATGACTTTACAAATAGCTTAATTGGCAAGGTTTCTTTTTGCCTGTGGCAAGATTTTTACGCAGTCTTCTTCCACAATCCTGCTAAAGATTAAAATAATTTCATATTGAGGTGCCAGAATTAGGTGATCCAGTTCTCACATGGGAACAGTATTTTCTTAGGGCCAACATGAGTATCAGTTTGCAGGTCTGAACTAATTTTTGGATTCTGATTTAAAAAAAAAAATCTAAGGCCATTGAACAACTTCTATGGAAGAGGAAAAGGAAAAGGAGAGTAAATTTTCATTTGACTGAGGATCAATGCCTTTCGCCTTTAAGCAACACTACTTAAGAGTCACTGTGTTGCCTGAAAGTACTGTGCTTTTTACTTTTTGGCATAACTCCAAAGCTTGCTATAACTACAAATAACTAGAAGAATGATAAACTATTTCTGGTTCTTTCTAGTTTGTTTACTTCTGCATTTGCATGCACTCTGGGTATGTTCAGTTTCATTGTTTTCCATGTTTCTGTGACTCTTTTACACTGCAACAGCAGAATGAAATCATGACTATAAAGCCCTAAGAATTTGCAGAACAATCACAGAGTAGGAATTTTATCTGATACTACTTTTAACTCTTTTCTTATAAATGAATATATTTCAAGTGGATAGAGTCTCTTTAAATCCTTCTACTCTGATAATCTGTGTTTCTGATTATCTTATGCATAAGTACCATCTTGAATTTTTCAAAGAAAAACCTCATTTTCTTATTTTCTGCAAAGCTTTGTGACATGCATTTTTTGGATTTTCCCACTGATACTGAGATGAGGATTTATATGACATTTCTTAAGTTCTGAGAGTGACTTGATTTTCCTCTTCAAACACCCCAGGTACCTTGCCTTCTTTTAAGCATTCTCTTTCATAGCCCAGATCAACAAAAGCATTTAAGCACAGGCTTAGTCCTCAGTCAAGTAGAGTACATAAACATGTTAATATGAAAGCATGCCCTAAAGCTAACACCAAAATATGTGACCATTCTATTTCCTCTTGACTTCAAAAGGCTAGCAGTCCAGGTATTTTCAGAAAGGCAAGTATTTCATTTAATTAAAAAAATCTTTATTTATATTTCCATGATCTTTCAGATCCGGTAAAAGCTCAAACTGTTTCCATCTAACTATTGCCTCATCTTATACCAGAATAAAAGATTAGCTTCAGTGGTTTTGCCAATGAAATTATTTTCTTTCCATTTGATAAAGAGAGCTTCATACTGAAAACTGTAAAACTCAAAGGTACCACCATTTAATGTGTTTGGATTCACTATCCTTAGTAGTCAGAACAAGCTGAGAAATTTCCAGCAGAGTAGTACTCTGCTGGAAAACACTGTTTCATGGCTGAAATACACTGCTTTTGGAAGTTCCCTTCTCCCCTGCCTGTCTCTGATGGCCCTGGTAGGATCCAGCCCTTGGCTGTGCCCATGGGACCATGATGGGAAGGAGTGAGCGCAAGAGGAGGAGTGGGAAGCACCTGCCAAGCCTGGTGACAGGAAGCAGAACTAAGAGATAAGATCAAGAAACTGTCTGGGAACCAGCTATATTTCTAAGGGCCAGCTGGACTGCACCACCTGCAGCACTGCTCTGGTTTCACTGAAGCAGCACTTTACGGTGTTCATTTCCCTAGTCTTTTTTCCTTACTTTGTCAGGATCACTGAAAAGATACTCCACACTAAATTTTCATCTAGAAGACTGACCATAGTGTTCTTCAATTTTTGACAAAGTTTTTCCCTTGTAAAAGGAAAGCCATCAGTGTTTGTTCACTGTAGATTCTATTTAGCAAAACTTCGCACTTAAAGTAGCTTTTTTATGTCTGAACAATCTATGCACAATGATAAAACATGTACTTTTGTAAGGTACGTTGGTAAATTTATAAATTTTTCAGATCCTAGCAATTTTTCCTCTGATTTCCACTAGAATCTTTGCCTGGCTTTTTTCTGACCTTTAAAAATGGCTATCAACGCTACTTACAGTGTCCTGAATTGCTGGGTGCAGATGGCATTCCCATTTTAGGATGGGCTGTTCGATGCTTGTATTTCAGGATCCTTGGGCAAGTCCTTGCTGTTGTTTACAGAACATTTTTGTAAAGTACACTTGCATGTGTCTTGCTGAATAGTGGTTAATAGAGTTAAATGTGGTATGGCATTCGGAAACATTGCAAGCTCTGAACTTTTCACAATTAATAATACAGGATAAAAACTGAACAGAATCGTTTACGGCAGTGTGAATTTACTGTATGTCCATATTTTGTGCATTGATATTACATTAGCATGAAAATCATGCCACTAATGAGATTCAGTGCATTTTAAGAAACACTAACAATGACCTCTGAGAAAACTCAGAATATAAATTCCACAATCGAATGTCAAAAATACCTTTATACTGGTCATATTTTTAAATGTGATGTTGTAAAGTATCTTGATTTCTTTTCAAGCCTTGAAAGCATTGTATAAAATAGTCTGCACTGGTGAAATTACCTGATGTTCCATGATCGTTGTTCTTACAGTACAGCTGGAAATGCAGAAATTCAACAGTCAGCATCTGATTAGCCTTCCTTAATCATCATGAGCAGCAGTTCTGGGAATATATGCCTTGTCCTGCTAAGTCAATCTTGTCTTCATCTCCACTATAAAAAGATTTCCCTATCTATAGCCTATTTGCTCCCAGTGAACTTGATGGTAAAGTATCCATTAGATTCTTGCATCACCTCTCCAGTGACGGAGGATTATTTCTTGATCTGCATTGAAGCAAAGCTATAACTTTTCCAGACTGCTCTGTGAGCCTGGCTGTTAGTGAGATGAGTGCTCCTTTTCTAGATATGAATGATTCATTTCGGATCAGAAAGGTTACGTTTACATTACATTACATCGTTCATTTATAATGCATTGTTTGCATTGTCAGTTGCTTTGGTATTTTTGTAAAAAAATCAAAAAGTCATTATTTGGTATTTTACTTAAGCATGCTGTATGCTAATATGAAAAATGAGATTAGCAGTAAAATCAGTTTTCTTTAGGAATAAAAATGATGGGAATTTTGAAAAATCCACCTTGCAGTGAAAATAATTTTTAATAAAAGGATTTTATAGCTTCCATAAGTATAAAATCTTATTAAAGCAGGTTAAGAAATTACATTTTTTCTAGACAAAAATATAGAGGGAGCTATTATTTTAGATTTTAGTTTAAAATATGTCATCCAATATCAATGCATAAAACCAAAGAATTTGAATTAAAGTGCTTTGCTTTTTTTTAAATATTAAGGTTAATACAAAAATAAAAGTGGAGTTGTAAGTATTTTGAGCAGCTCTTCAAAATGTAATAAGTGAAAACATACATTATTAAGTCACTGAGACTGGTCCAAGGCTTACAATTAACCATTGTTGTGCTTGTTGAACCGGGGTCCACATGCAGAGCAGAAGTGACAATCACCTTCTCTAAAAACTTCGTTTGAATCATAATAAATTGAAAAACAATCAATCTTTTAGTACTTATTACTGTATTTTTGACATCAGATTGTGGAATTTATATTCTGAGTTTTCTCAGATGTCATTGTTAGTGTTTCTTAAAATGCACTGAATCTCATTAGTGGCATGATTTTCATGCTAATGTAATATCAATGCACAAAATATGGACATACAGTAAATTCACACTGCCGTAAACTGTGTGAACCCAGTTATAGAAACAGCAAGGTGCATAAACCTACCCCACCATTCAAAAATTTACAGACTGATTTAGCAGCCCACTCTAAAGGCTCCACTCCGACAAACTCCGTGCCCGGATACCTTCAAAGGACTATGCAGGAACTGTCACACCTACAGGGAACTGCCTACCCAGAATGGACAAGTTTATTGGCATTAAATTCACTCAACAGTAGCCACATCTGGTTCAGGATTTCCCTAAGCTTCCAGTGGAGCAGGGAGATGCGTGGTATATGCTGTTCTCTTTTTCTGACCTTTCCTACGTTTGTCCAATGCCAGAAGTAGGATGGTGAGCTAGACAGACGCTATGTTTGACCCTGACCAGATGTTTTTATCGTGATCAGGACCGAAGCTCTGCTACTTAAGGTGTCCTGATACTTAGACTCAACACCTAGCTAACTTCAGTATGAACTTCAGTTACACGTAAGTATGCAACTTAAGCTGTTTCCCCAAGCATTTGCAGAAGTGACTCTCCTCCTACATAAAGAGAACATGCTAAAGGACACACCAGTATATAATCAGAATAGCTGAGACACACAGAGGCGTGACTACTGAGGCTCAAATTATGGAACTTCATCAAAATTTCTAGACAGTAGCAGCCCAGCACCAGCCTACTATTTCTCTCATACTGACAATGGACAGTTTGAAATAGGGACTGAAAAATGAAGCTCCATTCTCAGGGTTTATCCCATCCACACTACACTCTCAGAGCCCAGGAAAATAAAATAAAATAAAATGAAATAAAATAAAATACTAATAATAGTAGTAATAATAATATCCAAACCCAAATCAAAACACAAAAACCCTCACAACTAGAAAAGTTTAGGAAAAAATTTCTAAACAGCCACACTGAAGCCAGAAGAAATGTTACAGCCCTAAAGCATTCCAGCTGAATTTCTGAAAGCCATCTTTAAAAGCCTTCAGAAGTTTTCTTCGCTTCTGAGCTAAATAGCTGTCTAAACAGGTTTCTGAAAGTCTTCTTTAATAGCAAACCAAAAACCTTCCCTATCGCCTGTGCAGCTGTCAGTCTCGCTTCCATGCCCTAACCCTGCTACAATTTGCAGCTGTCTTTTATGAACATTAGAATTGCTTTAATGCTGCAATGCCCTAAGAAGTCATGCCTTTTTCAGGTAATCTAGATCTGTTAATCTGTCCAAGACTAGTACATTATTCCGTAGTCAGTAGTTTATTCTGTGACAGTAATAGGCAACAAAATAATTCAATGAAATGTTTTAGTATGAGGACTCTAATTCAGTATAGGTTAATAAAGTCTGTGTGATTTATCATGGCACGTTATTTATACACAGCAATTTACGTGGTAGATGTATGAAATCTCATTGTAGTCACTTGAAATTTATGTGCTGGGCAGTCTTTGACTTTTTCTTCTTTATTTTTTTAACTACAATGGACATTTACTTTCCCCACAGCAATTGAACAATAACCAGGAGTTGTAAGGATTGCATGATTTCTGGTTGAAAAAAGCAAGATGCTGATTAATGCTGATCTTTTTTACAACATAGAGCTGAGAAAAGCTTTTGAACAGCTGTTTTTTTAAAGTGATGCAAATCCTGCTGAAAGCACTTTAATGGTTAAAAAATAGTTTGGGAATTAAAACGCTTTTGGACACACATTTGAACAGTTTAAAAAAATTATACATAAATAGAAACATGAACCTAAGACAATTTTTAAAACAATTTAAGTTAAACCACTGTAGCTTATGTGCTAAGACAAGCCCCACTAGCCTGAATATTGGAATAGGGCACTAGTTAATGGAAATTTATAAGAAATGATCACAGAACACTGCAAATGGAAATATTATTAATTAACTGCATGAGAAAACAGCATCATAAAGCACTTGAGGGTGTTTTCCGAAAACTTCATTACTGGTGATGAAGGCTGAAAACTTCAGAAAAAAGTTACCACCTCTCTACCATAATCAAAGCATCTCTTGTGCTAGCAACACAAATATGATGTTCCTCTGTGAGCAAAACACTGTCTCCCTGGAAACCACTAGAATGTGTCTCTTCACCTGATCCCAAAATGAGAGATAAGAAACAAGAAGTGTGAAATCCTTTGCTGTGGAGGTTAGCATTTTATCAACAAAAACCTGCAGTTTGTTTAATCATATGTTTCACAGTACCTGACACATATGATTTCCTAATTGCTGCAAAAGGCATTGAATCTCCTTTACAGTTGTATCTGTCATGACAGAGGTCCTTCCTTTCATTGTTCTTTTACTGCCTGTTTAACAGATCAGAGCCTTGAATCAAAATTATAAACATCCCCTCCTTGCTTCAATATAATTTACATTAATGCTTTCTTGGAAGTTAACAACCTATTTATTCAACATCACCATTGCGACCTTATCAACATTACTGTTATGTGTACACTAGGCATAGATCTGGGATTGCTCAAAGCAAAGTCACACTAATAATTTTAATTAGGCACACCTCCTAAACCTAAGCTGTAGAAAAGGGACATTGATTCAGTAGCAAACCAACCAGTGTGCATTACAAGCAATGGTTTTTCAATTAAAGCTGCTCCAGATTCCCTGATCTGACTAAAAATTAAGGCTCGCTAGGGAGTTTCTCAGTCTCCACACAAATAATTCTCTGGATATAGACTGGAATTTCTGGTCACGCTCAGAGAAAGAGAGAGTGAGTGTGTGTGTGTGCACTGCAGGGCAGCAGTAGTCGTGTGCAGGCTGATGCCCTTCAATTACACGGCAGTTTCCACACTCTGTGACCCAGATCCATGCAGGGCAGTAGTGGAAGGCAAAGCTAAAATGTCCTAAGATTTCTTGAATAATTCAAGGTGTGGAGAGAAAAAAACAAAGTGAACACCAACCTCTTGGCTCTTATGTGTTGAACACCTTATCCATTTTCTCTCTGGCTGGAAGGCAAGATGCTTCAAAAGCTCTTAGTCTCCTACCACTGCAGAGGGGAAAGGAAATTAACTTCTCTAGAAGAGTAATGAGATACAAACCACCATCATATCAAGCCTAGTTGTTTACCTAGTTGGAAGCAAGTTTTACTGACATGAACATACTCTCCACCAAGTCCATTTGCCACAAGAACAACTCTGCAGTGAATAAGGTATTTGAACACAAGAATGAGAATGAGAGGGCTGCAGAAAGAGTGCCTGAACACTGTATTTGAGAACTGGAGTCTACACCTGCTTTATCTCGCACAGTACCAAAGCAATCTCAGGTAAATCTCTCATTGCAGTGATCATGGCTGCACCAATGATGACAGTTTGTCCATCCTTCATCATGTAAGCCTTTGAGCTGTGATTCTACTCCACAAAAATCCTGTAGCAGTCAACGGATAGTAAAACATAAAGCTACACAGTATTAAGTACTCTGAAAAAATGAATGATGAACTGAATCTTATGAATTTGACATTGGGAAGCTCCCCCAAAGTGGAATGTTTCAATCTTGAACTGCTCATGCTTTGGTATCTCCATCTGTAACACAAGAATGTCTCAAGTGCTTTTTGTAGCGTGTTATGAAAGTCGGTTCTTTAATAGTTAAGAAGCACTCAATCCATACAGAAGTAAATGTCTTTTTCTCAAGAGAGAAGTCTGAACGACGTGTCATACAGAGAGCATGTGCCAAGCGTGAAGCAGTGAGGGTAAGATGGAATGGTGAATCCCAATTTGTTTAGAGTTCACTTACGCTGTGATGTGTGGGAAACGTTTCAGACAAAAAAAGTATGTGATCATGAAATCAAAGAAAGTATTTTCTCTATTACAATTCACTTCTTAATATCATGATCATACAGTACTAATGCAACGAAATTACCTAATACTTAATTTCAGTATTTCACAGCTTTCAAAAGCTAAGTTAGCAGTTCCTGCTCTATGTAATTCTATATACAACTAAGACAATACCCTCTTCTGAATCTTGATAGGAACACTTTCATACCACAGCTCTCAAGATGAGGTCAGCTGTACAAAAGCAGTTACGGGAGAAAAGTGATTCTCAGACTGACAACTTTAAACTAGGTATTCTGCTTTGCATCCTATCTTGTCCTCCCCTTTACTCTTTAATATTTAGATAAATGTCCTGCCTTTTTAGCTTCTTTGGACCTTTTTATTACCTTTGCAGTGGAATAGATCTGTGGTTCTGCATCTTGCAACTACTGTCATTATTCAGCAATAGAGACAACGCTGAAGTGGCTAGTCTGACCAAATACTGAGTATTGATGTATTAAAATGCATACAGAAATGTCTTTACACTAACAGAAGACATCAGAAATTATAACTCTGACTTCTGTTTCTAAAAAGGATGGACAACAGGATCTTTCGAGGTCCCTTCCAACCTGTGCTGTTCTACAATTATATGAAAAACAAAATCTATCAGGACAGGATATATTCCTATGAGAGCAATTTTTTTAAAAATAGGGCATAAGATCATGGATAAAACTTTAATAAATAATAACTCCCTTCACCAGCTACTTAAAAAGCTGTTGAGAAGAGGGGATAAATAAGGATTTTATGCTCTAGGTAAACAAGCAAAGGAGAAGGGAGTAGCTGAGGCAACAATGAAAGGATAGATGGATTAGAATCTGAAGAAACAGAAAGCAGGATTTGTGGCAAGCGTGTGACCAGCAATGTCAGGGTCTCTAGAAGCCCATACTGATACCTAGAAATATAGCTGGAAACTGATGTTTATTAGCATAAGGATATTGTTTGTTCATTCTTGATTGCCTGATGGTTTTGCCCAGAAAGAACTAATAGAGTAGCAAAGTGCAAAAACTTCTGGAATTATTAGCAAATTTCTTTGCTGACCCTACTTCAGAAGACCATCTTAGTTACTCTGGTGAATCTGAAACGAAGAAAATAACAGTACTGCTAGTAAGATGGACCATGTTGCAAGAGATCTTTATGTTAATCGAGTTCTTAAAAAGTTACCAATTATCTCTATCTGCTAGAGCTGCAAGGCCTTGAAAATATCATTTCCTCCAGCTGCAGTATTCTAACCCTGTAAGGGGACCTAATATATACTTACAAATATCTGAAGGGTGGGTGTCAGGAGGATGGGGTCAAGCTCTTTTCAGTAGTGCCCAGCGACAATGGGCACAAACTGAAGCACAGGAAGTCCCGTCTGAACATGAGGAATTATTTCTTCACTCTGAGGGTGACAGAGCACTGGAACAGGCTGCCCAGGGAGGTTGTGGAGTCTCCTTCTCTGGAGATATTCAAGACCTGCCTGGACAAGGTCCTCTACAGCCTACTGTAG
>Ga0065711_1008233_pt1 | contig 21495 bp, 13 predicted proteins | sample Hoacrofraction12_FD_59098 | JGI IMG/M metagenome (GOLD analysis project Ga0065711, IMG submission 59098) | Hoatzin crop microbial communities from Cojedes, Venezuela - Epithelial fraction 12 v2 (version 2) | ecosystem: Host-associated > Birds > Digestive system > Esophagus > Crop | place... | reverse complement strand
GGGGGGGGGGTGTGTGTGTGTGGACCAGATGGCCTTGAAAGGTCCCTTCCAACCCAAACCATTCTGTGATTCTGCATGTTGATGTAACGAGGCCCTTGTACTTAAAAGCAGAACTATTATTTTAAGCCAGTCTGTGGAAGATTGAAATCCATAAAAGCCATTAGACTGATTATCATCCTGTAACACTGTCAAAAATGATCTTAATTGGTGAGCATAAGCCATCCTCTACTAACAGCTTTTCACTTTAATTGAATTTTTGCCAAATTGGTGTCATTGAGATTCTGTAATGAACATTTCTGCTCCTAGGGTGTATTTTGCTCAGATAGTGATGCTGGGGAGTTAGGGTAGTGTTTTATTGTGGCTACTACAAAGGACTGAAAGTTTTCAAGTGATTAGCATGGTAGCTGATGGCGATTGAGAACCTGACACCAAGAAGTTTGTCCTGAATGGTATTACTAGTCCAGGGTCAATATCTGCTGGTGTCTTGATGCAGTATATTGTTTCTTCAGTAGTAGTTGCTTCCCTTTTATTCTTACTTTTATTTTTTATTTTGGGGCAGAAATGGGTGAGGAAAGTAATCTGATTCACAGCTGTGCCTTGCTTCCCCTGACGGCAGCTAAGAAAGGTGTGTTATACAGACAAATACAGCATAATCTTTAGACCAAATTTGCTGTATCTCCAGCTGTTGGGTTTTGTTTGCAGGGTGTTTTGTTTGGGGTTTGTTGTGTGGTTTTGTGGGATTTTTGTCTTGGCTACTTTTTTTTAAGTAGGTTAGCCTGTCAGCTGCTTTAATCTGAACATTTTGCAGCTAGGTCCCAACTGCACAACTTTTAGAATAGCTGGAGCACATCCTGTTGCAACTTGACAATTAAAGTTTGTTTTTTCCTCTGTATTTGAAGGATGTTGGCTGTACTTTTGAGAACTGATTTAGCTGGTGGTTAGTTTGTGGAAGGATCTGGATGTACAGCATCTCCCAGTCTGCAGATTCATACACCTGGGTGGCAGTGCAGTTGTCTAATAAAATGTTTTGCTTAGAATATGAACAATAGAAGGAATACTTTGTATTTTCCTTCATTCCAGGTAGATTTTCATAAAAGCCTCTAGAAATCATTAGTTTTACTGAACAGATTTAATGTGTAAATCCATCAGAATGTCCCAATGCATGCTGAAGATCTTGGTGTTTTCGCTTGCCAAATAGCTCTTGCTTTTGTTTGTTTGTCGGTTCATTCATATGAATTCCAGAAGTGGAAATTGATTACCCCTTCAGGGCAGATTACATGTGAATACGGAGTGGCAGTTGATAGTTGTAATGGTAAATGTCTGTTATTTTAACTTCAACACGTGCAAAAAACTTCTAATATTTAGAGATATATGACCTGGGGAAGAATGTACTCTCGCATAATCCTAGGACAATTATATAAGTTGATATTTTAGTCCTTTGTTTGCCACAGGAACAAAGAAGAGAAAGAAGTACATAGACATACAGGAAATAAAAGCTGAAACTTATTATGCTTCGATTTTGCAGGATATGTAGCTATTTAATTTTGTTAGTTGTGAATTGGGATAGAGTTAGATGGTAACTGTTTTGTCAAATTTTGTAAATTTTTCTGTTCTGGACCCTGTTAACACTTTTAAGTCTAGACTTTTGAGCTAAAAGTATTATGTGGCCTCTTGTATTGGATGCTGCGTGTCTTAAACTGGGGATAGAGACAGTCTTTTTAAAAACATGATCAGACCAATTCAACATTATTTTGAATATCTGTCACTTAGCTTAGTTATAGTGAAACCCAGCTCTATGGCCTATTGGTCTGTCTTGCAGATTGCCCCTCTTTGGAGCTTCTATAAATGAGGGTTGGGATTTTTTTTCTTATTTCAATTTTAATATCCCTAAAATCTCTTTTTTTCAGAGGAGGTGGTACACATAGGAGCTTTCTGAAACTAAAAAAAAATAAAGGAAAAAAATTACAACTTTGGAAAACTTCTGAAGAAGCTTGTTTTATTCCTTTTTAAATAAATAACTATATGGATTTTTATTAAAGCACTTTGATGCATTCATCATGCACGTGTTCACCCTTGAAAAAGGTGTTGATTGGTCATCTTTGCTTTTGTTAAGTTGAGAACCTGCTAAATGCTACAAGCCTTTTGTAGCTGTTAACAGTACTTTTCTGCAGTGAGTGTTTAGTAAGATGTAAATGCTGTTTCAGTCATTGCTGATATCTTTATGATAACCTAGCATTTGTATGAGGGATGCTACTCGTGCTGCAAATGTGAACATTCTTATAAATGTAAAATAAGGTGACTGGATCCTTTTTGTTGAGTAAATGTGTATGTTTATTATCTATGAATAACATGTTACAAAGCAGTAATGATTAATTTTTTCCTGTTACTGCATATTCAGGATGGAAAAATACATGTTCCTGGACATATTCATTTGGGATAAAATACTTACACAGGAGACATTTGACTTAAAGGACTGTGAAGCTGCTGCTTGGAAGTATATTTTTAGATTTCTGTATATACTTTTCCTTAAAAAGTGTTTTAAGAGTTTTAAAAGGTAGTTTCAATTATCTGAGCTAGTGTAATGTGAAATTTTAAATTTTGCTGTGCAAACTGGATAATGCATAACTCCCCAGAAGAATTAAAATAGCTTCTATCCATTCTTTTTAGTTGAGGCCATGAGCGAATTAAGTGAACCAGTGGTCTCTGTGTCACACGGCAAAAACCCGGTGTTGGTGTATCATGTTACTTTAAACACTATTTTTAAAACAATTATACAATCAAGCAATGATGTTCATTATCATGATAAATATAAATATTGTCAGTTCTATTAAATGTTCTACGTATATAACATTGTGTATTCAAGTTGAAATTACCGTTTTGAAGTTCCTCGATAGAATGTACATAAAGCACACTTAGAGGTGTGTGCAAGGCCCTAGAATTGTGTGGTGGTTTCTTCTGCTTTGAACGGATTTGGGTGGTTGTAGACATAATGTAGAACTGTCAGATGCAAAACTTCCAGGAGCTAGAAGTAATGTTTTTAGACAGTGTCGTGTATGCAGTATAAAAACATGTTTCTAATAGTATAAAACAGGATTTGCTATACAAACATGCCTCGAGTGATAGAGAGGCTGCTTCAGAAATAAATGGAGACTGTGAATGGCTGCTCTCTGTTTGGAGGTTAGCCAGCTCTTGGAGAAATGTAACACGTAACTTGTACTGTTTGCTGCTTGTTCAAGTGTCACCCGGTGAACATAAGTTTGGAATTCAGTAGTAATGTTATTTGGCATTGTTAGTTGGTAGTGGAGTACAGCTGTTGCAAGTTGGTATTATGTAACTAGAAAGATTTTGTGCTTATAATAAATAAGAACACTTCTAAAAGGCGAGTGAGCTGTCCTGTGTTAGTGAAAGTTGCCGCTGTCTGTACTTGAAATTGGTGCAGCTTCTACATCGTTGTCTCTGAAACCATGTGGAGGGAATTGCGAGCAAGGCCAGCTCTTCAGTGTGACTGCATCATACAGAAGTGTTCCAGGGCGTTGGCTCTTTGCTGCGCTGTGCTCTCACATACCGTAGCTGATGGCATAGGTGTCAAACGTAATGCCCAAGGCATAGAGGGTACAGCTAGTGACAGACCCAAACAGCGCATAACAAGCTGCTTGAATAGTACCTTTCATTGTTTGTTGCTGTGTGTTGTTTCAGCGACTTTTATGTATGTTAGATATTTCTTTGTCACTCCTAAACAGCTTTTGTCAAGCTCCAGGTCTGCATTCCTTTAGCTGAATGTTGGTGAGGTGTTTATAGCCATGGAGTCTCCAGTGCCAAGTCTGTGCTCCATCCCCTCTGACTCCGTCCCTGTAGTCCTCTATGCTGTGTCCTGTGTCCTTGTTTCTCAAGGCCTCAGCCATCACGCCAGGCTTGTATTTCTTGCCTTTGTTTCCAGTATTACAGTCTGAAATGGACCCATTTAGAGACCTTCCTTCTCAAAAAGTGTTAAGGTGCTGTCCTAGGTTATAGACCTGCTCCTGAGAGGTGTTTGGTTGCAGGCAGGTCAGGGCAAAAGATTCTTCTGTCTATGCAATATCATACAGGAGATTCATCCTGGCGGAGGGAATTCTCTGTTCCTTTGAGCGGAGGCTAGCATAACTTCCAGTTTCCCTGAAAGTGAAGTCTGAAATGATAATGTGCGTGAGGTAAAACCATGGGTAATTCTCTGTAATCATAGATACTCTAGCAGAGGCAGAGAAAAAAGCTGCATGCTGTAGTAATGATAACGCTAATCATAAAGGAGATCTGTTTCCATGTGTTAGTTGTACTCAGAGCTTTTTCACTAGTCTGTTAACCATAATATTTAAAAACCTGTAAACCAAATTGTTTTTTGGGAACATTCTAGCAGTTCTGAGTATCCCTCAATGCTTATCAGTACAAAAGGTTTGCAAGTCTATTGACAACTTAAAAAAAAACAATTTTTTTTTTTGGAATGCACGTGCTATGGGCAGACTTTGACTGTTTTGCAAAATGACTGCTTTTGTGAATGTCTCCATGACCCTTTTATCAAGCAGCTAGCTGTGCTCAATAGCAAAAGAGATTTTAATTGTTTCACAGCAGGTGAAATGATTTAACCTGAAGCAGAGCAATTGTTTTTATTAAATAGGGCACACACCTTTCCTATGGACTTTTTTGCCAAATATAATTATGGCTGTGAAAAGGCAAATGCAATCTTTTTTTTTTTTAAAAAACAAAATTTCAGTTCCTGAAATACGCAATTTAAAGGATGAAAAGATTCTTTTGAGCATAATAATAATTCAAATCCCATTGTATCCATGGCATGAAGTAAACTGTAGTAACAATATACTGAAGAAAAAGGCAAACTGAATGTGTACAGTTGTAACTCATTTTCCTTCTGATAAATTTCATATTATCAAAGATCAGATGAAGCCTTAATGGTTGGATTAGGAAGATCTTTAAAAGTCCCTTTGTATAATAATTGTACTGCTTTGCTTACCACTGATGTCCCTCCATCTACCAGGCCTTGATAGCAATCACTTGCACGCACTTGGACATTTTCTTTTTGCACACAAAGGCAAAACAAGAAGTAGCACTGAAGTCTGTTAGCATTTATGGAAACATTTGTCAACAGAGAAAACTTGGATGGTGACATAACTTTTAAATGCAGCCTGCTGGGAAATCATCCAAGCTGGGAAAAACCCAACTTGGCCAGGATTTCAACAAAGCTCAGAAAAAGCATTGTAAACATGCAGTTCTGGACTGTGTTTGCTGGTGACTGTGTTCAGCTAAAAGCCTTTTTTCCCCTCTTGAAATTAGTTTTTCCCAAATTGAATTTCCCTCTTAGCTTTATCTAACCTCTTTTACCATTCTTAATGTCTGTGCCAGTATTTGAGACACTGGGGAGAAGTGTTGTGTATGGCTTTTTTCCTGATCTTGAACTCGTAAAACTTAGAAACCGCTAAATGAAAGGTGAGTCATAAGAGAAAAAGATATGGAGAGTAAAGAATACAATACGTTGGAAGATGTCTGCTTAATCATAATATATTTCCATCCACCAGCTCTTCTACAACCCTTCAGCTAGTAAATGTCACAAGCATAGCATAACTTGCAAGAAGAATACAGAGATTTGATCTTTTATATATAGTCCTGAGGCTAATGTAATTTGGAATACCTTAAAAGAAAGTTCATTTTCAAATACTAGTGATTTTTTTTCAGTCAGTACAGGAAACTGGGGAAAAAAAAAAAATCCTTGATTGTGTTTTTGTATAGTTTGGAATGTCACTGTTTGGTTTTTTAAAATTTATTTTTCCATGTGCTTCTGATCAGATGGCACAGCAGAAAAACCATAAGGGATGTGTCTTTAGCTTGTATAAGCTAAAAAGAATTAAGTTATCAGTTGTTTTTGTTCTAAACGGCACCCTTGTTAACATACGGTAGTTTTTGCATCACAACAGTGTATTAAGAGACAGGCATGCTTTTAAACAGAGCTATTGGAATGATCATTTTTTAGCAAAATGTCTTGCTGCCGAGGAACATCTTCAGAATTTCCACACTTTTTCACGAGTCCTACAGACACTCAGTTGAGTGTATCTGCAGACTGATTTTGTGTAGTTGTTCCAATGATAGTGCAATGTCTCATTTACCAAAATCCAACGCGCAATACAATTTAAATCATTTTTTCCACCTGCATGTTTCAAGTATTTTAGTGCTAGTAAAAGCAAAGGTTTGGTGTAACTGAGGCTGAACAGTTTTCAGACTCTGATGCCCGCTTTCCCAGTCATGGTGTGTTACAGCTTTAAAGGTTAATGTAAAAGCCTGACATGTCATGATGGAATTTGTGAAATTTCATAACTTGTTTTCCTTACTGAGCACCTGGCAGTAACTTAAGCTTTAGATGTCTCTTTCGAATGTATTGGGTATATATCTGATGACTTTCAAACAATTCAAAAATGATAACAACAGTTTTCAATGAAATAGTGATAAGCAAGTGGGAGCAGGAAATCCTAAATGCATTTGAAAAGTCTGTGGAATCTTACTATTTCTAGGATACAATACAGGCAAGGGGGGGAAGGATGACTGTAGTTCATGAGTTATCTTTGCGAACTCAGCGGAACAGTTATCCTCCCAGCCCTCAGTTGTTTCAAATCCAGCATCCAGAAAGCTGTCACTTCTGCTGTTGTCACCTTGCAATATAAAAGGAGCGTGGATTTTAGAAGTACTAACTATTTATAACTGTGCAAATATTTGTGGTTTTTTCAGAGTAACATCAAAAGTAAAAATTGCAAGGTTTTTTTGGTGAAATACAGAATTATTAAAAAGGTTAGTTGGGGTTCTTTTAGGCTAACCAAGAAGGTGGTTTCTTTAACCTGACTTACCTGTCAGAACATAACCCGCTCTCTGTAAGCTGGTTTGTTCAAGTAGGTTTCAAAGTGTGCGAAGAGACCAAGTAAGAAAGGTACACTGGAGAAGGAAGTGGTGATTTAGTCTGAGCGACACAAGAAGCAGCTGGTACTGGCGAAGCCAGCAGGCTGCACATTTATGTGATCTGGTGTGTGAAAGGGTTGGCCTCCACTGCTCCTTAGAACAGATGAATCATCAATGTTGTTGAGTTGCTCTTTTCAGTTCTCTGCTTGTCTTCCTTAGCAGTCTTATACTCTTCCTCGTGAACATTTTTCTTGAGCAACTAAATATTGTGTTCTCAGTAGCTCCACTTTTCTGTTTGGTTTTAGTGCTTTTATCTTGCATTCCCTTAGATCGTGTATCCTCTTGTACCTCCACAACAGTTTTCTTAGCAAAAGTGAGCCAAGGTCACATACCTGTGCTGCGCCAAACTCAGCCTTCATTTGCAGACAGCTGAATCCCTGGGTTGAGGGTTACAAGAGTGCTTCATTTATCAAAAAGGAGGGGAAAATGTTTTACCCAAATATCTCAGGAGCAAGGTTTTCACTGAACTTGGCATATAATTTGCAGTAGTTCCCTGGACTCTTCTCCTCTCCAGCAAAGATAATGCTTTGTTCAAAATACTTCAGCCACTCTATGGCTCTCTAAAGTAATACAAATACGGGAGAAGTAATTTTGTTTACTGGTATCTCATAATTTTCTATTTTGTATAGCTGGGAGAAACAAAATGTTGACAAGAGAAGTCCAGGGTTTCAGAGATGGGCTCTGACTTGGAATCCTCACTTTCAAGTCGGTCACAGCACTTTCTGGCCTGTGTGCTAACAGTTTTGTTCTGAGCAGCGGGTTAATAAACACTGTTTAAACCTCCATTTGGTGCAGGACTGTGGTAGATCATGTATTGAAGCTTTGCCAAACACAGCTCCCTCAGCTGGCTTCTTGAGCTTATTTTCAAAAGCGCTGATTAAACACTATATAAATCTGTAGTTTCAGGTTGCTCGTAGCCCGTGAAAATTTTGAAGGTACTTGGGTTGCGTGCATAAAGACACAGCTATATCTGAAGCAGAATGTGCTTGTATCTGAAGGTATTCAGCTAAGCCAGCTGGAAAAAATATTTAACGTCAGGACTTGTGATCCCCATAGCCATCTGATGTTAGTACAGATGTTGTAGCTGTGATCTTCCATAGAAGTATCTTTGTGGAAGACGGAGAATCACTGCTGGTTTTATTTTACTTGAGATTTTTAATTCCCTGTTGTATTTTGAAGGAACTGAGGTGAATTGTCTGCTCTACAGATCTGACCCATTAATGTCAGGGATATCACTTTTCCTAATCTAAAAATTGGTTCCAGAATTGCATCTTCTGCATCTTTGTCCTTCACTGTATCTCTGTTTTGGATTTGCATATAGATTGTGACACATGGAACAAGGTCAGCAGAGATAGAGATGAGGTTTCCGTTTTCATGTTAGTGTTAAATCTGTAAATGGAAGGAGAAATCCATCAGTTGAAGCCTCTCTAGCTTACTGGAACTGGTATTTTACTCCATCCTAGAAAAAACCCCAAATGAACGAACACACCTGTTAGCTGCTTTCCAAGTGAAGGCCATTATGTCTGAATTCTTTAGTAGATATTTGGCGTAACTACATGCTAACATGCAAGATGGTTTTATTTTTTTATTTTACTGATTGATCTTTGAATGGGGTTTATTTAGTGTAATGGCATCACCATCTCTGAACAGCAGAATGTAGCTTCTCTGGAAAGTTGTGCTTTGAGTTGCTTGGTTCATTTCAACGACAGGCAAAAATAATTGGAATGGCTACCTCCCGTTTCCGTGTTTGTGAAGGGATGCTGGTTTTCCTTGGTAAGACTAATAAATCTGCTACGAACTTCCACAGAAAAATAGTTAATAAGTAGCCTGGAAGGGTGCATTAAAAAAATCATGTTTGCCTTGCAATGATATTTTTTTTGTGACCTGTTAGTTCTTGGGATGTGCCAAAAGAAAACAGAGACCAAATGTAATATATACTTGATTACTGTACATGTTTTTCTACTAGAAATAAAGCAATTATTTAGTGGGCTTACTAGGCAACTAATAGATTAAGTAGGCTTAGTCATTCAACAGTCTCTGAAATTAAGTCTTTGCTTCAGAAATGAAATGATTGCTTATTGCAGTTGAACTGTGAGGGTGGATGAATGGAATCAAATGCTTGGCCACATGCTGGAGAATGATCCTCAGAAATCCTTATCAGGAATTATTTAGGTTTCAATGATTCTAGTGACTCTTAAAACACTGATAAGCGCTCTGCTACACAGACATGTTACCTGAAGTGGAAGATTTGGCGGAATCAATGTAATGAAGAATTTCTGTAAGAAGACTGTATTAGTTAAAGAGGAGTTCAAAGAAACTTCAGAATTGTTCGGCCCTATGGGGCATCCCAGGGATGCTTGGGATGAATCAAGATGTCCTTTGGCATTCTCTCGCTGCTTAACATGCTGCATGATGTGGTTTATTTCTGACTTTACAACCATTTGCAACAGGTTAAAACTATCTTTCGCTGATGTCGTATAGTTTGGCTTGTGAGTTTGACACAACTGCTTTGCTTTCTGGAGTTCTTTTCGTACCAAATTATATCTTTTTAAAATTCACCTTCCTTCACATATTTGGCTTCTTGAGACCAATTTTCACCCTGACCACCCATCAAGGTGATTACTTTTCCAGGAGTTAACTGGCAATAGGAAAATAATCTTTTCATAGCGGCTGGTTTAATAGTATTTCCCTTGAAATAGCGTTTCAGTTATTTACCAAGTCCTAAATAATGAATAGAGGTCTTTGGGGTTCTATTTTCATGTAGGAAAAAAAAGACTTTGTGGAATATCTGCGAGAAGTCACACATTTTTCCAGAAGAGAGATATTTCTAACTAGTTAGATTTGTCTGAGTCTCATTTTAATCTGCATGTCTTGGGCTTCATGAATGTGGTTTTTTGATAATTGCTTTGTTAGTCCTCTGACACTGAGTGACAGTACTTTTCAGTGCTTGACAGCCAAATCTATTGGCATACGACAGTCCTCATACACAGTGAGGCGTTTTCTTTCTGGCTGGTGACAGTAAGAGCTTCCAAGTTGACAGAGGGGGGCTAAGACATCTTTACAAGTGAGAAGAAAGCTGAGAGAGGATGAGGAGGTTCTCTGTCAAAATAAAAGTATTCATTTAGTTCATCTGTCCTGCATAATGATACAAACAGGAGATCTGATAGCTACATGTTAAAACATAATTTTGTTTATATGTTGCTTATAGAAAATTTTATCACTTAACTTACTATCCTTCAGGGTCCTTGTGACCTGAAAATTTTTGCAGTAAATGTAACAAATAGTTTTTCTTTCAGTAAGGTGATGGGTGGTTTGATGTAGAAAGAGTGTATTTGCATGCAGAGAGTATGGCAGTACCCTCTAAGAACCAATTTGTTCATTATTTTTTTCCGAATAAATAGTTAGTATAGAATATATATGCATTAGGGTCTTTTTGTATACATGCAATTTTTAAAAATGTTGAAATAAAGATGAGTGTGAGAGCTGTAAATGTTTTACAGTATTTCAAATTACTTGCTGCTTTCATTTTATGCTTTCCCACTAAAAAATGATGGGCTGATTAGTCAACATTTCTGTAATAAATTCAAGACATTCTAAGAAATTGGGTAGGCAGTAGGCAAAAGGATGCCTACATTAATACAGAGCTTGCTGTATCCATGTGGATGATAATATCAACTGGTCATATTAACTTGCTGTCTTTGGGGAAGAGGGGGAAAAGAAACAACAAAAAAAACAAACCAACCCCTTGCTGAGTTTATTCAGTTGGCAGTTAATTGTCCATCAGGAATAACTCCTCAAAGAATTAGAAAACAAGTGGTTTATGTGATCATGTGTTGTTATGAATGAATGTGGTCTATTACTGGTTATTTGTTCTGTTCCTGGATGTTCTGCTTAGATATTGACGAGAATGTCTCCACTGATTTGTCTTTGCAGCTGGATTCCATTGCATCAATATTTCATTTGTATTTGTCTCTTCCATTCATGGTTGTTTTTTGTTCCTGCCAAAATGCAAGAGTTGAGACGTGTGGGAGACTGTCTGCAGCTTCGGTTATTGCTGGCCTCTAAGACCCAAGAATACCTCTCATATACTGTCTGTATGTGATGGTACACTTAGCATATACTGTCTGTATGTGGTGGTACACTTAGCAATGTGCCTTTCATCAGGTAGTTCTGGTACAGATAGCCTTAGCGTTAGTCCAGTACCTGGTGGTGATCGCCTCTGTTAGACTGTTAACTAATGAAGTGCTGTTTACAGAGGACAGGGACAAGTTACAAGGACAATTCACCCACAGTAGTTGGTGAACTACATTATGTGTCCTTTTACTTCTAATGAAGATACTTCGGAAGAAAGTCTGTATGTTTTCAGACTGTGTAATACAGCAGTTTTACAATATTCCTGTGTTGTAAACAAAAGCTCTTCTGAAATTAGTTGTATAATAAATCTATTTGTGTGCTTATGATGAGGCCTGATAACACTGACTTTTTCCTGTCTGTCCTGGGTGCCATTGTTGCTCACAGGCACCAATTCTTTAAAAAATTTCAGTGTTATCAACCTTGATTCTATATTGCAGCTCTGAATTTCATACTGAAGTTCTTAAGACACCTGCATCAGGTATGCAGTAGAGGTATTTTGGTGAGGAACGTTAAATCGGGCTTTTCTTTTGCATCATTGTCTAAAACCTGTTTTGTCTGTGTTAATGCTAATCTTAACTTGTCTTTGAAAACCTAGTCCACTCCAAGAAAACAATGGGTGATTTGAAATTTGAAATTTAAGACATATCCTTCTCTATCTGCTCAGTTCTTTCCAATTTTGAAACATCTGAAAACTTTGAGGTGCAAGTGGAATTCAAATGAAAATTTCCTACTACTCGTCTGTTATCCCACACTGCCATCTTAAATATCTATTATTTTTCACATATGCATCTATTTTGGTGTCTTTCTCAACCCATGGCTCCCACTTTTCCTTTGTTTCTCATTTTATTTCAGGTTGAGATAATTATCACAGGTTGGTCTGCCAGTTGCAGTTACTTCCCATAACAAACGAGTTATTCTTGAAGTTAGTGTAAATATTAATGGCTTAATGATAACAGAGCATGGCCTAGTACTTTAAACAAAAAAAAAAAATCAGATTGCAGAGGACCTAGAACAGCTTATACTGATTCAAAAGGCAAGAATAACACATTTTAGAAGACTGTCATAGTGATAGCTTCATAAAGCATGCAGTCTTCCTCTGCTGCTTAAATAAAAAATCATCTTTGTATGCTGTCAGCATACAAGTTTAAAACAGGCTTAATTTTTTTGTTGCTCTCAATTATGTAATTAAGTTTTCAGATTGAATCATTCTAAAGAATTTTTTGATTTAATGTTCTATATAATTTTTCTCTGTTCCCAAGACATCTTCACTCGAAATCTAACATTTTTGTAAGACTGAATGAAAACGCCTTAGAATGGTGTAATCTTTTCAGGTGACGTGCTTAGGGTTTTTGAAAACAAGAAGTTAGTTCACCTAGTGGATTTTGAAAGAGGTGTTGTGCAACAACAAGTTGCTTGTTCTTAATGTGCATGGGCTTACCTGGGTTATATACGCACGTGTGGGATTCTGTGGAAAATGTGTGATTTTATCTGTGCCACTTGAAACAAATTGGCTTATTCTTCGCTCTCTTCTTTTGTTTTCATGAACCGCATAACACTGATATAGAGATTTCGAGCCTCCAGACGTCCAACACATTCTGTCTTTGACAGTGTTATTTAATTTTAATTGCGTTTTAGGAAAGAAATGGCCCTAAAGCATCTTGCATTATGCATTATATCAATTATCTTGGTGGAAGAAATACACAAAATACATTTAATTATAGGTCATAACCCAGCAAATCATAAAAATCCTGTTCTGAAGTAAATTGTTGCCACTAATTAGCTTTCCTGTTTGCCAGTAGTAGAATAAATTCCATTCATGTCTTGCTAATATTGGTTATTTTCAGTGATATAACTAATTTTAAAAGAGCTGAATCCAGGAGGCATAAAATACTGACGTGTCCAGTCACTATGTAGTTTTCTGATTTTAAAGAATATCTAAATGGAAAACTATTTTCAACATCTTTAAGTGAGGTTAAACACTAATTCAATTTAAAGTAAAACACAATCGACCTCGGCATACTGTATTTAAAATCCAGCAAGGAATGTGCTAGTTCAAGTTTAGGGTGGTGGGGGTTTTTTTTGGTGTTTTTTTTGTTGTTGTTGTTGTTTTTTTGGTTGTTTTTTTTTTTTTTTTTCCATTAAGTGTTTCCAAGGAGCTTACGTACTGTTGTGGAAGTTCAGGAGTAGAAAAACTTTGGTATTTGATCGAGGACTGAAAGTCAGAAGACAGTATTCATACTTGGGCATGAGACCTTTGACATGTTAAATCGCAAGGGTCCAAAGCACGAAAGATTAACTAAACCTGCACTGCATATAAAGGGCGGTGGTTCGGTAAACAATGTGGGAAGAATCCCCAATACCGTTGATGATGTTTCACTCTCTTTGCACGAACAGGTTTTCTTGAGCCTTTTTTCTGCAGACCAACTCCTGGAAGTGCTGAACTGGCCTACTATCTGGTCTGATTGTCCAGCTGCTCACTGAATTGCTGGTACAAAGCTAATATGATTGAAAGGACATACATTCAGTACACTTAAAAGATAATATAGATGCACTGGTAAAATAAAATTAATTCCTGTTAGAAAACGAAATCGTAACATGCATACTGATCAAAAGCCTGAAATGGCTGATGCTGGTTCCTGATTCCTCTGAGGTTACTGAAGTGCATCTCATGATCAGTGTAGTACTTAACCTATATAGAGACCAGAGCTTAGCATTCATATTTCATCAAATAATTATTTCATTTACTACTCATTCTACAATAATTTATCTGAATTGGTCTGTAAACATTATGGCTGGTAATACGTAAGAACTATTTGACTTTCATTTTGGTTGGAGTTGGATATAATGTAACCTCTTACACCAGAAAGATGATAGTGCTCAAGAATTCATGGGAGGTATTTATGCTGGGCTGCACCCAACAGGAAGCAATGAGGCTAGAGTTTCCATTTCAGAGTTTTAAGCAGAAGATCCTTGGTTGTCATAGTGGATAGTTTTCTCCCTGCCCCCCCACCCCCCGTTTGAAGTTGTGGTTTTCTATTTTCTCTTTCAGGATTCAAAAGAGTCACCAGCATTTACGCTACTTTACAAGATTACGTAGGAGTTTGTTGCTGTTTTAACTAGCAAAGAAGAGAGGGTAGCATAGAGGGACACTGTCAAATTAATAAAAGAAGTAGTTATGTAATAAAAAAATACACATTAATCACAGATCGGTCCTCCTTTGCTCACCTCTTCCTTTATGTCAAATAGCAACTGGAATATAGTGGAATATAATTGTTCTTAACTTTTTTGGTACTATGCTGTAAAGGTCAGAAAGAAGATAAAAAGTTGAATAAATTGCTATTGTGAAGGAAAATACAACATGCAAACATATCAAGGGTAAATGTATATGCGACGTTCTGAGCTAGGCAAGAGGTAGTGGTAACATGACCTCCTTCTTTTAAATAGCAAAGGCATTTTAAAAACAAGAACACGAAGCTTCCTTTGTCATAGCACAAGAAGAGTATGTGAGTAGAGGCAATGGGACTGAATGAATAGTTACATAGAAAGTTCTGTCAGATCTGTGAGTCATAGAGCACCCTTTTCAAATTAAAGTATATCTTTCAAAGTGCATTAGTGTATATCCTGTAGTACACTCTTGATCCCTTTTATTTTCCAAGGGCTGTTTGAGCTGTAAGCTCTATGAATCAACTAGGCAACTTGTGTGACAGAAACAGAGTAACTACCTAAATCAGTACATAATAAAATCAAGTCCAGTGTAGCCTGAGGTACAATGATAACGTATTATCAGGTGCAGTTCACAGATATGAGAAAATATCTTTAGCCTAATAAAACATGTAGTCATAACTAATCCCTTCCAATATCTCTGAGTGGCAGTAAATACTTCAATTTCTTGTGGTGCAATTTTTGGTTTTCATTGGTGTTGCTGCAGATTCATATAGTTTTTTTTTAGGATTCTTCTATTTTGGGCCTAGTCTGTAGGTTCAGTATGTTCAGTGGAAGCTATTTCATGTGTTGAAGCCTTGCGTAGTTATATGGTGACAGGAGAAGAGGCAGAAAGTCCATCAGAATTCATGAATGAAAGTGTGTGTGTGGGGGGAACCACCCAAAGAAACATCTTTCCTAAAATAGTATCTCACAGAAAATGCTTGTAGTAGAATATAAATGAAAGTGTAGGTTGGCTTCTGCAGTCCATATTTACTGTTCAGATTTGCTCCTTAGCAGCACTGGCACTTTGTGCAATACACAAGGCCATGTTTAATGATGGTTAGGAGTATTTTAGGGTAGTGCTTTAAAAATTACTAAAGCAGCCAAACCGCAGTCTCAGCGAAGCGGAAAAGTTTTATAAAAGAGGTCCCACTTCGGAGTGCTTTTATAAGACGACTGATAGTGCTGTAGTCTGGGTTTAAAAGTGATCCAGGTTTTTGTTCCTGAAATTTACTTTGGCGTTTACCCTAACAGATAAACTTTAGGGTTACCAGCCAGTATGCACTTGGTATTTTGAACTGTCCTGAAAGTCCACTCTCGGCTTTTGTCCGTAGATGAAAGTATTTGAAAATCTGCGTTGGAATGTGGTCTGTGTAGGTGGTGGTTTTGTAGGTGTTTGTTTTGTGGTGGGATTTTTTTTTGATTTTTTTTGGTGGGGTTGGTTTGTGGTTGTGCGTGGGGGTTTTTGTTTGTTGGGGTGGTTTTTTATTTTTTTGAGATTTGACCTGAGCATGTGTGACACTTCATACTGCTTTCTCAAAGTCCATGATTCATTGCTCTCAAGTCAGCTCCAGGTAAGGTATAATCATCTTGCTATGACAGAAAACATAACAAAGGGGGGTTGTCCATTGTTCTGCCTTCCAGAGAGACATCTGGAATACACAAGGTAAAATCTTTGTATACTACGGCTCTGGAAAAGGGCAAAGAGAAGTTTTTCAAATATCCTAGCTAAATATCCTGCAGAAATTGCTACGTAAACTAATATATATTTTGTCTTTATACAGTTAATACTGCCATACCCATCAGTTGTTGAATCTAGAATTAATGTTTCCAATTTTAGCCTATTTCTGTCTGTGTGAAGCATCTAGATATTGTGGTGATGAAGAGGCTTAAAAATACTTGCACTGGGGTTGTTGATAGCAGAACAGAATAGAACCTGGACGATAATCTAAAAATTATTCTGTTTCTTTGTGGAAAGAGCAGGTGAGTTCAATCTCTCTTTTTGTTGAAAAGAAGTGAAGATGGGAAAGTGCAAGGTGAGAAGTTGCAGAGTAGGGAACATGAAGTGGTGTATCCACCCTTACAGGATTGTAGCTACTTAAGAAAGAAATCTATGTTAATCCATATAGGGAATCCAGTATCGAGGGACTGGAAGGAGCAGAAACATGTCAGAGCTGCGTCACCATCTTTAATGTGGATTGACAACTGGAGACATGATCAGTACTGTTCAAGTAACTTACGGGATTTGATGTCTAGAGAGGTATTGTCACCCTGAAGACAATAAATTCACGGTTAAACTAAATGGTCAGCATATTTACTACAACATTTCTGAGATTTCCAAAATAACAGGGAGAGACTATATTAAGTTATGTTGCCATAAGAAAATGATTGCAAGAGGAACATACACGTAGAGTAGGTTTGTTCACTCTCGGAACACGTTAGATCATACAACGCTTCATGTTAAATAAAAAGGTAACGTTGCTAGGTGGAGCTAGGACTTACTAGGAAGCACCCTGTTGTAATTGTATGGAAGCGTGGAGGAGAAAGCATGGCAAAAGATGTGTGAGTTGTTTAACATGTTCTAGTAACTGTATTTTTAAATAGATGAAGGAAATTGAGTGGGAATGGTATGGAAGGTGAAGAAAAGCATGGATAAGCAGTCTTGTTTAGTGCTGATCTGTTGTGTAATGGTAATGAAATCAGGAAGGGGTTGCATGTTGAGAGGGAGGGCTAGATTCAAACCCTTTGTAGGCAGTTATAAACTCGTTAAACTTTGAATGGAGTCTTTTGAGTTTTGTATTTAAAAATAAAAAAAGAAAGAAATTATGCTGGTGGCCTCATGTTGATAGGGTAAGTGATGATCTTGGACGAGAAAGTGGAGAAATATTCTGTCATCCGTTCATGAATCTGGATGGGTACTGCCTCCCCTAGCTAGACACTAAACTTTGCGTACTCCAGCTCTCCCTGTGAAATGGGGTAAAGGAAGTTATTGCAGGCAGTAGGTGATAATACATGGGATCTGATATCTCTAGCTAGATCGATAAGATTAGTCTTCATATTTGCATATTTGACATCTTTCATGTATGGTTTGCCTTCCCGTAGCAAAGGCAAACAGCACTTTCCGCTGGAGACTATAGTAGACCAGTTTCGTATTCCCAGCTCTTTGGAGAAAAAGACCAGTCTCCTAAAATGCTGGAGATGTTTGGTGGAGTCTTATGGGGAAAAAGTCACATACAATTGTATCAGTTGTTTTACTCAGAGGTGAAAGAGATGAGTTAAATCTGCTAAATAGACTATCAGATGATGTTTTTTTTTCTTTTTGATATCCCTTTGAAGTGAAGGAAAGTGAATTAAAGGTTAATTCAGGATAGGACTAAAAAACACTTAAAGGTTGGGGGGGAACCCCTGAGACCTCCTCAGTAGCATATTCTAGATTGAAATCAGAAAATTATGTAAGAAGAATATTAAAAAAGGAAGAGAAAAGCACAGCCTTACGCTACATGAACATTTAGTGCTAATGGTAGAATATTAGTAATGGGATACTGCCAGACGTTTGAAAAACTCCACATCAAAGACAATGCATGGACCATTTTGTTTTGCAGGTTCATGTGTTCAGAGCATCTGAGAAGCTGTATTAGATACTGATGGGATTCAGAATTTGCAGCCTAAAGGGAACTGAAAATGATAAAACAAATTTTGTTAGGCACAAGCAGATAAGTATTTCAGAGTGCTGTGAAACTGTGAATTTTCTGATCTGGTGTGAATGTCCTTTAGAGAAGGTAAATGCTAGCTTTAGAACGATAGCAAAGTACGACTTCAATAAAAAGAGAAAAATCATTAATATTTTATGGGAAAATTTGAATGATTATTTAAACGATAACCCAGTGAGTTTCCAGCTCTTAATCCAGGTTATGTTATGTATTGAAGACTTCACAAGTTCTACAAGCATGTTATTTGTTATCATTATTTATCCTCAGATTCATATCCTGTGTGGGCTGCAGAAAATCAGTCAATTAGTAGTGGTAGGTGGGTAGATGTCTTGGGGATTAAGGCATTTGGATGTCTATTTGTTTATCATGCAAATAAATAAGGGAAGGAAGATGCCAGGATCTGTTGTTACCTAGATACCAGTGATTGTGACTCAAAAGCTTTTGATCTTTTATAACTATATGGAAGTTTTTCCTTTGAGTCTGAAAATAACTGTTTTTCACTTTTAATACTTCATTGGATGTTGTTTCTGGTAAGAATTAAAGAATAACTTGTATTATTTGTGCATCTGTATGACCACTGCAGTTGTATTCGAAAAGCTGATTTTTTTTCTTGAGTGTCCCAGTTATTATATTTTTAATCCCTGCGTAAAATGGGATTTTTGTCAAACAAGAATAAACTTAAGTAAAACCTGTATTTGTATTTGTGCAACATCACATTAAGCTTGGTTCTTCCTACGAAGATAGCCCTGTAATCTAACAAGAAGCTGTTGTTATTGCATAAAAAGGACAAGGTGAAAAATTTACGAGGTAAATTTAAGAGGTATAGCCATATCTTCTACTGTAAGTTTACTCTCACTGACTGTAGAGAATACAAGAATTGGAGATGAAGTACTGAAGGTAGCAAAACCAGCAAAAATCTGCTGGAAGCTAGTAAATACTGAAATTAATATGTTTTGTGCATCTTGAGTTAGGTTGCCTTGCATGTCATTTTTGTCTTAAATATTGAAATTCCCTCCTCTTCAAAGGATCAATGTGTCTTGTTTCCTCGTTAGGATTGTTTTTTTCAAATAGCTAGTTCAGGGTATAAAAAAACATTTTAGCATAGCATTAAAAAAGAAATTGGAGCCAGATGCAGGAATTTAGCATGGAAAATATCAACCTACTCTGTCAAAATAAGGTTCCGGAAGCAAGGCTGTGTGATAGAAAAATATCAGAAAAAATAATTTCAGAAGAAGCTGTAGAGCTGCTGATTTCTGACATCTTAGGAATTCTTCCTAGGGCTACCAGTTAACAGTGGTTTCCACTGGAAGTGTGAGACATCCCTTCCCAATACAGAAAAAGTCGTGAACAGAGAGAGAGGAAAAACTCTTGTAACCCCAAAGAATATCGTAGCTGGGAGGTGTGACACTTGTATGCAGTCTTGATCATTTTTTAAATTTCTGTTTTTACTAAACTATTGGGGTTTTGTGTTCTTTGAATTCTGTAAGGGTTTTTGTTCTTCTAAAGTTTGTTCAGTACATAGGTTGAAGGTATGTGTATACATAGCTGTTAATAAAGCTCATTTTTAATGACATAGTTCCCCTTGGGTTATAAAATGCAAGAGAATGTGTTTATAGTAGGGATACAGGAATAGCATTGTTCTGATAGTGTCGATTGGCTGACACCTCAGCAGAGACAAGGTGTTATCTCTTTCAATGAAAGGTGCAGTATGCAAAGGACAAATACTGGAGACAACTTTGTTCCGAGGTTAGGATAGACTATTACCAGGTTTTTTAATTGTGAAGCAAGAAAAAAGGCATCCCACACTGATGCTGGGAAGTTTCATGCCAAATAGCCTATCTGCGCCAGAATTTACTATGTCTTTATGAAGAGCAGCTATAGTGTGTTTCTAAAGTTTGTTTTTTGTTTTAAATGTCAGTGCAAGCTACCTCATTACACAGGCCTCTGAGGAGGTATGGGGAAAAACATCACCAAATGAACTCTGTTGGTTTCAGTGCATTAGTGTTACACATTTAAAGCTTATTACATTGAGACATTTAAGGATGGGAAACAAAGAAAAAGAACTAGTCCTACTTATTTACTAATGATTTATCTGCGATTTCTCCCCCAAAAAAGGCTCCTGATAGAGCTGTAAAATGGACCGTGAAGTCAAAACTGTCCAAAAACCTGGGCAATGGTAATTTTATGTCAAGGACTTGTGAATGGAGGAATCTATTTTATTTCAATTGGAAGCTGTTACATTGATGTGGAATGTTAGAAGCAATAGGTTTTAAAAGGATGGGAGAGGAATGGGAGATGTGCTGGTGTTTTTTTCATTTGCGTCTACCATCCATATGAGTAGGTCAGTGCCTACTAATTTTATTCCTTAGATGAGCAATTCCAAACAGTTAAACTACTGGATTGAGATCAACTGAATCCAAGTAAGATGGTATTTTATGTGATTTTTTTATATGAAGTATAATAAAAGTTGACAGATATGTCTTATTCTTATTTTCCCATGATACCTAAGGCTTGAGAGCTTAATACTGGGACACTTGGCAGGTGAGAGAGGTAGTTAATAATCCTGTCACACATTGTCTATTTTTTGATGTTGTGTATATATATGTATATATCAGACATGTAAAGGGAAGTCATATATCAAGTTACACTGTTTATTTAAATTCTCTGTTTAAATTAGCTCTACTTAAGATACCACATAGGTTGGCCAGTGAAATGCCTGCCGAATGACAAATAAAACTTGGTGCACTGTGGAGAGAAGTGGGTTAGCTAAACAAATTCAAGTTCTGGCAGAAGCAGGAAAAAGAAAAATTGACCTTGTAGTGAAAAATTGTATTTTAGGGTCTAAAAACTTCATATTAGTATGAATAATTCTCTCCTAAATCACTATGGATGTCTGATTTCTGTAACTGCTTTATAATTATTTTTTAGAAAACGTGGCCCTTTATATATAGATGCAATAAAAGACCATTAGTTAGCTCAGTCAGCGAAATCGCCGATTTTGTAATTATCCCATTTTCACTTTATGTAAACTTAACCCTCATTTCATACAAGATGTAGGTTCAATAGCTACTATTCTCTTTAGGGTATATGTCAAAATGTTACTTAACTGTGAAAACAAGTTTGTGAATCTTACAACTGCCTGATTTATGACCTTAGAAAACAGCAAGGAGTATTTCTGGGGGGGGGAATACTTAGCTCTGCAATGGGTGTTTTTAGGGGACAGTGTTTTACAGTTCTAGAATATTAGAAGTAAAGATTTTTTTTCCTGTGATAACTTAAATTTACAGTGGAATATAGAATTCAAAATAAATTATAAATATGCAATATTTTTCTGGGTGGAAGACATCTGGAAAGATGGTAGTAAAAGTCCGTGCTGTCTTATGTTTGTGGTAAAAGAACTTATCAGTGTATTTTGTGATTTTTTTTCTTTTTTTTTTTTTTTTGTTTCATTTTTTAAAGA
>Ga0065711_1005041_pt1 | contig 21495 bp, 11 predicted proteins | sample Hoacrofraction12_FD_59098 | JGI IMG/M metagenome (GOLD analysis project Ga0065711, IMG submission 59098) | Hoatzin crop microbial communities from Cojedes, Venezuela - Epithelial fraction 12 v2 (version 2) | ecosystem: Host-associated > Birds > Digestive system > Esophagus > Crop | place... | reverse complement strand
ATCTAACCCACTTCTGTGCCAATGACCTAAACATAATGTGTATAATGTTCCTAGATGATTAATATAGTTTGCATCCATTATGTTTCTTAGTTCCTATTCAAATACCAATTGATGAAATGATTAGTAATATCACTGGTTGAGTTTTAATGTAATGTATGAAGACGTGCTATTACGCATGATATAAAAGACAGACTAAAATAAACAAGTCACATTTTACACTTTTAATTTAGTGTAATACCACGTGTGCAAAATACAGGGCAGTTCAGTAAATGAGTATGATCCCCTTTAGTTGTTATCTTTAGAGACCTTTTTAAGAGCATTTGGTCTTGTTGTAGCCATATTTGAGGCTGAAAGCTGTTTAGTTTCTGAAAGCCAAAAATGCACATACTATGGCTTTATGACATTCCTTGATTCTCGCCATACAATCCATTTTCTACCTTCTCAGCTTTATTTTCGGACTGTATGAGAATATTCCTCTCCTCTCCCTCTGACCTTTATACCAATTTGCACAAATAAATCAACTCTGGTGTATGTCTTCCCATGTCTAGAAAAGGTGCAACTGTCATTTCTTTCCATCCGCAACAGGTTTCTTCATTTTCCTTTTTCACGTTAAAGATTTTATATTCACATCCTAATAAGAAGTCCCCCTAACCCCTTGCAACACAGTTTCCATGCATCTGTCCTTCCTTTTCTCATCTCCCCATCATACAAAGGACACATATTTAATAGCATTAATTGTTAATAACATCCAAAGGATTCTTTACAGGACCTGCACTATTAATCAGTAATCAATGGTCAATAATTAATATTCTTCAGGGTTGTGACCATCTAGAACTCTAGTCAATCTCAAAGAGGATACGAAAGCCGAGCCCATCTATACAACTCTCAGTCCTTGAAAGGACAAAAATGTTAGGCAGCAAGATGAAAGAGTGATGGGTGATGGAGGAGGAAAAAGTGGTGTACATAATAGTACCAGGATGAAGATTTTCTTAGTAGAAATCAATCTAAGGGTAAATGTAAATCTGGAGAATAAAATGATTCCAGGTATTTGCTTGAAGCTTCCTTGTGGCTAAATTGACCAAATTCTCATTCACAGGCCCTGCAAGTTGGTTATAACTGCTATGACTATGAGATACTCTTCTATTCTTACATTAATATTTTATCTACTTACCTAAATATTTACTTAATTATCCTGTTGATTCTTAGAATCTTGTGAGATTTCTAACACAGCTGGTTTGTTTACAATTTCTTCTTCTAATATCTTCTGAATATTATTTGCAGCCTACACTGCAGTCCTTCTCAAAACCATTCCACAAAGCATTACAGAGAAAAAAACCTCTGTACTTCAGCTTACATTGTTTTTCAAGTTTATCTGTTTTCGTCCTTAAGCTACAAAACCTCTAGAATACACACTAACAACATCTTTAACCCTGAAGACTATGTTGTGTATTCTTAATCCACAGCATGATACAAAATTCAATAGATTTTGAAGCGAAGGCTGTCTTCTACCATTATTGTACAAGCACAGAAATCTTACTTACAGGGTGTTTTGGATCAGTCTCAGTTGAAAAATTGCTAGGATTGCTGTTAAAAATTTCTAGCTCCAGAGTTTCATGTGTAGGATTAAAGAGCGGTATGTGTAGACGAGTGCATCTGGAAAAAAATGCATATATGTAATGAATATTAATTACTAAGCTTCTTCCATTGCATTTTATTATTCAACACTTGTATTCTTTCTTGAAAAATGGGTACTTTTTAAAATACGAATTATGATTTATTGCATTAGCATTTTTCCACTAGTATGGACACATATTTAATAGCATTCATTACTATTATTAATAATTATTAATAACAGTAAAAAACTGGTAGCAATAACCATTCTAATACTTGGGTCATTCATAAGGGCAGAATTTGTCTCACCGTACTTCAGTTGTCAGGAAGTTAGCTGAAGTTAGTTGGTTAAAGGAACTGTTTAGCTCCCTCAGTACTCAACAAGGTGAAAAACATTTTCAGGGAGAATTGGTCCTAATGTAGAACACTAAGATGTGGAATCACTTTTCATTGTCTAAGGAGGAGCATAGGCTTAATTCTTTAAACTTGAAACCTAACTTTTAGATAGGAGGATGTGGAAAAGAATCCTAGTGTCCCTGATACCACAGTGTCATATTTATTCCTAGGCTCCAATTTGCAGATGTATGTCTCACCTTTCTTTCCTTGCTTTCTGTAGATCTAACTTTGGAATAAAACATTTTAGTCAAATAGATAATTTAGAGTGCCAAAGCCAACAAAAAAATCTGGTTCCAAAAAGTAAAATAATTGTAAGTACATCTTATTATTCTGTAGTCTATTCATAGACTCATCATCTGCCTCAGGAAAAGCACTGGACAGAAATTAAAGGTAATCAGATAAATGACAGCTCTAACTCCTGTTTGTCGAAGCAATGGTTTACAGGAGAAGCTTGTAATTATGTAGTGCTGCCAATAGCTTTTGATTTACTGCCATTAGGCAACCATTCTTCTTGACCATCTTGTAACCCTGAGATCTCAAAACAAACATAGTGTTCCACACCTGTCTTTTAAATGGACGGTCTGCCTGCTTCCCTCCTCTTTCTTGCTCTGCAAGAACTCAGAATCTGTTTCATTTGGTACAATTATTGTGTTGCTCATTACAGCATAGTGGTAAATCATTATGTTGCATATGTAGATTATGTATTTTAAGGAGTATTGTGGCTGTCCCAGAACAAAGACTGAAGTACGTTGATTGTCTAAATGTTATGATTTAATCATCTGGCACTCTATTTTACAGACTGTCCTTCTTAATTTGCTAATCAAAGAATAAACAAACACAAGATATCTTCAATAGGGAGCACAATTTTGAAAAAAATTCATAAAACTCCTAAAAGTTCCTCTATTCTGATCAAAATAATATATTATTTGCCTTTAACAAAGTTATATGACCATAAATCACATGCTTCTTATAACACCAAGGGACACAGGAAAGAGATTCAAGGTGAATCGGTGAAAATAGTAAATAAGAAAAGTTTGAAAAATGAGATACATATATTGGTTTTGCTGTAATTTATCTACCTAATGGATATTCCTTCTAGTCAAAGCTATGGCAGGTCAACTGCCAGGTTGCTCCACATATTTATCCTCTGGAAAAAATTAGTCAGTTAATCATATTTAAACCAGCAAGGAAAAAGAAAATATAAAATGTAACGTTCAGAAGAGAAGGTATTTCAGTCAAGCTTTACAACTGTAACTTCAGGCCTTAAAACTTGCATGCAAGTGGGCTCCTTCCAACACATGCAGTGATACAAATCAACAGCAGCCAAGTGGCAGATTTGGTTTTGGCTAATGCTATTGAACCACTGTGTCACTGAGGTTTCAACAGCAGAGAGTAGAGAAATACCAGGAAACTTTCACACAAGAACATCAGATTTGCTTGATAATTCCCATTCTTCACATTTACCTTCTGTAGCGTTTACTTTTTTTTCTGGTCTCTTTCATCATAATACTTTGTTGAAGGAAAAACTGTGTTGGAATATCTGAAATTTCAGTAAGCAATTATTTTACTGTTAAGAGGTTCTTCAAGGGACCAAAATCCATTAAGAACCTCTGCCACCCCACACAGACTGACTACTGTGGTTACGCTAGGAAAAGTTGTTGTATATGACAGTAAATTCAAGACCACTGTGAACATCATTCAACTGACTCATCCTGAACAACTCTAGTGTGGAGCCCATAACAGGAGGGACAAATGAAGACGGAGAATATCAAGGAGAAGGTTTCCTTGCTTAGAGGCAAATGCTAAAGGATGTGTTAAATATACCTTAACAGAAACAAAAAGCATATCTGACTGTGATAAACCCAGAATGTTACGGTATCTGAAGAAGGATTAAAAGATAAAGTGTTAGAATTTGTTCTTTTCTCTTTCAACAGCTGGTTAGAAATTGTTTCTAAGTGTATCAATGGGTTCTTGGCTTCTAATCCAGTTCCAAGTGATGTTTCAAGAACACAAATCCTTATATTTTTCAGACTGATAGCAAAAAGAAACGTGGTGAGCTCATAATGAAAAACATAATTCTTAGAAGGATATCACATATGATAAATGCTTCTTCTGTAGTCAAGGAAAAGGTGATCAGATGGAAGTTAATCTCTTAAAGAGCTGCAAAGCTTCACCAACCAGAAATGCTTCAAACATTTTATGACATTTACAGTCCACGTCTCTGGGAACATAGCGAGGAACTACACCCAGTCAAAACAAATAGATATCTTTGTTAAACAGACAACACATAAATCATAGAATCATAGAATCATTAAAGTTGAAAAACACCTCTAAGATCATGAAGTCATCAAACCACACCACAATGTCTACTAAACCATATTCCAAAGTGCCACATCTACAAGTTTTTTGAACACCTTCGGGGATGGGGACTCCACCACCTCCCTGGGGAGCCTGTTCCAATGCCTGACCACTCTTTCAGTTAAGAATTTTTTCCTAATATCTAATCTAAACCTCCCCTGATGCAACTTGAGGCCATTGCCTCTTGTCCTATTGCTGGTTACCTGGGAGAAGAGACCAACACCTGCCTCACTACAACCTGCTTTCAGGTAGTCGTAGACAGCAATAAGGTCCCCCCTCAGCCTCCTCTTCTCCAGACTAAACAGCCCCAGTTCCTTCAGCCTCATAAGACTTGTTCTCTAGACCCCTCACCAGCCTCGCTGCCCTTCTCTGGACACACTCCAGTACCTCAGTGTCCTTCTTGTAGTGAGGGGCCCAAAACTGAACATAGTACTCCAGGTGCAGCCTCACCAGTGCCAAGTACAGGGAGACGATCACCTCCCTACTCCTGCTGATACCAGCCAGGATGCCTCTGGCCTTCTTGGCCACCTGGGCACACTGCAGGCTCATGTTTAGCCGGCTGTCAACCAACACCCACAGGTCCTTTTCCGCCGGGCAGCTTTCCAGACACTTTTCCCCAAGCCTGTAGAGTTGCATAGGGTAAATGGCTACTGTATTGCCTTTCCATATTCAGCATGGATTAATGCAGCCAATTTATTCGGACTATCTCATCTTTTCAGCAGTTAGAGCAATTCTCAGTAATTTAACTGTAATATTAATGCCATCATTGATTGCCATTGTCCAAAATTTTGCTCTTCAAGAAGAGGACATTATGCTGATGACATAACAGAAATAAATTTCTGGAAAAAAGAGAGTGTTGAAGGAAATAACTGAACAAAAAGCAGGAGACTTTATGAAGGCAAGAATATGGCAGAGACAGAAAAGGAAGAAGTTTGTCAGTTTTGTTATACTGTGTTATTTATATATATACATAAAGATATACGAAAGAGACTACTGTTAATTTCCTGTCATAGATTGTTGTTGTTGCTGCTGTTGCTAATAGTTAAACTAACTAGTATGTATTTGTTCTTCCTGTTCTTCCACCACTATCTGCCCAGGGCAGATGTGGATGAGTTAATTTACACACATATAGGAATTACAACATGCAGCTACTTGCAAAGTGAAATCTCCTTTAAAAAATAAACCAATGAATTTGAGATTATATTTTTGACAGGCAAGTGTTGTAGTTAATGGGGCTAATCCTTTCCAAAGTATATTTTATTTGCATTAGGAAAATATGACTTGCCGTTCTCATCCAGACCACTTTTGCATATAGTTCACAGGTAGTGCATGCTAGAGAAAATTATAAATGCCAGATATGAATGAAAAGGCTCTCAGTTATTTCTAACTCCTAATAGTGTCAGCCTACATTGTAGAGTAAAACTACGTTTAGTCCAGTCAGCACTGAATTGTAAAGTAAAAATCGTGAAACAGACAGCCCTACTGATTTTCTTAGAAAAACAGAGCAACATAGGCATTGTCAGTTAACTCTGGTCTATGCATAATATAGGAACAGCAGAATATATTCACTCACAAAAATTTGATCAGGTAAAATTTCATGTTGTGCTCTCTAACAACATCTTTTGCTCAATCTGTAATGTATATTAATTATACACTTAGTCAAAGATACGATATACAGAAGTGGAATATAGCATTCAGAAGACCAGTGTGTCCACAGAACCTACTACTAAGCAGAGCTAACAGGTGGAAGAGAACTACTGAAATTCTGGCAGTCTTGAAAGTCTTCTCCTAAAAGTCTTGATTTCTGTCTTGAAAGTCAGAACTGAAAATTACACTCTCAAAACGCAATACGAAATTTTGTTGAAGGAGGACATGAATTGTGTTCATTTCTCTGTCTGCTCCAAGTAGCCCATTTTCTTAACACTTGCAGTGTTTCAACCATGTCTTGCCCCAGGATCTGCAGGACAGAAGTGGTACTACTTTGCTATTTCCTGAGAGCTTAAAAGAAATTCATAACTGGTACACAAGCACTTGTAAAGCATGACTGTCAGAGATATTCCTAGTTCAGAAAGAGAAAAGAAATAGAAAATAAAACAAACCTACAGAACTCCGTATTATAGATCTTTAAGATTACATTCTGCAGGATTTTCAGAGTGATATCTGTACATAAAGACTTCAGAGGGAGTCTACATCTAGGCTACAATAACATTTAAACTGCTTTTCTGCAAGAAGAATTTCACCTATCTACGTATATGCCTACGAAAATTATCTGAAAACTACTACAGTACACATAGAGCACTATTCTGTTTTTTTGATGTAAACTCTTCATATGTTTTCTGTGAGACTTCAAACCAGTGACCAAGTTCCACACGATGAATTACATACTTACTTGCCAAGCTCACATTCTATTTCAGGTAGACTAGTTGGCAGTGGTTTCTCTACAATCAACTTCAGTGCATACCAAAACTCTCCAACCATATCTGACAGGAATATGACACTAAAAACAGATAGAAAAGCTTAATACGGCACAGCTTTTCTGCAGACAATTAAAAATGTACAGATTAAAATTCAGGAAAAACCTAATGAGTTCAACACAGTGAGTTCTTTAATTAGCTCCCAGCTTTCCCGTGACACTTGTTGTTGGTAGCTGAAATCAGCTACCAAAACTAATAACATTTACAGTTACTGATGCAACAAAATCTCTTCTTCATCTTTCTTAACTTCTTAGCATAAACAGTTGTTTGTTGGGGTATTTTTGTTTGTTTATTTTTTCAAAAATACAACTCAAAAGCATTTCAACTGTTGACTTACAAGACTAAGCTTTAATTTCATTTCAATGTCACAGTATTTTCTTTCTAGCAGTTTTGAAGTCAAAGGACAAAGAAATTGAAATAATATCCACTGATTTTAAAAAGGAAAACCTTTTCAAATCTAGTGATGAAAGCTGAGGAATAGATATAGACACATTTATAGGAGCATGAAAAATAGATACTCTTCAAAGGAATATTCAATATACTGTTTTGNTATACAATCAAATGTTGTCATGACTGAAAATTGCTTGCTGCTAGGTGAGATATGTACTACACCATATTTCTGTGACAGGCATTCTAACACACTGCTTTTCTGTTGCAGATTTCTTTTTCTATTTCTTGCTTTTCTGAGCAGCAGAGTAATAACAACATTAAACCAAAGCACTGTAAGCATATAAAACTTAACATGAAATGCACTGTGCAAACCCATGACCCAAAAAGGGCCAGTTCTTGTTCTAAATGATAGATAACTATGTCTGTTCCATGACTTTATGGTTCCAGACTATCCCCTGTGCCAACAGAGATTTTAAAGTAAGCATAAAACAGCTTAGGAAAGAATCATCCATTTGAAAAGGTACACCTGCCACAAACACTTTTTTAATACTTCTTTCCAGCTGCTACCATAGCAAAGGAAACAGAGCATAGCTTCAGAAAAAAAGTTAACAGTGTGGATGTAATGTGGAAGTACCTCCGTCCAGCTGTAACTGTAGTCCTTGGGAGCTACTGCAATTTAAAGCAGCTATTAAACAGCTTTCTGGTACAGTACTGCATAATTGTATTGAATATGTACAGGCGTTACTTTATGTCATCTTTGCATATATTCCTCTAAGTCCCAGCCTACAAATCAGCTAAGCCCAAAGTTTTTCCAGTTAAAGCAAATATTTATTTTATTATTTGGAAATTCTGCATTTATATAGTGCGTAATACCAAAAGTATTATCTGGTATGAAAAAATGAAGTCTATTGTCATTCGCAGCTTCAGAATGCATAATTTCTACAAATTTCCAAAGAAAAAATATTTACCAGAGTGATAATAGTACTCATTTTTATAAAACAATATTGCTTAAAAGCTGTATTGTAAAATGATATCCGCCTTTATGCTGGTCTTTGGAAAAATCAATACAAGCAAATTGAACAAAACTTTTAAATACATGGATTTCAGCTTTGTAAATATTGGGTCTTCAAACACAGGTCATCTGTCTCTGTCCTCTTCATAAGCCACCATCTAACCCTCCTCTCCATCCCCATGTTTTTGCCAGTCACTTGGTATCATTGAAAAACAGGGAAATGTTTTTCAATTAGCCCTTCCACTAAATAATGCTTTGCTAACCAAATCACAGGAAAATAAGCTTTGTAATTCTGCACTCTTCAGTTACTTGCTGAACTACTTTAGCTGAAACTCAGACCAAGAGGTCATCCGTCTTTGTATTGCTAATTATCATACCTGCATGGTTTCGCTGGGATTTCCAACGCAATGAAAAATTTGTAATATAAAACCTCTCCATATTCATTTAGCAGATCATTGTTAATTAATGGAAGATTATGAAGCTAAATGGATTTATGTGAAGACTGCTAAATGGTTCTTCACGTGGTTTGAGTTACGTTGTTATAGTTTCATTCCTTTTCAGAAGAAAAATGATATCCCTTTATTCCCTTTAAGGACCTTCGAAATTTACAAGACTAACAATTCATGTGAAGTTTTCAGAGGGGATTTCTAATATTAAGTAAATTTCTAAAATAATGTTAATTGAATTCTAGTGAACTAGAATAACCAGGGGTTATTCTACTGCCTGTCAGCCAGATTTTTCCACACAGAGGAAAATTGCTGTTTGGGATACAATATATTTAAAGTTGGCAAATTTTTTAATTCCATTGATTAACTTTGGGGCAGGGAGGGGGGGGGGGATTAGGGCAATATATACTTCTAGTGACCAAGGTTTCAATGAAAGCAATTCACTTCTTCGTACAAGAGCCACAACCACAAGTAACAAAACTCTGCAACTTACCTTCCATCTGAAGTGCCAACAACAGCTGGGGAAAACTTTAGCTGGTACAAATATGTTTGTTTCGGCCCAAGAGTTAAAGTTTTTTGTCCATAAAGTGTTGGATTCTCCAGCACCACACTCAGCTGGAGAATTTTATCTGCAGGGTTAGTGATAGGAATATGAATTCCAACAGTATCCTAGAAAAAAAACCACAAAATTAATTATGAGCCGTTACACATTAAAGATCTTTCTCAAACAAATGTAGGGTGCTTACTCATGATTTACACTTACATGAACACAGGCTGCACCTTCGTTTGATGTGTGAACTAACCCAAAAAAGAGAAGTTGCAGCAAGAGATATTTCAGCCAATCTTCAAATTGTAAACTCTTTAACTCCATTAATAAGAAAAAGCTCAAGGCTTCCTGGCCAGTCTGCATTTTAACAGGCTACTACACCTTCCAAGATATGGCTGAGGCTTGCCAAAATACACCTTGCAGGCAGATCTGCTGTAGTCCCAACCATATAAACAAACCCTCCAAGCCACCTTCCAACGGCCAAGCACAGAGATTTGAAAATGTCCACTTTGCAAGCTGGCAAACGATTTGGGCTGAATTCTGCAGGATCTGTTCTCTTAATTTTTAAGCTGCATCATAACATAATACTTGACATTAAAACACCACTACCACAATAAACATTCCCTCTCTTGTTCCTTTTTTGCCCTTTCCCCTACTAGTGGTCTCCATATCTTTCTGTTTAAAGTCTATGAACACTTTAGGCAAGGACTATCGTTTCTTCACTGTCTGGACAACACGGCTGCTGTTAAAGATGCATATTAAATTCCAGTTACTATAATAAAAAGGAGCAAAACTATGGATTGATTAGATAAGTATGCATACTTTACACATGGAACACCTTTCAGATGAGCAGATATTGGACAGAGGTGACTCACAGCTGCTAAATTACATTCCTGAGCTGCTCTTGAAACACTGCTATATTTCAGCAGTGTTCCAGTGAGCTTCTTCTTTGCTGTAAGGTTAAAAATAGTGTAAATCCATCCTACTTACCCTATGTGTATAAATATCAACACACATTATGAAACAAAACACTTCAAACAGACAGGAAGGAATATGTTAATAAAGGAAGTCCATCGTCACAATTCAGAAAGCATACCTGCAGTTTAAAATATATAAGTTCTATTCATATATGTTCATCTATATAAAATAAGTAAAACCCAAACCCAAATATACGTATTTATTTCTCTGTATCTGTGTTTATCCCTATTTAGTTCCCTTTCCTTTACTTTAACCAAGTAGGTTATTTTAAAATGCAGGGGGGGTTAAACATATGGTGATTTGGTTCTCACAGCAAAATTTTGCTATATGCTTTTTTGTAAAAATTAAATAATTCAAATTGCAATAGGAAAATAGAAAAAGATAAAATATCTACTAAAATTAATAATATACTAAAATCTGAACACGAAATACTTTAGAACCCCACACACAGCTGCCTCACTCTGCTTTGGGCCTGCCCATGATTTGGTAAATTTCTGTATATTTACATTTCCAGAAAATTACTACTGGAACACACATAAAACACATTTAATATTCTACATATGGCAAGATTATACCAACAATTTAAATCACTCAAGTGTCTTGCATCAGTAAGATGGTATTTAAATTTGCCATTAAATATTTTAAAGCTCAGATTAATAGTTCTTACTGGTGTAAATAACTTTCTAAATCTATATCTACCATTTTATTGGTAAAGGCTTCATCACAATTTTATAGTAAAACATCTACATGCTGTGTTGAAAAAACACTTTTACAGTAAAAAGAAAATATTTGACTGCTTATTTAGGAAAAAAGCAGCAACTATCAAACAAACCTCTGTAACCTTGTTGGCAATATAAAATCTCCTTTGTGTACATTAGCTTAATGTAAAACAGTGTTCTCTTGCCAGTACAACAGGAATGCCTAGGATTATGTATTCCCCGGAAATTTCCCTGGAATTGTTATAAACATTTCAAAGATCTGCTGCTTCATGGTAGTAAGAGCAGATGTGTACTTATCAACAGAATGTGCATAGATTGTACGTTTCTAGGCCTTAACAGATTGCTATGGAGGCATAGTACTAGGATAAATAACAAAACTCCCATGCACTTGCTAAGAGCATTATTTTTCCTGAAAATATGCTTTTATCAGAAAGAATGCAAAGGATTAACAGCATAGGCAAGTTCCAAACACCTTTACAGCCATTAATTTAGAACCACATTACAGTGTTGTGTTTTTTATAAACATTTTGACAGAGGAAAAATGTAAAAGTTGAAAAAAGAGAAGAATTAATCTCATTCCTCAAACCGCTTTTTGTATCAAGACTGTCAGCAGCTAAGATATTGTTCTGGTGCAATACGTCATGTTTGTACTCCTTAGAACCTGCTGTGATCCACTTGTTATCCAGTGCAGGTCATTTAAAGTAATATAACATTAAGTAAAATAAAATAAAATTAAATGTAAATATGAGATAACATTTAATCTCTGTGGAACTTGAAAAAAAATTGACTGCTTACACTTTATCTTACACTAATAGCGTGAGCATCAGTATAGGTGTAATACTCCGTTATCAAGGTTTTGCTTTAAAAGATGCTCACCATCATTAATTGATCTTTGTGATACTATACCTTTTTGCTGAAATATTTTCTTGACACATTTTATACCAAAGATTTTCTCACCATCCCATTCTCTACATCCTTCTTTTAGCAATTGGATCTAAAGGATTTAAGTTCATAATATATAATTTTACATTTTATGAATGTGCGCACTGCTCTGGTCTATGAACTAATCCTCCTCTAACTTTGACAAGGTAGCTCATGGGATGACAGACACATTCCAAAATTACTGTGCATAGTCATCTTTGTCTTCAGACTTCCGTAACAATCCTATTCTAACGATCATCAGGTGTCAATAAAAGCACTATCTGGCCAAAGTTTCTGAGAGACTCACTATACTTCTTAATTCTTTAGAACAACTGTTTTTGCTTAAAATCCAGTTTCATTAAGGACATGACATTCACTCTGAATTTCTTTACATTTTTTCCAGTCCATGGACCTTGAGGAGAAAGCATTTGCACTTGCTTCCAAGTTTGCCAGGCTATCACAACAAAAGCAAAATTTCAAGTCAGGTGAGTGGTAAGAATATTATTTTGATAGGCCTGGTGAGATAATGAAATTCTTCCTTTTGTAGGTCCTTGTCCAAATCATTGTTCTTCTAGACTGACAAGTAACAAGTGCCTTCTTTCTCCGTGCTGCACCTGATGACAAGCAGGAATGTTGCTTACTCAAAGACCAAACTCGCAATGGTGGCAATAGCCTTGAAAAAGTAGATCTTGGCCCTCTAACTACCATTGGCTCAAAACGATCAGAACTTTCAATGTCACCATTAGTGTGTCTATATGTCAATAGTAGGAGTTAAGTTAGGATCTCCTTTTGTATCCTCATTATTATCCATTTCCCTTTCTTGGAACAAAAGAGGCTCAAGTGAGAGGTTCAGCAGAGCTGATGACAGAGTTTCAGAGCCATGCTGAACAGAATTCCGCCCTGTTTGTCAAATATAGTTGTAGAAATCAGAGCTGGCTCTTGAATTGCTTGATGCAAGCTGCTTCCAACATGCACCTCTCCTCACCACTGCTCCTCTCCATAGACACTTCTAATCCAGGTCCATATGTCCACACCCAGCTAGGTCCTTCTTCCATTGATCATTCAGACACATGGAAGTTCTAGCCTCCTAAGTGTTGAGGGGATTACCCTCATCACTTGTAAGTTAATGGAGCAGATCTTTGTGCAATGAACTACCCCCTCACCATGCAAGCTCGCTCTTCTTTGTTTTTTTCTTTCCCCTCTCTGTGATGTAAACTCATTGCCAAGATAACCCTCTCCTTTCTGTGTAGGGTATGATGACAGAGAATCACAGCATTGCCATATCTCGATATGGTATTTTCCCATTTTACTTGGCATGTTTTACCTTGCATAATAGTAGCTTGCAAAAAGGCAAAAACTGTTCATCAACAGTTAAGCCATTATCACAACAGCAAATTGAACTACTTGAACTCTAGGACTAAACACCTTAAGCAAATTATATATTTGTAAACCTTGCATAGTGATTAATCCATTCTTATCACTATTACAGTATAAGAAACTAACTAGAAGAAAAAAATGTGCAGAGGACACTTAATAAGAGGCTAATAGTGCAATGAGTTTCAGGTGTAAATTTTCATTTAAATTTATGTATAAAAATCACACTGAATTGAATTTCTTTTAGTTATGTGCATTAGTGCCTAAGTAATAATGCCCTAAAACAGAATACAGAGGTGATTAGCTCATAAGTTATTACAATAATTCTAAGCTCACTGACTAAAAAATACTACACTGTTAACCTCTTAACAGGGAGTAGACATTGTGGCAAGCAAACAAACCGGGAAAACAACGTTTTGCAACAGAAAATTGATTAAAATGTTTTTCTGAAATTGAAGGAAAGGAAGGGACTGCAAAAGCAAGTTATTCTGTGACCAAAGCTCTCTATGATGTCCTCAGCTCAACCAAAAGAAATCATTCACATTAAGAAACCCACACGAAACTGATATTACAAAAATTTGTAACACATACAGGAAAAGCTAATGCACTAAATAATATGCACATATCTGGACTTCCATGCACCCCGGGTTTGTCCATCTGTATAATGTTTCTGGTTTGGTATAGATAGATAGAAGAAGCTGTAGCAAAGACTTCAGGTGAATTGTAAGAGAAATGCTATAGTAAGATAATTATAAAAAATGTACTTCACAAGGGGATACATACTGACTCAAAGTCAATTAATATCCCAAATTCCCGCAACTGGGGAAGTAATAACTATGCTTTTATGTTAAAAAATATTCCTTTGCATTTGAAAACAAGGCCGTCTCTGAGTCCATGTAGACTGAAGCTCAATAATTCTCCATCCTCCTGAGACCACAGGGAGATTTCCTTTTCAGATCCAGCAGTGTGAGATGAAGAAATTATCAATATTACAGCTACTTTTCACCAACCTCTGTACTGAAGGTTGGCTCTTTCAGTGTTCAGCTCAGTTGCCTAAGCCACTATGTACAATAACTAGGCTTTTCAAAGCTGAATCAGGTTAGAGAGTACTACTAAAAAAATATAATAGTATGTTAATCTTTTCCTTTACCACAGCCAATCTGGAAGGAGACATCTGCCACTGCATTAATGTAACAAAGGACCAAATTCATCTCCAGAAGATTTTACAGGAAAATAATTTACATCTATTTTGTCAACAATATTTTTGGAAAGCATGACTCAGCAACTGACAGATTTCAATACAGCTCCTATTCATCATTCTTACAGGTCACCTTGCTGTGCAGATACATGTAATATATGAGGTGTCAATGATGGAAAACATAGTCTGAATCAAATCAATAGACACATTTACCGTCCTTGTTCAATTGGACTATTTTGGATGACTGACACTTCAGTAAATCCAGGCTGCAACTCTCAAAACCAGACATTTCTCTTTTTCTCAGAATGTCCTATCTCCTTCACAGACTGTCATTCCCACAATCCGAGAACAAAATACTTCATTTCAGTATCATTCAATAAAAGCACTAGAAAGCGCAACATTTCTAAGTTAGAAATGTACTGCTGATAGTGAAGTCAAGTGGGTTATCTGTTCTTATTGCATTTTCAGAGAACCAGTTGTCTCTCATGGAAAGGTAATATGCAATAAGTCAAGCATGTCATGACACAGAGATACGTGCCCAAAATCAGCCTCAAAATAGTGACAATCACCACACATAACCAGTCCTTTCTTTCAGGGAAGTCAAGGAAACGTAAAATTTAAGATACTTTCAGTTTCCAAATAGCTTCTGATACATCAGGTAGACAATTAGCAAAACTTGTCTTTTTCAATCATTTCTCTCAGACCTAGACTAAATCATACCCACAGAAATCTATGTGAATGTCATTCAGGTAAAGTATTTAAGCAAATTTTTCTCACTCTCTTATTACCAAAGCAGTGCTTTATTGTCCCTGGACTTTGAATGTATTCAGAACCACAAAGGTCGGTTCCTGAGCTTACTGCATCTACTCATCTAATGCTACAATAAACAGCAATTTTGCTGCAATTCCTTTCTGCTGGTCTCACCAACTTGTTTTCAAGTGCTATATGAAGTTACAGTAGTGCTGTTAATTCATAATTCCAATAGATTTGAACAAACTTTGGAAGTTTTGGTGAGTGCTGATGATTTCTGCATATTCATGAAGAAATCAGTGACTGAAACAACAGAAATTTCTTAAATGTTCATAGCTTTTCCTGAAAACAGAAATACACGTAAATCTGAAGGAACAGTCTCTATAAGAATTATCTCATTCTGTGCCTTACTATGACTTAAAAGATCAGATAAACTTTAAAAACATCCTTATTGTCAGTTGTCGCTCCAAGCAAAGTTAACTTTTAAGTCCTTGAAGTTTGCTCACAGATTACTGTCTCACATATAACAAATGCTGCATTAATTTTGTCTCCTATATGTGACATACTAGTTATTTGCATTAGTAATCTGTACTACACATTCCAATAGTATCTACTCTAAAAAAGTAATGCAAGTTCACTATATCACAATCAATGTTTATTAATAATATTAATATCAAAATAATAATTATTATTGACTGATATCTGTTGCTACATCCTCTGAAAGATCTAAAATTAGAGCAGTCTGAGCCAAAACCCACTCTTGCATTTTTCTTAGTCTCTCTATGCAGTCTGACTAGTTCTGCTGTCACCCAGAAAGCCACCTCTCCCTCTGTATGGGGCAGTATAGCAAAGATGTAGAAGAAAATGTTTGTTAGAGAATGATGGATTTATGAGTAAGAATATAAAGCCTTTTAAAGACTTATTTTTCCATATTCCTGCATGCTCAGTTTTGAGTAGCTGGCAGATCGTCTTGTGAGGGAAAGGACTGCTACTACAATCACCTGAAATACGCTTTTTTGGCATATCCATGTATCTGGACACGAGTCTTTATTTCATCCTGTACTTTCTATAGAGTAAAAGGTATCCTCCTGAGATTTAAATTTTAAAACTTGGGTAAATATCAATGAATTGTTGCTCAATTGTTTTATTCATCCTACAGTCACTATATGCTGTGTATGGATCACACCGAACAGACTGGTGCATTCGTTTTTCTCAAGACTGCCAAAACCAAGGCAGTTCGAAGGTTGCAAAGAGCTGAAATCAGTAATGGAAACACTCTGCCTGTTCTTAGATCTGCATGTAAACATCTTGTTAAGTGTGAAGACTGTGACAGTGACCTCCTAAAATCACCACTGAAGAGCGCAGAAGCAGCGCTTTAGTGGCAGAGATCTGGGAGCCATTACAGATGGCAACAGTGGTACAAGCTTCGTATCAGCGAGAAAAACTCTTGTGGAAGTGGAGGCGGGCAGCATATGTTTCAGAGTTAAATTACCAAATTTTGGGTACTCTAGTGGCTTTTGGGCTCTTCAAAGAGAGAGAGAAAGAGAAAAATTTGACAGGGAACTAACAAAACTATTGTCTCCACACTTCTGTGGAAATCAAACTCAGTCCCTTCCAGGCATTTGGTTTTATTAAAGCAGAAGCTAGTAATTCACTATTCAAAACAGACCTTCGCCTCTGGCTTATCTCCTGCTGTACAGATTCTGCTTGGAGCTTACATATTAGGTACTTCCTCTCAAGACAGCCAATACTATATTTTTCAAATAGATGGATGGATTAGAAAGTCTCTTGACTCAGTGAACCAGCAAGATACACTTAGACTTTTCTTCACGAAACACACAACTGCTGAAGAGTAAGCGTGGTCAAAGCAGTAAGTGCCAGCCTTTTAGACATTTTACAGAAAAGCTTAAGAACCGGCTTACTTCTTGACCTCTACATACAACATGAATAAATCCATTAGAATATTTGCAAGGCAAAGTAACTTTTACAGTCCATTTTTCTAAACAATCTGAGATAATTAACATGAATTTATCAGCCTAAATTCAGCCTCTGTACTACTGTTCCCCACTGGAAAATTCACAGTAAACACCTCAGTAAAACACAGTAACCAAATTTTCTTTTTAGTTGCAAATTGTTACAATGTCATTAATTGCTGAAGATACTTAATAATTATCAGTCAGTAAAACTAAAAAACATGGTTGTTTTCTCTGCATTTAGATCTAAAAATGCCTGCAAGCATACAACTTACTCATAATAACTGAATGTGTTATTAAATCAGTGAATAATGAATATTCATGAACAAATAGTAATTTGGCTTTTGAAAGCTTCTCGCTTTCTCAGATGGTTCCTCTGAACTGTTAAAATTCTTTGTATTCCTTCTAAATGCCAGAGAAATATATAAATGAATAATTTCTGAGTACATGTTCATTATCTCATTCCATGTGAAATGAGTAGTGCTAACTCTTACTCCACATTTCTCTCAAATAACTTTAACTGGAATTTGTTCATTAGAAATATCAGCTGCTGGGAACCAATTGCATGACCTTTAGGTTACTTTTACACAAATAGTCCTGGAGATTAAACTGATGCAGTCTCTGCGTTAACCGATACTTTAGCTGCTCTTTAGTCCTCTAAGATTTCAGTTGCAATAATTTTCATGTACCTTTATACCAGGAATTGAAATCAAGCAGCGAATTCATTTTAAGAAGACTGAAGAATGGTCTTCAGGCAGTAACAGACACTGATCCCTCATTTCTAGTGAGGATGATGATCAAGCCAGTGCCAGAGATACATTCATATTGTCACAATTACATAGTTATTCCTTACTCTGATTCAAATAGAAAAGGAAACACCTGCATTCCTTTTACAATAGGCCAAACCATCTAAAATAGGTAGTGTTTTAGCCTAAAGTAAAAATGTCTTCTAAAATTGTATAACTTGAAGCAAGTAATTCCTGAGTTAACAGCTTTTTACAAACTTCAGTGCAGCATCTGTTTTCAAGCCAAACCTATAATCAAGTAGTTTTGTATACTTACTTGAAGTTCCCAATTCAGAGGTTGTTGCAGAATGTTTGTATGTGTGAATAAACTTGTTGCTCATTGTAATGATGCTATTTAATTATCATTTGCTGTTTCAGAAGCTGTGCATACTATCCACAGAAATCCAGCAGAAAAGAACAGCTAGCTGCTTCAACCCATGTTCTAGAAATGCAACAACTATAAAATGGTATTTGAATTTCACTCCAGAATTTTTAAATAGTGTTCTGATCATGGGAACTCAGCAATACTGTTTTGGAGAAACAGGGATATTCTTACATTTTGTGAGAGCAGTAGTACCCCTGCCAAAAAAGTCTTCAGTAAAAGATACAGCTTCCTGTTATACAGATAGAGAAACTTGATAGAAATGGAACGAATAATAATGACCACTTCTTCTTTTTTCTTTTTATTACACAAGGAAAGCAATGACTTCTCACTACTTACTAATTCACATAAATCACTGAGGGGAAAATCAGTGGCAGTACCACCAATTTTCTTGGCAACTCAGAAAAATGGCAGGACAGGTTTAAAGATTATACTTCTGCAGAAAAACTCACAGATCATCACTTGTAAGAGCCTCCAAAGATACTTTGAAAATTTACACTTAAGATGACGACATTTTTTGCAGAAATTCTCACTGTTCCCTTTCAGGTTCCTCTTCCTGTTATTTAAAACAAAACAAAAACAAATCCCAAAATACCCAACCCTACAGAGTGTACATACAACCATGCTTTGTCTTGAGCTGAAAATGTAGCCCAAGACCCGCTGATTAAAAAGACAATCATTACAGAGGTATAGCCAAGGAACAGAGTTTGAAGTTTTCCTTTCAGTGGCATAACTTTAACACCTAAATCACTGAGCTATACAATCTGCACTCCAGATACCACCAGTAAGCAAATTTTTAAAGAAGAACTTTTTCTGTCAACTTGCTGTGTTTAATGGTTGAGCAAAAAACCCTTTGGTTTTGATTTGTAAGCCACAGGGCTACCAACAGCAGTTATGGACTAAGTGACAGAGTAGTTTAATTATACAAGACTACTGTCTTTCTTCACTTGACAGTTATTTTTCATATATATGACCACTCATCTCTTATAGATGAAACACCCCTCTAATTACTTGGTTTAGATCTACCCTTACATTTTTGTTAAATGGCAGTTAGTGACAGCTCAGCTGTCATTTTGTAATTTACATTAGCTCCCTGCTGTTATATCACAGAACTGATTAATGAGTCCTTAGGGAAGAGAGGAGGGAGTTAGCAGCTATTATATATTTATCAAAAATTTTCATTCACTTTCTAATAATTCTAATAATTTACTCCCCTTTTGATAACTCTTTTTTTTTTTTAATGGGCTATACAAATATGTTTTGGTCTGAATTATTTGCAAAACTGCTTTTAGTTAGAGTGATTAATAATTACCATGTTCCCAAATTTTTCTTCCACAAACCATGTTGCCATAGTTCTTTTACAGAATGTTACTCTTTATGCTACCAGTTGCTATACAAGCATATTCTAAAAATTGGTCTTAGGGCATGGTTCATAACATCCAGTTACTCAATTTCTAAGAACATGATCCAAGTATCAGCCATGTATAACAATATTCAGGTTACAGTTTAGTTTAGGATTTATGAAAAATTAATGAACCACAGCTATGAAAACAGTGTGTCACTGTCTTCAACTGCCAAGTTACATAATTACAAAATATTCTTAATTATATGTTTTTTATTTTTAATTAAGTAAATAATAATTAAAAAATTAATAAAGACAACACTGAGACATAATTTAAATACTAATCTGGATCTACTTTAACACTGGCTGTATTTGTAAGAAGCTCTCCACATTATACTTGCCTATTGACATAATGCAGTTCCCATAAAATGCAAACTCCTGTTAGAATAAGCATATGACAGTCTTTTTTGATTTAAGTGCTATGATCTATCTATATTAGCATGTAGCAAAACAGAAAAGGAGTAGACACATAGAGCAAAACAGTTGGTGGTAAGGACCCAGCATCCACAGAATATGAGTGCCCATGAATTTCTTTCTTATAAGTAAATCTATTTCATTCCCATGAACATAAACACCCATTAATGGTTAAAGAACATTAGATGAGCACCTGGACAATAAGCTACACCCAAAATAAGTTACACCCAAAAGAGATGCATTTCATGCACTCCAGGACTGCCGTGTGATATAAATGAAAGTGCAGTGAGGGGGGATGGTCAGGAGAGATACCTGAAAAACATGCTGTTGCTGTGAACTGAAAGGCTAACACGGATGCGCCTTTCCTTGCGGGTTCCCTTAAAGTAAAGAAACAAAGTAGAGGTGCCAGAGAAGAGGCATGATCTAGAGGAAACTAACACATCTTTTGCGCGAGCTCTCACTGTTGTGGTTCTCTGTAAATCAGTTATGGATTTAAAACAGACTGACATCTCTCACAGATGGCATCTACCCCTACAGTCCCCAAAGCATGATTCCCAGGTGCTAAAGATTTGCCATGATTATTGAGGGGAACCATTCCTTGAGCCAATATATCCTATAAGAAGAAAAACATCACTGAGCTGATAAGGTTGCTACTTCTGATCTACAGCTTATAAATCCATTAGAAGGCAAAATCATTTCTGGAGCTGGGTGAGAAGAGTTGGGGGAATAGACTCAAGCAGTAGGAATAGTAGGAATCCCATGCTGCTATCCATCTTTCCTTTTCAGTCTACCATCAAAATAAGAGAGTAGGATTTTGGGAAAGGAAAAGGATGTCCAAAGGATGGCTCCTCCACCCTTTCTACAGCAGTCTACATTGTGCTAAGGTCAATCCAGTTCCATATCTGCTTTCTGACTTGCATTTCCAGATCTAGCTGGTAAGTGTGTGCTGCTTCTTGCTTCCTCTTAGAGTTGTAGAACAATTTAGCTATTGACAAGTGAACAGCATTCTCGTGATCAACAGAACTGACAGTTCCACATGCTAAATCACAGAATCTTTCTTGTAATCATATATGAGAAAAAAGAGAGAGCCTGATTTTTAGAATTCATAATGAATTTGAAAGGCTGTCAGCTACTGATGAGCAACAGTCTGATTTAACCTGTGCTATCTGGAAGTCGCTAACACAGTAAAAACCACAGAACAATTGAAATATACTTTAGAATTATTTTTAAAGTAAAGTAAAGAGAAAGGTGCATGGCATGTGGAAAGAGGGACAGGCCACTTGGGAAGAGTACAGAAACATAGTGAGAGCATGCAGGGATGCGACGAGGAAGGCCAAGGCTCACCTGGAATTGAAGCTGGCAAGG
>Ga0065711_1036066_pt1 | contig 21497 bp, 10 predicted proteins | sample Hoacrofraction12_FD_59098 | JGI IMG/M metagenome (GOLD analysis project Ga0065711, IMG submission 59098) | Hoatzin crop microbial communities from Cojedes, Venezuela - Epithelial fraction 12 v2 (version 2) | ecosystem: Host-associated > Birds > Digestive system > Esophagus > Crop | place... | reverse complement strand
TTTTTTTTTTTTTTTTTGGTAAATGAAACTAAAGCTTTAATTAGCTTTAGAAGAAAACAGAGGCCGCAGCGTGTGTATTCTGAAAGCGCACAAGGGAAATAAAATGCCTGTCATAGAGAGAAAGGAGAGAACCATTTTCCCTTAGATAATACGATAAAAATATTAAAAAGGCTATGTATGGATGTTTTTTTAATCTAACCTTGATAACGTTAGTTTTGAAGTAAATGAGCTGTGCATCAAGCTAATGCTAATGATAATCCCCAAAATCAATGTAGCAAATACCTTGCTTATTTAGTAGAAATGTCTTATTTAGGACATTCAAGGAATAAACCAAAAGTAACCATTTGCTTTCCAAATATATTTTGAAAATAACATGTATTTTCTGACTAAGATGATTTATGTGAGAAGGGATTGCATTTAATGTGAAGTCTTTAGGCATTTATCTCAGCTGAGAGGCAAATCCAGTTTTTGCACATCTGTACCATGAATTCAGTTGCTGTTCGCTGCATTTATTTGTATTTTTAGACTGATTTCTTGTGGAATGAGGCTTTCTGTGTTTGCACTTGTCTCTGTCACCCCCTACTGCGTTTTAACCTATTGGGCAACCTAACCCAAATTTAAAAGTGGAGGAGCACTCAAATGTAATTTAATAATAATACCAGTTTTACAAAAAAATGAAAAAAGTCACCCTGAATGTTAGCGAACTTGGGAAGAGGCTGGAGAATTCCTGTCTTGTGTCATTTTCAGCTGCAGCTATTTTATAGGTTCAAGTTAACCCCAGCATTTAATCGCTTTTGCTTTGTGAAGGTGACCTTATTATGGAGAGGAGAGCAGCAGCAGAGCACACATGTCCCCAGGGAACCAGGCTTCGGCAGTTCTGCTGTTAGCTCTGGTGCTTTTTGGCATTGCTTTGGCAAGTTATTTTGTGTCTCAAAGCAAGCGATGAACAAGCTGGTGTGGGAGACAGTGGCCATCTGATGTGGACACCTGAAGTGCGCCAAGGACTGTGTCACCCTGCCCACAGGCAGAGCGAGCAAACCAGTGGCTATAGTATACTTTCAGGTCAAACGCTCATTTCACAAAAGCAGTTCACTGTGCTGTTGTTGTTTTACGAGATGATATTTTTGCTTATATTGTTCAACATAAAGACCAATTATTGTTGCGGGTAAGTGCTGGACAAAATTATTCCCTTAAGCTTGATTAGTAGTATCAGATGGTGAAGTATCTTCTGAAGTGTGTCTTTAAGTACCTACTATACCCTACTTAAAAACTGAGTAAAACGCTTATTTTACAGCCTACTTTTTAACAATTGGGTAAAATCCCACAACAGTGTAGTTTCAGTGATATGCAAGTACATCCCAAAAGCTGTCTTACTCGGTACTATCCTTCAGCACAGGCTGAATGAGTTGGCTTTGCTTCCTAATGCTCCTTTGTGCTAGGAAAAGAATTGCACACTCACATTCATTGGGGAGATGGGGCTTCGTCCTTTACAAACCGGTACAGAATGATTGACCATGCTTCAAAGAGCACAGCCTCAGAAAGATAGTTTATTAGCAAGAAGGTGAGGTGAACAAATGGCTTGTTGTGATGGACATCAAGTACAGAATAACAAAAAGTATCTGCAGTTGTTGTTAGCCAAAACAATTAAATTTTATTCTTTGCTAAATGTTGCCCTTAAAGAAAGAAACTCCAAAAACCTCATCAGTTGTTTTGAATTTCGGTAACTGAATTCAAGCTTCTGCTGAGATGGCGATGGGCTGTGCTGGGCTGGTAATGTCTGTTAATTTCTTGGCTGGTGTAACGAGGCATGTAGTTGTCATGCAGGGTCACTCTGGGCATAGGAAACTGTGCCAGTCGGAAGTGATAACTTGCATTCTGTCCTGCCCAGGTGGAATCGCAAAGATTTGGCTGTACCAGACCAGGCTGTAGCCAAGAGCTCATCATGCATGCAGAAACTTGAAAGATCAGATGGTGCCTTATGTGAATGGCAGGGGAGCAGAGATTACTCAGGAACAGATATAGTTCGTATATCAGCATATTTTCTGCTTGCATTCTTTATTCTTGACTTCATAATTCAAATCCATTGATATCTATCGTGCCATCTTCTGCTTATTTCTTTAACTTATTTGACTGCATTTGAAACTTCATTGATATTGCAGTTGTTTCACTGCTGTGCTCTTCACACAAGCTGAGGATGCATCATTTAGCATGATCCTCTGTTTTGCTTTGTTCAATGAAATGACGACAGTAGGATGATGTATGTTGAACTAAATATATCCTCAGGGTTTAAAAATGGCATCTGGTTGGACATATGGGGCAGTGCTGTATTACACCAAAAGTCATACTTGAAAAGATTGTGTTTCTTCCTAAAAATTGTAAAATTTTGGCACTTCTCAAGTTATGATATAGACCCAGTTATTCTTGCTACTGATGTGATCTTTACAACATATTTCTTTGGGGTCTAACCTGCACTGTCATATGTAATAAAAAGATGTTCCAACCAGGAAGTCTAATGCTGTAAGGACATCTTAATACCTGTGTAAGAACTTGGTCTCCTGTTAATTGAAGGGTCTTAAATCCAGGCTCTGATTTTTAGAGATTTGATTTTTCTTGCCTTATTGGGCATATGACTTTGGGCTATCGTTGAAAGGCTTCTTTGCTGGAATCAGTTATTTAGTTAGACACAGTGCAATATGCTCTAGGTTAGTAGAATTTTCCCATAACTCAGTTTAGCATAAAAATATAAAGAATTGTTCTTGTCACTTTTTTACAGTGGAGTTAAAAGAATAACTTATTTCAAAGGCATCCTGCACTTTTGATGGCTAATCGCAAATAGCTGTTTTGAATAAAAAAAACACTGATAAGAAAAAAAATGAAACATGAAGCGATCTGCCTGTATAATCTAGACTTACACTTTTGAGAAGATGCTTCATGCTTCATCTCCTGGGCTGCACACAACTGGTACCTTGCCTCCTGTTCAGCTGTTTCAAATGCTGTTGTATCAAATTCAAGTGTTTTTTTGATATCATTTTAGTTTGTGATTGTGAGTGGTTTTGTTATTGGCTGGTGTAACAGAACATTAAATGCAATCTGGAGGTGCAGGGTCATTCTTCGCACGCTTGCGTACAGCTCAGCCGCTCTAGGATATGACAGATTGTCAGCATGTACAAGGTTGTTTGGAAATACCGTTTTGGCCTTTACTTGAGCTACTGGACAGTGATGAGAAGGAATGGGAAAGAACAGATTTTTTCTTGGGCAACCTGGAATCCTTCATCCCTTAGTGGTGGTGGTGGTGGTAACAGCTGTGGGTGCTGCTGCTGTGTGCATACAGACTCGAGGATGCTGCTAGAGGAGTGTCACGTTAAAAGGGGTAAAGGAGTCTGATAAGTGGCAAAAGGAAAGCCCTCCCGCTGAGTCATGAGGTTCAAAGCAGAACCCCTTGCATTCTAAACTCTCTCAGCGAGGAGTCTTGGTGCGACTGGATCTAATCCTAGTCCCAGACATGGTCGACGGTTTATGTCTAAAGGGTTAAGTGTGTAGCCACTTATCGGATTCAACTTGCCTGTCAGAGCCCTTCCAGGGACTTTCACTGAAACAGTTTCGCAAAGTTGAAACAGCAGGTAATTTATTCAAGCGACAGGTATCACAGATTCGGGATTGCCGTTGATAAATGCACTGTCTACAAAAGTTGAGCTCAAGGTAATGGTTTAGAACTTTAGTTAACAGTGTGTTCCTGGGGATACATCTGACAGTCAGAGGCACGACTCTTACCAAAAAGGCGTCCCTCCCTGGGGGGGGAAGAGAGGTTCAGGCCCATCGACCTGTCCATCAGGTAAGGTTCTCGCTTAGCTCCTCCTCCAAAGAGAGTTTTCAAGTGCCAGTTTTTATATGTTTGAAAATATTTTTTGTGAAGTGGGACTAAGTCAGTTATTGTGTATTGATTGGCTCTTGGCATGGAATGTTGTGTCCTCACAAGCGGGACTCGGCCCTATGGACCAGGCATCTTGGTATGTGTTCAAAGGGGCCATCTGTTCTTTATCCAAGGCAACCTCTGGCTGCAGGAGGCCACTGTGTCCCACAGATCACTTGATTTACAGTGATGGGCAGTCCCTCCTTACTTCTGTCTGATAAGATAAGCACGAGTTAATTGCTCCCTTTGTTAACTCTGTTAGGCTCTTGACGCCTGAGTCCCAGCATGTCTTTTGTCGTGCATTGACAAGTCCAGCAAGGCCATTGACTACAAGGAGTGAGGAGATTCCTATTTCTGCTGGTGTTCTTTTGTGTTGGCATGATTTGATCACTAACTTTCTCTAGTTTTAGATGTTCATGCACACAGCAGGGATGTGATCTATACAGCTAGCAGAGATTATATCAACTTTTTGTATATGAAGGGGACCCATCTATCTGCCCTTCTTCTTTAAAGCCAACTTTAAAGATTGCATGGTCGTCTTCTCCTTTTCTTCCACCTTTATTTTTTTGAATCAACAGCTGTTCTGCAGCTGTCTGACAGTATTTCACATGACATTTGGGGCTGAGGAGAAAACATTAACCCTGCGAAAATAATATGGCATACTTGAATTGCAGATAAGTCAGATGCGAGCTGAAGACAAGCACTCACATGCTTCTGGCTGGGGAGGGCAAAGACATGATGAAAATAAGGAAAACAGAAAAAAAACCCAAAAGCTGGTTGGGTGGTTGGTTGGTTGAGTGTAGTTCATGCGATGGGTTAAGTTGATACCATGGCCTTGAGTTGCATCAGGGGAGGTTTATATTGGATATTAGGAGAAATTCCTTTACTGAAAGAGTGGCCAGGCATTGGCACAGGCTGCCCAGGGAAGTGGTGGAGTCCCCATCCCTGGAGGTGTTCGAAAAACATGTAGATATGGCACTTCATGACATGGTTTAGCAAGCATGATTGTGTTGGGTTGATGGTTGGACTTCATGATCTTAGAGGTCTTTTCCAATCATAATAATTCTATGATGCTATGGTTAAGAAGGAAACAACTGTAGGAATGGACAGGAAGTAGAAATTGGCTCTTCTGGGGCTGGCAGGTCTCATTACTATGGTTAAAGCTACATTTGACTGCTCCAAAGTTCAGCAGAGAAAAGGCATCTGGTGACTACTAGGTGAGTGAGATCTAGTGTGGCTGATACTGATTTATTTTCACTCGAAGACATGTCCTTGAAAACAATGCCTGTGCCCAGCTGATTGCCCCAAATAACAGGCTGACGTTTCTCTTCTGTTTCTCTCTTCTTCCCCTTCCTCTGTTGTGGCACTCATGTTCTAAATACCCGTATAAGGATTTTGTCTGTGTTAAATATCCACCTCTTGAAGAAAAATGAGGGGTTTTGCTATTGTAGATGACAGATTTTTGATTCTTGTGCACAGAACAGGTCAAAATTTGTTATGGAGCTGGGGGAAGAGGAAGCAGGAAATCTTCAGCCTATGGACCTAACTTAAATTGTGTGTGCTTAAAAATGGGAAAAAAGTTCTCTGTCAGCCTTTCTTTCGGAAGTTAGAGCAGCCCCTGGCATGTTAAACAAGCTGTTCAGATTACGTAGTAATGAATAATACATGTGTACCAGTGCAGAGATCTCACTGCTGATTATTTAAGTGGATATTTTTGTGGCCAAACTACTTGTGAAATATGCAGAGAATTTGTTATTATTAGCAGAAGAGATAAAGAGAAGATTGGAGAAAGCTGTTGAATGATTTGGAGTGAATTGATATAGGAAATGGTTAAGCACACTAGTTGCATGATTTTTTGAAGACTGGCCATATGCATTTGCAAGCAAAATTGTCATCATGACCCATAACGTAGAGATTCTTCAAATTACCTGGCTCTGCGGAACTCATCTGGAAGGTCATACCAATGTTCATCTTAGAATCATAGAATCATTTAGATTAGAAAAGACCCTTAAGATTATTGAGTCGAACATAAACCTAACACTACCAAGTCCACCACCAAACCATGTCTCTAATCGCCACATCTACACATCTTTTAAATACCTCCAGGGATGGTGACTCAATCACTTCCGTGGGCAGCCTGTTCCAATGCTCGATAGCCCCTTCAGAGAACAAATTTTTCCTAACATCTAATCTAAACCTCCCCTGTCTCAGCTTAAGGCCATTTCCTCTCGTCCTGTCGCTTGTTACCTAGGAGAAGAGACCAACATCCACCTTACTACAACCTCCTTTCAGGTAGTTGTAGAGAGTGATAAGGTCTGCCTTCGGCCTCCTCTCCTCCAGAGTAAAATGCCCCAGTTCCCTCAGCTGCTCCTCATAAGACTTCTTCTCTAGACCCTTCACCAGCTTTGTTGCTCTTCTGAGCCAGGGATGTGGTTTATAGCTGTGTTCTCTCTTAGCCCATATCCAGCAGTTTTCATGGGGCAATGAAATACAGTTCCAGGCAACTCATGTGGGAGGATAGTTTTAAATGTCTTTGGAGCACAGTCTGCAATTTGAGTGTTTCTGTCCTCTTCACCCCACAGTGTCCTCACAGTGCATCACAGCCATTTTCACCATCTTTCCCTTTTCTCTTTTTTTGATCCCCAAATATGGAACAGATGCAACAAGAGAAGTGTGGGATTCCCAATACAGATTTTTCATGATGGGGATGGTGGGAGAAGCAGACTCCTACATTTGGGGAGTATCCAAGCATTTCAATGAAGCAAGGTAGAACCGGTTCTTCATGCTGTGACTGTTTCATAAGGAAGGCTGACACTTGCATTTCACTCAGAGACAAATCAGGACTGTGGCTTTCAGGGAAATAAAACTGCTTCCCTGCTGTTTAAAAGAGGCACCTGTCACCTCCATGTTTCCTCTCAGGTGAGCTTGGTGTCTCCTCCAAAGCTTGCCTGGGTCTGTGAAGTCCACACAACAGCAAGTCCTCTGCCCAGGTGTCCTTTGCACTTCCCAGTTCAGGTGTGTGGCTTCAGCTAGGCTGAAATTAGATGATGAGAGGGAATATTGTCACATCTGTTTCTATTTGTGGATCCAGCTATAGTTGCCTTCTAGTACTACATCAAACAACGGCAACGACAGCTGCCCCGTGTCTTGTTTTTTCATTTATTTGGACTTCTTCTAAAATTAAATGTGCACAGTTAAAATAAATAATCTCTTCAAAGCAATTATTTTAATGTTCTGTGGGTATGGTTTTATTGTATTTTACTCTCTGTATCTCTTTTTGACTCATGTAGCTCTTACAGAAAAGACAGAAAATGTCTTTAAAGTTCCTTATTTAAGAATTTGATGTTATTGTATATTGACAACAGAAGCTGCGGATGCATTAGCTGGGCAGTCTGAATTCCTCTCTTCGTGAGCATGAGTGATACAGGACACACTTCTTCCACACAGCAGCGCTAGCATCCCCCAAATCCTGTTCGAGGGGAGTAACATTAACTTGTTTCACACGTGCGTTTTGCTTTTGGCTTTTGGTTTTGTGAAAAGTTACCATTGTGTGTTATTTCATCCAGGGGCTGTCAAAGAGCTTTCATTCCTCATTCCAAATGGTTGTGACTACACTGCAATGAGGTACCAAAGTTCTTGAACGTTCTCAGATGCGTTCACGCAGCTATAGAAATACATCTCGGCTATATTTATTCAGTGTTGGCTCATTGCAATGAGCTAAATTCAGTCCATTGGTCAGGCGCTGGAGGTAAGATGCAAAACATGTTAGAGAATTCAGGTTGCTGGAGAGATTCATGGTAGGGTCTTCAGCTGCTCATAGATGCTATTAATTAATCCCCTTGACACTCTTTGTACTCTTCTGATATCACATGAACTGAAATCACTAAAGTGAACTTCTTCCCTCATGTGTTTGGCCGTATCAAACACTTCACACGTGGATTCTACTTCATCGCTTGATCAGATATCAAGAGCTTTGGCTTCCTTTCAAAGCTCTGTGCAGCTCTCACCACTCAAGGCAAGCTGTACATCCTCTGCTTTGCTGTCATCCGCAGTCTCATTTTTCAGCTTTTCAGCTAATCCCTTCTTTCTCTTACATGGCCTCTAACATATATCATAGCTGTGTTTGGCTCAAGTTTAAGTTCACTTAGATTCCTCGTCAGGACTGTTTTGCTTAAATAGGGAGTAAAACAGTTCTTTCCCTTTCCTAAACCCTTGTAGGAGTGGCTGTGACTCCATGCAAATCCTATACCAGACCTTATTTGCTTGCACAGCAGTTCAGTTTCTGTGCCTTATCTCTCAGCTTTTGTGTTTCTGTTTTGCTTTTGGTTGAACCTCATTTAAAAATTTGCTTCATCCTCAGAGTGTTTGCCTCAGACATTGTCTTGTTCCCATAGCAGAAGACTTAATCCAGTAGGTTGGTTTTAGTTAAATGGTAATCTTACTGCTAGGAGCTAAGTCTAAAATGCACTGCATGTGATTTTTTCATACAGTCATAGAATAGTTTGGGTTGGAAGGGACCTTTAAAGCCCATCTAGTCCCACGCCCTGCCGTGGGCAGGGACATCTTCTACTAGACCAGGTTGCTCAAAGCCCCATCCAAGCTGGCCTTGAACATTCCCAGGGAGGGAGCATCCACAACTTCTCTGGGAAACCTGTTCCAGTGCCTCACCACTCTCATAATGAAGAATTTCTTTCTTATATCTAATCCACATCTATCCTCTTTCAGCTTGAAGCCATTACCCCTTGTCCTATCACTACACACCCTTGTAAAATGTCGCTCTCCAGCTTTCCTGGAGGCCCTTTCAGGTACTGGAAGGCTGCTCTAAGATCCCCGGAGCCTTCTCTTCTCCAGGCTGAACAGCCCCAACTCTCTCAGCCTTTCCTCACAGCAGAGGTGCTCCAGCCTTCTGATCATCTTTGTGGCCCTCCTCTGGACCCACTCCAACATGTCCATGTCTTTCTAGTGCTGAGGGCTCCAGAGCTGGACGCACAACTCCAGACAGGGTCTCACCACAGCAGACCAGAGGGGCAGAATCCCCTCCCTCGACCTGCTGGCCACACTTCTTTTGTATGACCACAAATTCTTTCTGAGATTTCGTCCTGAAAATACGACAGTGACCAGGAGCTGGAAATACAGTTCTTCACAGAGGCACGGTACATTGGCAGTCGTTGTCTCCGTTCGTCAGTGCATGTTATTCATAGTGGAGTAAATGCTAACTTGGTTTGCCATACTTCCTACCATCTCTGGCTTTTCAATTTCCACTTCTTCCTCTTCCATACGTCAAAAGCAATGCACAAATAAAAGCAGCTTATAAATAGAATGAAGTGGAGATAATTAGTGGGACTAGGGGAAGAGTTTTCAGCATTCTTGTGACTTGGTTCATCGGTGACTACTAGATTTTTAGCTCAAGAAAAATAATTTTAACAGCTTCTTCGCAATCTCTGCCCATCGCTGCCTGCCCCAGGAAATGCATTAATGCTTCAGAGCTTTCATGTGCTCATCTGTGTGTTGCTTTTGGGGGAACTAATGGAATTTACCCTGTAATTTCATTGAGCAGATATATTGCTTTTCTGTCTTATTTAGGTTACAAAAAAGAAGTGAGGAAGGAAAAAGCTGTGCAGCGTTGTTGGGAACAGAGATTGTTAAAGGCACAAAGGTTCTTAGAATTATGTCATAATAATAGTTTAATTAAAATAAGATGTCAATTATAGTGGAACCATGACACTATTAGATATTGATTTTTGTTTGATGTGCTTGCATGTTATTTAGACTAGCAGGTTTGTGGCTGGGTTTTTTTTGCATATCTTTTGGGAGTATGCTAACAGGAGGTTCATAAGAAGAAAATAATTTTCAGAAATATACTGGAGAGAGAGAGAGAGACATCACAATTAGCTCAATCTGTAACACAGGTTTAAATGTGGCTCACCAAAAGGGTGAATTTAAATCAAGCCTTTCCATAAGATTTAGGTATGAACATAGGAAAAAAAGGAGCATTTTGGGGAACAGTAACAATAGAGACAGAGGACCTTGCTGGTTAATGTCCTCTGCAGTTTTACCCATCGCATGGTCCTCCTGACCTCCCATATAACATGTTTGGTCTGTTTGGAGCAGCCTTTTGTGTAAGGCTGGAAGGAGTATTTTATGTGGATATTGGTTTTTTATATTGGCTTTGGATATTTGTTAAAATGTTTGTATATTCATATAATATAATTTAAGCTTCCATAGAGTCATAGACATTTTGGTTGACCTATGGTGGTCATCTAGTCCCATTTCCCGTTCAGACAGGGTCTGTGTTCAATAGTAGAATCATAGAATAGTTTTGGTTGGAAGAGACCTTTAAAGTTCATCTAGTCCAATCCCCAGATCAGGGGGATAGATCAGGTCAGATGTCACCTGTCTAGCAGAGTGTTAAAAGTCTCCTCAGAGGTTGCTATACCTTGATCTCCATCCTTCCAAATAGTAGTCTCTGAGGCTTTTGAAGGGATATCGGATAATCTGTTCGCTAACTGCTAACCACTGGTTGCTGAGTTCAATGCCAGCCTGTATGAGGCCAGCTGTGTCATTTGAGTTTGAGCATTTCACCTCTTGGAAGGCCATACAGTATGTACCAGCCACGAAATAATATGTCAAATGTCTCTACTGCCAAGGTTGGAGCGCTAGCAGTGAATTGATACAGCTGAGAAAGAAGCAGATCACTTGAAGAGACGAGTCACATCCTAAGCAACAAAAAAACTGAGGAAAAACCCAAACACTAAAGCTCTTTGTTGCCAAAGAATCCCACCTCATTAGAAAATCTGGCACATGATGGTTTTGTATGCAGTAAACAATGGATATTGTGTCAACTTTTTTTCACACAGAAGTCTACTTTCTGTTGACCTGATTTTGCTCTCTAGCCCAGTTTTTCTCACTATGTGTACCCACCGAGACTGCATCTTCCAAGAAATAATTGTTCATCCATAGAGTAAGACCTGGATGACGGCAGTCGGTTGCCAGTTTTAGAGTCTGCCATAACATAAGAAGGATTATACAGAGCCACGTACAACTCCAGTCATCAGCTGTAGTGGGGAGGATGGGGAGGAAAGTCAGCTGGCCTTGACCCCTGAGAACAGAGTGTGATGACTCCAAGAGGAGACGCAGCAAAGTTGTCTATGGACTGTATTGAGGACTGGTTATTGAAGCAGTTATTTTCAAGGAGCAGTACTTTTAAAGACTCTGTGGCTGTCTGACAGCTGGGTTATACTTATGAGAAAGCAGCTGGTTTTTGTCAGAGTAACATGCTCCAGGCTTGCTGGAAAATGGTATTTTGTATTAGGTGAACTTTTCTTAGCTGTTGGTGGATCGCGGTTATTTGCACTTACCCTGAAAGGGAGGAAAACTTGTCACTTTTAGCTGTAGCAAGTTGTCAGTGACCTGTTGACTTGGAAGAAGTAGACTTTGAAAGCGGAATCCTGTCCACTGTTCAGTGCTGCCTGCTCCCCCCAGTTAACTGGGGACTGACTGGGATTCTTGTAGGTCATAGCTGCGGTCTTTTGAAAGCTGGACATAGGTTGTGGTGAGAGAAATCAATTTTCCTCTAGCAATAGGTAACAAAGTGAAACACCTCTTGCAAAAGCCCTCTGTGATCTGTAATCATTCTACTTGTCTGCGCTTCTGGCTTTGTTGTGCTGGAAGTAGGAGGCAGCACTTGAGATTTTAATTTTGTGCTGTTCGGAGTGCGTGGTCTGAACTGACTTGACCAAAACGAAAAATTATGATGAACTTGCAACCACTGGACAGATACCGAGAAGAAGCAATTGTTAACATTTTCAGATTATTTTACATTTAGCATCTGAATAAGCTAAATCCAGGATGAAGGATTACAGCAAACCTTTTGGATGGAACATTGCAGCAGTCATTTTTGAAGAGATAAAGAAACTGTATTTCTGATAAGGTTTGCATGAGGAACCCTCGAATCCTTGTACTGTTGCAAATGAAAACTCAGTTTATAAGGAAAAAGGGTAAAGTAAAAAACACTTCCTTATGTCAGAAACCTTAGACAGCAAAACGTGTTCATAGCCATTCGTAGCCATAATGTGTTCAAAGCACTATGTGGGCTATTTTTAAATTGTCTTGAAGCTGGAGAAGATTAATCTGTGCAGCTCCTGACTGTGCCCGACGCATTGGACAGACGTCAGAGTTTTCCACTGACTTCATTTCTCCCTGTTTGTACTTTGATGTTTCCATTTCCTTTAAGGTAAACTGTAAGTCTGAATTTCCTGACTTCCTAATATTTGGAGTTTATTTGGTTTATCACTAGAGACTTTTAAAATTATTTCAGTTACCAAAATATGCCTTCAGGCTTCACTTTGTCTTAGCTTTTATTTGCAAGTGTGTAGCATCTTACGGTGCATTCCTGTGACACTACAAAGTTCAACTTTTAGCAAACACTGTAAACTTTTATTTGTAAACATGTTGAAACAGGAACACTAAGAGTGAAAAATTTGAGTGCCACTAGAACTTTCACAGGAACACTATGAAAAATTCATGAGACTAGAGAAAATAACAGGTATTGACAATTACCTCTTTGTCAGATTTTCCCCAGAAAATCTCCTTGCTTTGCAAGTTTTTCAACGGAAGAAGAAAAATTTCTTGTCCCCAGTCTGTATCATTTAATCATGGCTTGTTGTATACTGGCTTGTAGAGTATCAGTTATAGTTCAATAGCTTTTGTCTAGAGCTCATTATCTGTAATTGAATGTATGCACCAAGCTGAATATGTTTATTTGTAACTTGATAATTAAGCTGCTGCAGACACTTCTTGGAGAAGGGGGGAGAGGAGACAGACAGCCTGTTATCCCGCAAACACTGCTCTGGCCTCAAATGGGAAAACCAGGACATACTTGAAGGTGACCAAAATTCACCTCCTCGCATTTACAACCACTGTTTAATTCTCACTGGGGTTACATTTGTTTGTTTATTAATTTTCCTGTCTGCAAACTAAGTGGCCACTGAGGAGAAGGGGCTGCATCGTTCTTGTCATAGATTGTGTTGGCCCAGATATTACTTAAGACCAGTATCCTAAGGTTGTTTAAGACTGGTGCTGCCCAATTTTTACCACTGTAGATCCTAATTTTAATATGCCCTGCAGGTTAAGAAGTGGTGATTTTACCAGTTCTTAGGCAATATGGGTAGGATGTGCCGGAGCACCTTTGTGTTGTTACAGCTGATACCAAAGTATATGAAGCTTCTTTAAAAAAAAAAAATTACTAAGAACAAGTTTAATGGGGGTATATTACATTTTGGTTTTTCGTGGTGATGAAAATGAGAGCCTACAGACGTCTGGTAGCTATGGTTGCCAACATTTCAGGAAGCACAAAAGCAGGGATGAATGTAAAAGTCTTTCTTTTTCAGTTCCTAATTCCTTTCCTATGAGGTTTTGAATAAATCAGACGTATAGTGCCATGTTAATTTTTACTAAATATGTCTTAGTTTGGTAATGGTTTCTCAGAGCAGGCCTGAGATGACATTGTAGAACATAACTTCTTTGTTTTTGCTCTAGTTATCATTATGCATTTTTTAAAGTAGAGTGTGTTCGGCTGAATTTTTTTCTGTCAAGTGTAAGAGCCAGTACTACATTATGTCCCATTAATCATGTTTTAAAAATAAATCCAGATCCTGAGAGGAAAACCACTACATTCACTGATTGACTCTCTAGGTAACAAAATAGGAAAAAACATATTTCCTTGGGAAGAGTTACAGTGTTGTAAGTTCCTGATCGCTGGCTGTATTCTTGCAAGGCACTGAAGGGTATGGTTAAAGCCTGTGTGTAAGTTGTCCTTCTGAGGCCAGCGGGACCAGAGATTTTATGAACCTGAAAGAAAAAAGATGACGTGACTCTTGAGAGAAGTGTGGTGCATGAGAGATGAGTCTTTCTTTTGCTGAATTTGAAGCCATCCTTATACTCAGGTATGCATTGTATGCAAGAGAATAATCCAAGGAATAAATTTCTATCACTTGGTTAAAGGTCTTTATAAACTCCTAGTTGAGGTTAGTTAAATGTATCAGGTTTGCTTTACCAAGTAGTCAGCCGTAGTAGCATCCTTGTGAATAGTAAAACATAGCAAAGACGAGTGTTTTAAGACAGGAACGTGATCACTGAAATCTCACTGCCGGGTTTGCCAGGCTATACCGGAGTTGATGATTTTGGAGTCTGCAGCCATTTTTGCAGGCTAAAATGGGCCCTGACACAGTGATCAGGCATTGGAACAGGCTGCCCAGGGAAGTGGTGGAGTCCCCATCCCTGGAGGGGTTCAAAAAACGTGTAGATGTGGCACTTCAGGACATGGTTCAGCAGGCATGGTGGTGTTGGCCTGACGGTTGGACTTGATGATCTTAGAGGTCTTTTCCAACCTTAATGATTCAATTCTATGATTCCATGATTCTATGATATAGGAGGGGCTGAGAACAGCCAAGGGGCATCTGTGTGCGGAACATCTCAAAAAGGGACAGTTTGGTTTCAGGCTAAACTCCTACCAGTATTTCTCATTAGCCAAATAAAAACTGGTTTATGATCTGTTCTGTCATTGTTCATGAGTTTATTTCATGGGAGTAGAAAAAGGCAACAAGTCGTGAAGAAACGGGCGTTGTGAAAGGAAGCAATGGGTGTAGAGCATGTGACAGAATTTGGAAGGATTTTTTGCCTAGAATTTATGGTGTGTGCATGCATAAATATGCATATACACAAAGATACACCAGATTTTGTCCCCTAAGGCAGGTTTTATTACCTAGGTTTGGTTGATGTCGTGCTTGGTTTGGGGAAGTTTCAGGTGTTGGGTACACTCGCAGTTGCATGAGCTTTTATATACACCTTTGTCATCTCCCGGGTACTGCAGCTATCTGTGATGACGGTTTTGGTCTCCTGAGTTTTAATGACAGGACTGCTTTCTGCTTGCTTTCTTTAATAACTGTTGTTTGGGGATGTTTTCTTTGTGTCTTGATGTAGGATCACAGCTCAGGGAGAATTGTTTCGAATTTTGCCAGCTTGTCTTGGTATTTATTTTAGTTTTTGAGAAAAAATGTACCAAATAGGCATTCTGACTCAGCGCATCTTTATGGACATAAATGCAAAAAGCAATTGTATGAGGCTGCAGACAGATTTGTGGTTTAATTTTTTCACCTTTTGCTGACACTGTTACTAGAGACACAAAAAATAGGTATTACTGTTACATTTTTGCATTTATGATCCCTTAGAATTAGTGTTATAGTCGGGAATAAAGTGGAATATAAAGGAGAAATAAATAGCTGTCTCTAAATTCACTTTCTTCCCTCAGAGCTATACAAGTTGAGTCTCTGGCTGGCGTTGTGTTTGAAAGACCATTAAAATCATCCATTTGATACGATACTGTGAAAGCTTTTTTAATTCTAAAAGATTGCCTTGGCGCAGAAAAAATGAGCTTGATATATAAAATGATGAAAACTTCTGAATTCGTAGAATCTTAGAGGATGGCAGAATTTTTCCTGGAGTGACTGTTGCATTGTACTGTTATAAATTATTCAGGTACCTAAGAAGATGTTTTCTCCACAGGGATTTACCACCTTTCCTTCATTCTGTAATGTACTTGCTTCCTTTCCACAGAATAATTGTAGTTAGGAAGAGGAGGGTCAGTGGAGGTCACCTCATCCACCTTCTGCCTGTACAAGTTCACCAATCGTCATATATATTGATACATAAGTATTGTGCCAGTTTAAAAAATACGGACGAGAAATCTCTCTTTTCTTAGACCTGTATTTCCTCAATTTTATTTTTGCTAATCTTTCGTAGAACTCCTCAGTGAAATATTTTTCAGCAGGTGTCTCTGTATCTTGTGGCTTTCTTCTGTGGTTCTAACGTTCCCCATGTGTTAAAATAGTTTTGAAGGTTGCTTCTCTGTTCATTTCAGTGTAACCTGAAAGTCTGTGGTTTTTCTGCCTGGTATTCCTTTCTGCTTGGAAGTGGGCAACAGTTAGCATTTATTTGTGGGTGGGAGGATCTTAGGAGTTAGCCTGTGGTGGATTTATTTTGCCTGTTTGCATGCAGTGAAAATAATTCACTGAGGGATTGCTGAACGCTCAGAAAAAGAGAAAAAAAAATTAAACCCTTTGAATATTCTCCGTCTTTTCATAAGGATTCTGTCTTAGAGGCAAAGACAAAATGACACAGTTTTTAAAAGCATCCCGCCCAAACACAGCAGCGTCTCCGCTGAAAGTCAACAGTGGAAGTGCGCGTTAAGATCTATATTGTCTCTCTGTATATATGTGTGTACTTATATGTATGTGTATATTTGAAGTTGTATAATTCACATGTCCACTTTCACAGTCCGATTTGTTATCCTACGCCTTACATTTAGTATTGATTGCATACCGTTATTCAGGTGCCAACATGCACTGTAAATTAGATATGGTGATCTCTGATGTTCTGGTAGCAGATCAGTGGAGCAATCACGTTTATCATCGTCTATTATCTTAGATTATAAAAATCTGAGAGTATTCCTGAGCAGCGTTGTCTGTTTACTGTATTTTCTTTTATTGTTAGCTCGGTAAGGCATTGCAGCAAAGGAGTGATGAAGCTGCCTCTGGGGTAGATTTTATGATTAGGGAGACTCGCTCTGTGCTCCTTTCCATTTGGGAGGGAAGCAGAGCATGCCACAGCTGCGGCCTTTCAGCCTGGGACCTCTCTGACAAATGCCCATGGTACACAAAAAAAGAAAATCAAGTGAGATGGTTTCTAAATTAAATGTTTTGAGTCCATGAGGCAGCAAACTCAAGTTAAATGATCAGACAAAATACTTGACCAGTTGGCTTCATAGGCGTCTCATAGCCAAATATTTGTACAAAACCTGTTTTTTTCTAATTATTTTTTTTTTTCCTTCTGCCCAAACATATGCACTAATTTTGTATTCTTACGAACAGGGCTAACATCTGTTACTGAAAATTTATCCAGTCCCTACAATGGTATAAGCAATTGAAATAGGATTTCTTGCCACATCTCCCCTTTTGCTTAAGTCCCAGGCAGTTATTAGGCCTTCACAAATGTAAAATCTGGTACCAATTGAGCCAGTTTTTAGTTTTCATAATTACACTGAACAGTAATGAGAATTGCACCTATCTGATGATGCCTGGATGGGCATTTTTGGCTTGAATACGTCACTTGTGATTTCCATAGCGACTGCTGGTGATAAAAAACAAAACCCACGCCCCTACCAACCCTCCCTCCCCAAAACCGCCACAAGCAAACAAACTTGGGCCCTGTTTGGGCCATTTTGATCATAAATTATGCAAAGGACATTTCGTGTCTCTTGCTGTGGGTTATGGGGAGTGAGCAGAACAAAGTGCTCCATTTTGGCCGGAGCGTTTGAACGGATGCTGCAGGCTGGTACGTGGCTGAACAGCGTTTTCAAACCGGAGAGACGATCCATGTCCAAATTTTCTGATCAAAGTTGGGGTTCCTCCCGAACTTCTGACAAACTGCTAATGCATTCCCTGGCTGGCTAAGTTCGGATGGTTTTGGTAGGTTTGTACATATTGGAGTTTACAGCACATTTTCCTGTCCTTTCAGAGCAACTGTCTGGATTTCTCTTCTTGCTTGAAATGCAAATGTTAAGATGTATTTGTTGCCAACTGACAGAAAGGAAGAGAAATTATTTTAGGAGAAAGAAATCAAGCAAGCAAGCATAGCCATTCATTATTTAAATGACGGTGTTTTGTGGCAATTTTGTCTTGAAATAACCTTCTGGCTTTATAAATTGTGCAGCACTGTTTTTCAGTAGCCAAAACTCTTTGTCACACACTCAGACCCCTTTGTGATACACGCATTGCTATCTCAGTAATGGAAATGTGGGAGCAGATAATTGGCAGATAGTATTAACCAGCAGTATGTTCCAGTGAGGGTAATGAATCAGTATTTTGCTTCGGTAAATGCATGTTGGTATCCAAGCAATTTGGCAACCCTTCAGGTTTGACCTGAGAAAAGAACTACAAAAAGATTTTTTGTTTGTCCCCAGCTTCTGTATCTCAGAGTCATCTTTCCTGTCCTGCCCTTCCACCGGGAAATGTAGAACTGAGAGGTTATTCCCCACCAGTGCAAAGAATTTTGTTTGTTGGCTCTGACTTTTTCATTAGGATGGCCATAGAAGATGAACATTCTTGGGGAAGATCAGTCTCTGAGCCGAAGTTACGGGATGTGCCAATTTTTGAGGCTGCCAAGGTGTTTCAGGAGATAACTTAGATGGTGGCTGTGCTGTACATTCAGTATTTTTTCTTTGCCATCTGCCTGAAAGGAGTACCTTTAAGTAGATTCAAATCAGGGAAGAAATTGCAGTGATTGTTTCCAAATGCCCCATTTTGTGCAGAATCAGTTGCTTCAAAGATATGGTCTTTTAAAACTTCTGTAATAGAGAGATGTTTGGCTTTTTTCCTCTCCTTTTTTATTATCCCATCAATGTTTCATGGGTATCCTTAACATAAAAAAGGAAGATTATTTAAAGTTTGGTCTAATTTTTCATTAGGATGCCATCAAAGAGCTAGTGATAGACACAAAATGCGTTGGTTCTCCCCAAGCTACTTGTATTAGACAAGAGTTAGTATCCGAAGATTGTTACAACATACCTACCTGCAGCCATCTAAACATTTGCTCGGGTTTTGAGGCAAAGTGTCTGACTTCCAAAGCCACTTTTAGATAACAAAATAATTGCCTTAGGACTCTAGTCATCTTCTCTTCACAGATGAAGTTCCTCTACTGTACCCAGAGGACACTTTTATTTTGCTCATATCTCAGCTGTTTTGTGGTCTGCGTGATTTTTTGCTGCGGTCTTTTGGCTTACAGCAAGATGCCATGTGTGTTGTTAATGAACTCTCTCCAACGGTAATCTCTATCTTTTGTGATATGGATTAGCCCTATAGAAGCTCTCATCAAAGCTCTCACAAACACTTACTGTGTGAGAGTAAAGGGCTCCAGGTGAGGGCTTGTGTAAAAGGTGTGTTGTGTTTCTTATGTGCTAGTTTTCAGGCTCTCAGTTCAGGAGTTGTTTACTGGAATTAATTTTATTTTATATCTGACATTAACAAAAAATTGTCACTAGTTATTATTTCTTTAAGTAGGCATTTATTTCAATAATCTAATTTTGGAGGGGAGGAAGGAGCTGCAATACATCCTTGTTAGAGCTCCCCGTTATCTAAGATGACTATAATGCTGTTGGGCATTGCCACAGTCCTTACTCATCACTGTTCCCTATAAAATTAGCCTCATTTTTTTGGTTATTATAGCCATTTAGTAGAGAAACTTGCTTTGACTCAGCTGTTGAGGAGGAGGAATTGAAGCTGTTGCTCTCTTGGCCCTTCCTGGACTCTGGGCGCGGGAGCAGCCTCCTCCTGGTGTGCAGCGCTGGAGTAGTGCTGGAGTATTTAACCATGGAAACTGATAATAAATAGTCTTTGTACTGCACAGTCAGCTGTTGAGCAAAGCAACGCTTTATATTGGCTTCAAGGAATACTATAATAATAAAATATAGCAACCACATTTGTTACATTTCATGACAGTGCTACGCGGAAGTATAAATAAAGAAATGGGCACGCTGAAGAAAGGGATGGAGATGGCCGTTAGGCAGAGCCCACGCTGGCACTGTTTGTACCCAGCACCTAGAATCCTGGCTCTGTCATTAGTGGGGCCTCTAGGTATGGTCACCATTCAAAAAAATTAAATAATCTTTGTCAGTCAGTGTCTCCATCTTATTAAATCAATGCTTCATGACTCTACACAACAAAACCCTATTATTGTCTTCAGACAAGTGGGCTGCGTTTTAGACCTAAAAAGGGAAATTAAATTCATGAATTAGTGATGATATGCAATTTTATGTTGTCATTTTTTTTTTTGTCCTGATGCTGAGACTGCGTTATTAGCATCTTACACAGATGCATCAGAAAACACCTGGTGTTGCAGCTTAACAAAGTGAATATTTAATATTCCACAACAACATGTGACTACGGCAGGCAATGAAAAAAAATTAGTCCGTTATTGGCAAAGATTATACAGACAAAATACATTTCCTTCATGCAGCGGGAAGGAAAAACGCCAGCAAGGATGATGAAGACTTTCTTAATAAGATTTCTGTTTTCAAGTAGTCCGCTTCAGACCTCTTAATAAAATGAATACGTTAGATGCACAGAGCTAAGATCACTCTTCAATGAGGTTATACTCTCATCCATTTAATAATGATGCAGTTGTAGGGTTTTTTCTTATCTTCTTTTGTACCTTTAAATATTTAGTGCTGAGCAAATTTTGCTTGGATTGAAATGGGTTTATTTATCCTTTTTTTTTTTCTAAATAAGCTTTCAATTTCTGTAGTCTGAATGGTACCTCATCTCACAAGAGTCTAGACGTGATTTTCTCTAGTCATCTTGTGACTTCAGTGTGTCTGTTTACTGCAGAGGCCACAAGGACAGAAGCCTTTTTAGGACAGCATTTGAAAATTGAATTTAAAGAGAGCATTTTGGTTTAATTTGCTGGGTCAATTTGTTTAAACAGGCAATAATCTTGTATTTGTCCCAGTGAGACCTTGGACAGAGAGCACATTTGGGCATCATTTTTGATGCTGTAGAATATAGCAGTCCTGCTAATAACTGCTGGTAAACCGATACATTTATGTATTTTTACTCAAAATGACTGATTTTTGGCTTATATATTGTTTGTGATTGACTGCAGGTTGCCTATTTGTTTTCTTGCTGGCTGGACTATGGCAGGAGGAATTACTCTTTCTCTTTACTTCCTTACTCCCTTCTGTTCTCAGCCACCTCCCCAAGAGATCGGCTCCGATCTTGGCACCGCGTGACAGTTAGCAGTTGTGACAGGCTAGCCTATTTTTGGAAGTCTGTCCCCACTCTTGCCCTGCTGGAAAAGAAAAGCAAGTTATCTTGAGAAATTAATCCATCTGGAAAAGGAGGAGAAAGCTTCATGAGGCACTTGCCACTCAGTGCTTGGGCTGCAGTTTTGCTGATTATTTGTTCAGCTTGTGTCACGGGAGCGGAGAGGTTTGCACTTCGCCTGGCATTGATCACCTGCCCTTAAGCTCTGCAAGAGGCCTCCTGTTCTGTACAGAAAAAGAAGCAGACTAAAATACAGCATGGAGCTGCATGGATGTTGTCCAGTCATGTCTTATATTTCACACATTTCTGAGCTGCTTCTGCAAAACCAGAAATACTACTGCTTGTCTCCAAGGAGCAGAAACAGAAGTGCAGAATTTGGCAGTTGCAGTGGAAAGAGGCTTTTTTTTTTTTTCCTTATTTGTTTTGCCCCTTCTTTAGACTCTGCAGGCTCTACAAGTAGTAAAATACACGTGTTAAATCGTACTCGCAGTGGGGTAATATCCATAAGGCTGTTCCATGTGAAGGAGTAACTGCTGTGTGGTGAGTGATTACATCTCTTGTTTTGAGCTCTTTTCAGTGGTGTCCAGTGACAGGACAAGGGGCAAGGGGCACAAACTGAGGCACAGGAAGTTCCGTCTGAACATGAGGAAGAACTTCTTCCCTCTGAGGGTGACGGAGCACTGGAACAGGCTGCCCAGGGAGGTTGTGGAGTC
>Ga0065711_1036065_pt1 | contig 21497 bp, 13 predicted proteins | sample Hoacrofraction12_FD_59098 | JGI IMG/M metagenome (GOLD analysis project Ga0065711, IMG submission 59098) | Hoatzin crop microbial communities from Cojedes, Venezuela - Epithelial fraction 12 v2 (version 2) | ecosystem: Host-associated > Birds > Digestive system > Esophagus > Crop | place... | reverse complement strand
GGCCGGGGCGGGACCGGGCACCGGCACCGGGCACCGGGCACCGGCACCGGCAGGTCAACGCGGGGCTCTGCCGCCCGGCCCCCCGCCCAGAGCCCGCCGAGCGACGCTGGACGGCTCACCGGGAGCGGACGGGGCCGCGGTGAGTCCAGTCCCGGAGGGGACAACAAGCGAGATGTGTCTGGAGGGGGGGGGAAGGTGGAAACGGGAGCGGGCACGGCCCCGGTCCGCCCGCAGCACGGCCGGTGCCGGGGCAGGGGCCGCGGGGTGCAGACACGGGGTGCTGAGCACTGCGCTGCACCGGGCAGGCAGGCTGCGGGCAGGGACGCTGGGGTCCGGCCGAGAGCCAAGGGCTGGCCGGGTGCTGGGACGGGTCTGGGTGCATCTTCCCCAACAGCCCCGGCAGCCCCAGGTAAGAGACGCTCACAGCTTCGGGCTGGGGCCAGGGCAGGGACTAAAGTGACTCGGGAAGCCAAGAATGACTGTGTGAAGCTGAACGTAATCTACGCCATCCATCTCCCCCAATATCGAAGCTTTATGCTGAAAAACTCAAAAATACTCTTTTGAAAATGTGGCTGGCTGGTGCATAAAGTTGCTCTTAAAATTCCCTAGTTTATAGGAGAAATAGGATGTTTCACCGAGACGCTGTTGGGAGTAAATCCTTCAATGAATGGTTATTTGAATAATTTTTTCCCTGGTAGTTTATTCTATCTGAGTAGTCAAAATTTGTCTTGCTTTAGTGGCATATTTAGGGTCCATGGACAGCTTGTGTTGTATTTAAGTACTCAATGGCTACATCACAGGGGATTTTTTCACAAAATGCTTACCCCCCAAAAAAAGCTCGAGTGGAGGTTTAATCAAATTAAACAAAGTATTTCTTCTTTAATTTTGGCAAAATTAAAACAACAAAAAGTGTTTAATTCTGGCTCAACTCAGACATTAGAACAAAGCTGAAATAAAACATTTTTTTCCTGCTTAGATTATTAAACCATGGACATAATTTAGAAAATAAAACAGATAAAATGTTAAAAGCAAAGTGTTTGAGCACTTTGGAAATGAAGCATTTCATATCCCTATTGTCAGATGAAGTGATTTGCTGCATTTGTTTTATCTCCCATTTTTGCAGGCTGACGCTATTCACTAAATGAATCCCTATTCACTGAAAATACTCCTCCCGCTCTGTTAATCATATGTTTAAATACTTTGCTAAACAGAGGCTCAACAAGGCAATATAATCCAAGGCTCAAACCGTCCCTGTCTGCTGTCTTTACACCTGTATTTTTCTGAAGTGATGTTGGTCTCTGAGAGGAAAAGGGAACAAGCTGTTCTCCATTTTAAGGAAATTCCCATTCGCTGTTTCTGAATTAAATATTTGGGAAAAAAAGAAAAAACACTTGAAAAATAAGTTGATATTTCCCTTAAGGCCTTGAATATACACACCGCCTTCAGAGATAATACATTACATACACTGAACAAGCTAAAGGTGGAAATGCTTGCCTACAGCATTCGAACGGACAGGTATCTTTCTGTCATCTAGCTGCAAATCTTTTAACGTCTTCCACCAGTTCTGTGTCCGCACAGTGGCTCAGTTTGTGATCTTTTTTTCAGCGCAACACAATGCTGAGGTTCACTTTTTGTGATGCCTTGTCGCCTACCACACCAGTATAAGGTTTTTTCCCTTTGAAGTTCAGCTGCAAAAGAAGGGCAAGAAATCATGTTCTTTATCTCCTGCCCCAACACAGGCATGCAAAAGAACTTGAGGAGAAGCCAGAAAATTATATTGCACCAAATACCTATTCCTGCTTTTAGGGGTTTATCTCCGCATTCTGGGAAATTGCCTAATGAGATTTCATACTTAATATAAAAATATTAGGACAGATGATACCATACCCTCAAAGCTAACTGAATTTTATATTGTACAGTGTATTGCTTAATCAAAATCACCTTTCCATTTGTCTAGGGCATATTTTTTCACCTTTTTTTTACTAGCGACTTTCTCTAGATCTCAAAACAAATGCATCTCGTAGAAGGATACAGTCCTGTCTCTTTTCTGACAAATCCTAAGACAGAGGTCTCTGAAGAACAGGGGATTCAGGGTAAGATCTGAACTTAATTTAATTCCTGACCCTTAAAGTGTTTAGCAAAATGCGTAAACTGGGAATCAATCTGTCAGGAGGTTACCACATTGCCTGCTAGAAGGAAACATTTTAAGTTTTGGTGGAAATAAACACAGTATAGATTTTTGTTATTTAATTTTCCTAAAGGCAAGATCCTCCTTTCCTCCTCCCATCAGAGAGACAATGCGTTCCAGTCTCTGGGCTCTGTATGCCTTGCACAAATATTTGTCTGTGCGTCGCCTGCCACTCCAGTAATGAGCTGCTTTTCCACTGCAATCATGGCATCTGGTAGGGTTTCAGGCTGCGAGTAGCTGGGAGACTGGGAGGTGCTTGGGAATCTCAGCAGGAAAAAGAGTGGATTTCAGATGCAAGATCCGCAACAGCTTTTGAGCTTGGATAAACATGCTGACGTTCTTGTCTCTTTGGCAGAGCTTTGTTTGCCCCAGACACCTGAACTTGGCTCACAGACCTGGGCGCTACGCCTGCTCCAGGCACCCGCACTCACATGCAATTTTACATTCAGTCTCTCTCGAACACCTGCATCCATGCGCACTAAACGCGTGCGTGTGTCTGCGCGCGCCATGGCCCACCACTGCACTGCGACACGAGCGTGGTCCTACCTAACCCGACGCTCTCCTGGACGACGGGAGACGAGGGGTCTGGCTCAGCCAGGCGTTCAAGCACACACTCCAACCGAAGCACCTGCATCCACCCCCAGTTCAGCAAACACTTCAGCAGGATTTAGGTACACGACTGAATCGGGGCCAGAAAGAGATCTCAAGGAACAACTGAGCAAAGAATTTGGCTTTTCTGCTCACTGAAATCAAGGGGCCTTGTCTCCATTAAGATACTAAATTCAGACCCCTCCAGAGCAATCCATTACCAAGAGAGCAAAAGAAATAAACCTCCTGCTGAACTACCCCAAGGTCCTGATACAGACCCAAAGCACAGAAGAGATGAAAAGCAGGTGATAAAATTGATGTAGATGTTCTGTATAGGCAGGCCTTCCCTCAAAGGCTGCTCCGATCCCTGTGTGGTCTCAAAGTGTGTCACTGTTTAACACCTCTTTAAAACTGAATGAGTTTAGGACAAATGTTAGGGTCCTGGCGGGATCTGTAAAACAAGTCAGCATACGCCTCACCTGAACACAGGTAGGAGTGGGGTTCCACATTCATTGGTAATTTCCATTAAAATGATCTGGTTTTAGATGCTGAAATATCTTTGTAAATAATATCCTTCATAAAATAGATCCTGGGATTTTAATTTAATAAAATTACCTAAATTTAAGACTAGAGATGAAATAGGAAAAGAGAAAAAAATAGCTACGGAACAGTTAATGCAATATCCAATATCGATATTTGTGTTTGAGTATCCTAAGGCTGCCCAGGATATCTGGAGTCTTCAGCACTCACTGAGATTAAAAGGAATTGCCCTCCGAGCAGCTCTGAAAATCCTCGCCATAGCTCACTGCTGACAAATCAGGACTGAGCAGGCATTATCCCGACTGCTGTCTGCCCAGAAAGCATCCAGCCCTGCCTTAAAAGAAGCTCAGCTCTGGAGTTACAGGTTTGACCCTGCAACAGGAAAAAACTCCTCTCTGCCGCATTTTTATTTGACTCAGCGGAGCCTTAAGCACGCTACTAGCTTGGTACTCCTCACCCTGGTCACATGAATAGGGCTATTCACGTTCTACAATCACTACACGCTCACGCCCTGACTCCAGTAGCCCTTATTTACAAAGACCAGATGGCTCCTGCGAGTTTCGATTGTGAGATACGGCCCCCTTCCTGGTGTATAATGAGTATGGAGTTTTTGGTTTTACCTTGTTTATAAACAGACCGCTCAGCTGTGTGTGTAGCAGCGCAGCTAAGCGTCAATACGGAGATTCTGCCTTCAGCAGCCCCTGAGCTGGAAGGGGAGGCTCTGACAAGTGTTGCCAAGCAAGGATTTTTCAGAGGGGTTCCTGACTGACGAGGGGAGAAGCTGGGTGGGTTTTGTTTGCGTGATTACTTGTTTGCTTTTCTAGCGCATGTTTGCAGCCATGCGGAATCTTGCGTTAATTCAAGCCCCACAGCTACATCACATGGGTGAGCATGGCGAGCAGCCTAGCTGAAGGAGACTGTCATCTCTTTGGGGCATGGGCGTTTTGTTCTGTGCTTGTTCAGCATTTTACGCGATCTGGGACTCAGGCTTTGGGTTTTTATGAAGTGCAAAGAGAAGACATTTCACGCTACAGGCTGTGGCTCTGAGTGTGATTGCACGGACACGCAGAAAGCCAGCAACACCTTGTGTCCGCTACTCAGCACCGCTCATTGGGATAGAGGGGGGAATTTTGCCTTTTGTTTTATTTTAATTTGGAGACTGATTCAGAAATTTTCATAAAATAAACCTACAGTAACTTACACAATATCAGGCCCCACATCAGGAAAATACAAATGCACTTGCAGAAACTTCAGCCCTTAACTCCCCGAGGAATTGAGTACGTGCCTAAAGCTTAGCACCTGGCTGAACCGAGGATTAAAGGATGTTTCCTTAATGCTATGCAAAGATCTTCTTTTTATCCTGTGTTACTTAAGGCTGTACAGTCTTCCCGAGCCATGTTCAGAAACAGAACACCCCCCTGTGATTTTCCAAAGCATTTAGCATTTTCAGGTGCCCAGCACCACACGTTTCAATTAGTCCTCATTTCCAGGGACTGCGAAGCACCTGCCTGTCTTGTAATTGGTCCCCTTTCAAAGTGTCTCAAACACAAATATAAGGTATCCAAAATTGCTAAGTTATTTTGAAAATCTAGAGCCACGATGAACAGTTCACCTACAAGATTCCAGCCCAGATGAAAATTGCACGGCTTCAAGCCCCCCAAATCAGAAGCAATAGTCAGCACCTGCTGCCGTAAGATGACAACACACCCTGCCATTAAAGCAGAAAGCAGAGTTTCTCTTATGAAGAAGGAGAAAATTGCACAGTTCCCAGGGAGAACAACTGCAAAATCTTTTCATTTAAGCTCACAAAATTATTAATGTTGTGGTCTGTAATTCCATCTAATCAAACATTCCGTTGCTCCATGTTGCCAGTCGAATGTACACAGAGAAATCAATGACACAAACTGATAGAAAACTTTACCTCGGGCCTCCTCCTCGGTTCAGATGTCACCGTCTGGAAGGCAAAGGCTCCAGAGCAGGGCCCAGCGCTTCGCAGGCTGCAGGCTCAGAGCTCGCACTGAATCGAGCAGAAGCAGTGGGAATTTCCCCGAGCAAGGAGAGCAGAGGACAGGTCAGACAAGTCTTCTCTGCATTCAGAAAGCGCCGTCCTAGTCCTGAATGTTGATCATATGGGTTGTTTAGATTTGCTCAGAAATAATGTAGATTCTGAAAGCACAGGGAATGGAAGGCAAGTTACCCTGACCCCATCGCCAGGCGCAGCCTCCGCTCCCCAGATCACAGCACGGTAAGGGAGCAGAAGCAGAGCTGCGCCGCCTCAGCAGCTGCATCCAGCGCTGAACACGGCCGGCGCGTGCGGCAGCCGCTGCCCCAGCCGGTGACGGAACAGGACCCACGCCGAAGGAGAGGGCAAGGCTCGCTCCCGCTCTGGCTTGGCTGTGCGAGCAGCGTGGCAGAGGCGAGCTGCGGAAAGGTGGCTGTGGCACTCTGAATTTACCAGCTCGTCTTCAGGGTGCTGTACTGCTCGAGGACAGCGACAGCTGAGAACCAAGCCAACAAAAGAGAACAGTCTGGCTGATTTTTGCAACCCTAATCTTAAACCTGTTCCTAAGTCACGCACCTCAGATCCCTTTTCTGTAGAAATGGACATTGCGATACCCATTTCACAGTACCAGAAGACCAAATTAAGTGATATTCGTAAAGCTCTGGAGATCCAAGAGCAAATGGAGCTAGAGAAAAGAAAAAGGTTATTATCTTGTCATGTTTGGCCTGGGAGGAAGATTATCCATCTATCTTGCCAGACCTATTTATCGTCTTATTTTCTCCTAGCTTATCTTTTATCATCTTTCTAATCTGCTCCATCTAATTTAGCCAACATTTTATTTTAGCACAGTTCTCACTACGTGCTGGCAAAGGTGTGTTTGGCAGCAGAGGTACGTGCAGATTTTACATCACCTGACAAGATGCAGCACAGGTAGGTAGAACAATATATGCCAACTAATGAGTTCACAGCTTTTAAAAAGAAATTAGCTGGTTTTTTTGTCTGGACAACAGCATGATATTTTTATGCTGGCCTATCAGTAAAGGAACAGTTTGAAATAACTCCTTTTGCTGAATTTTGACAGAATGGACTCCATTCTATGTAACATACACCGATGTAAATAATGCATATGTCTTCTGCTCCCTGCGACGTGTGTGTGTGTTTGATACACACACACACACAAAAATACGTATTTAAGTGGAGGTAATGTATGAAATAGGTTTCTGTGCTGGGAAGTACTCGGATGCATCATTTTAATCACGCAGGATTCTAAGATGAATCCGAGGTGCCCTATGTTTTTCAAGTATTGCTTACGATTTGGCTGTACTGACTCAGAGAAAACAATGAAGTTCAAGGGCTTCCAGACCCTTACAGGGTTCAACAACCCAATCACAGCAGGCTGGAGATTTTTCTGAACACCGAAGCCCCTTGCGTTTTGCCTTTTCATCTATAATCAAACAGCACTTTCCCCCCCTTGTTGCTAGTGAATGCATTAGGGTCTAAACTTTCCAGAGCTGTTTCCTGGAATAGATGCGAGCGGCGCACTTGGTTAGGGACAGCCAGGAGGCCAGGAGAGATGATTACCTTCAGGCAGTCTCAGTGGAACGTCCCAGGGTTCCGACAGGCACAGCCTAATGCAGGACTTACAATGCTGAACAGACTTCCATTATGGGGGCTGGCTATGTTGATGCGCATCCGCACATAGAGAGCTCCTTGTTAAAATGCACACCAGTGGCTCCAAAATACAGCAGCGCCGTCGGGGTTCATTAGCAGCAAAATCATTCCAAGGGACATTGTTTCAGAGAGGAAAGAATTTCATTTCTGTCAGGGTTGGTTTCTTGTTGCATAGAGCCTGGAGATTTTGCTAAGGATTGCGTTGAAAGTCTACTTAGATGGAGACTGAGCTTGGTTGTGCAGCCATGCTGAAGGCTTTCGTAGGGTTGACTTGAGGCACACGTGCAGCGCCTACCACACCAGGACCCTAGCTTACACAGGGGGCATGTTAAAATAAATTTGTAATAAAGAGGTGGCTTTAAAGCACGTTCCTACTACAGGAGTCAGTAGCTGATGTGGGAATTGCTGCGCTATGTGTCAGAGACTCCGCACCACTGATGGAGGATCTCTAGCCATGACAGCAATGAGCGAGCAAGCGTGCTTTGTTCTGCTCTCGATGTCCCCTTTCAGCAGGCACACCAGCAATCCCCCCAGACCTGCACAGCTTTTGAGATGGTGAAGGGCTGCCGTGATCAGGAAATCTTTGTCCATTTTAATCAGCAAGTATTAAATAAACAAAAGAATTATCACTAATAGATGTAAACGGGTTGCTGCACAGCTTGAGTGTCAACTTTCTCTCATCTACCAGGGACCGTGCACTGTAACACACAAGGCATCTAATGGTTTAGTAATACACTGCAAGAAAACATCTAATTACCAGGGCTAAGCCGGGAAGGAATAAAAAGCAACTAGGATACAAGGCTATCAGTCTTCGTAGCTTTGATTTCTTGTATGGAGTCTTGCATGAAACATGCTGGTAGCTCTCACCTCACATGTATGCCACTGCTTCTCAGGAATAGGTCTGGTGCCTGTTCATTCGAAGCTCAGCTCTATTTTTAAAATCTACTCTCTCTGAAAGGGCTGTCTTTAAAAAAACCAAAAAATTGTACAGCAAAAGGGACAAAATTGCTCCTCAACAAAGGGGCCTATCAACAGCCTGTCAATAGTGTGCCAAAGGCCAGAACCTGCCTTTCAAAGAGGCTCTGCAGCCTCGATGTGTACTTTGAGAGCAATTAAGGGACGTGAGCAACATGATGATTATCTCATGGGTGACATTTTCATTGGCTCTTTGGGAAAAGTGCGAGATGGGTTTGAGATGGCTGTGATCAATGTTCATCCTAGTCCCACATAAATGGCAGGAGAACATGTGGTAGATGGGCCTGGAAAGCAAAATGCACAAGAAAAGGAAGGGGGGAGGAAGAGATGATGAAGACAGAAGGATTTTAAAATCCTAGAAGCTGAAAGAAAGAGCTACAGTGAGAAGTAGAAGGACACAACCTGAAAAAATGAAAGTGGGAGCATCAGGAGGGCTGGCAGATCTCCAGAGGCTGGGGAGGGCAGGAATTGGAGAGGAAGGGACAGCAGGATTCCTGGTGCAGAAGCACGGGAGCAGGAGGGGAACAGATCCCGCCAGGCGAGGAGAAAGCCCAGAGGAAGCAGTGTTGACATGTTGTGCTTGTGCAGGGAGAAGTTTCTTGTAGGCACATCACCACGCTTCTTCTTTTCCCTCCATGGACTGCGTACCAACAGGCTCCAGTGTCCCAGTCTGAGCCCATGGTGCCACGCACCTCGTTACTCTGTCAGGGCACAGCTGCACTCTGAGCCCAAGGAAGGAGGAGCAGAACATTCCCCGCCAGACGCTAGTGATGTCTTAGGACACAAGCACAATTACGATTGCTCTGCTTTTTTACCAGCACGTTCCCATCGGTGGTGTCCATCTGCCCTTCCTTCATCTCCTCCATCTTTGTGCTGCAGGCACCAGCAAAAGCCCAGAGCTGCGAGCAGATGGGAGCGCAGAGGCAGCCTGCGCTGGACGGGAGATGAACGCCACTTGGGCGCGGAGACACGGCTACAGGTAAGAACCTCAGCCCAGTGTCTGGGTCTCATTGCACGGTTACTAACGGCCAAGGGATAAGAGGAGCCTGGATGCTAACCCAGAAATACGAGCTGGCTCAGCGGCACGAACGCAGAAGAGCTCAGCACAGAGCACCCCATCCCGCGTGGGCAGTAAAGGCGGGGCACAGCACTCTGTTGCCCGCTGGCGTGGGCACCGGTGCATGCATGGGGACCAGCACAGAAGCAAGTGCCAAACAGCAGCTCAGATGTTGCGTCTGCCCAGCTGTTCTGGAGCTAGGCAAAATGTTTCATGGAAAACACGTATGCAAAAATGCAGATTTGGTTACATCATTTCCCCAACTTGCTGAATTGCTTGTTTAGGAAAACAAACTTAATTTTGGCAGAAGAAAATATTGCTTAATTTGCTATAAAACAATCTCCTTCCCTCTCTTCATTTTATGAAAAAATTAAAAATGTTAATGTTGACCAAAATCAAAATTACTTTTCAAATATTTGGAAACCTTCCCTGCCCCAAACAATACTGTTATATTTCCAGCTCCTGTGTTTTCCAGTGGTGCATCGATCAGCAATATGAGCAAGTATATACACTTCTGTGTGCATCTCCATTTATACGCAAGTGCACGCGCACACGCTGTGCAAACAACTTCAAGCAGATCCGACAGACGTAAGCTTCTGCTCTGCATTCTCCAGGATTGTCTTTTGAAGAGGATCTTCATAATAAAAATAATGTTATGTTACTGGTTAAACATTGGGAATAACTCTCCATCATAGGCAAACTACACTGAAGACAGAAATCAACTGACATGCTCACTCGGGAGGAATCCCCTGGGGCACAAGCAGAATGCATTAACGGTGCGTTTCTCCAGCGAGCTGTGATGGGAAGAGCACGGAGCAAAAACGAAGGTAAAGTGGTTAAAAACAACCTGTATTTCTAGACCCCAGTCTCCCACAGAAATCTTTGGAGATGCTGAGCTCTCCGCTTCTGAAAATTTGGCCTCTTATTTACAAGCAGAAATACTGTTTTAGAAGCCCCTCTGAGACTCCTGGGTTTTTTTAAACTGTCCATAATATGTTTCTCTAGGCCAATTTGCTGTCCTGATAATTAATTTAGCGAATGGGTGGGGTTTTTTCCTTCATCAGCAGTTTTTCTTTTTGTTAACACCAGCAGAGAGAACATGAAGAAACAATCTCTCAAAGGATACAGACTGACAGTGATATCACCATCTGACTAAAAAGAACTCAGACCTACGCATAATCCTCAGGAAAATTCATCTCCACCCTCCCAGCAGCCCTGGTGAGAGCCCTTGAAGTGGTAATTAAAGTCTATTGAGTGGCAACCGCACCTGTTTAGAGCGGAGAGCGCGGGTAAGAGGTGCGCGAAGGGAGACGGCAGCACCGGGAGGGAGCGTACGGGAGATGAGCTGCCGGAGGTGGGGAAGCAGGGCAGTGGGAAGAAGGGGAAAAAAAAGTGTTTGTTGGAGAAGTCAATCCAATAAGATGTGCATTTCCTATTCTTCCCTTTATTTGCTTTCTGCACCCCTTCGCACCCGCAGCCGGCTTCCACCCCGCTCTCACACCCACTGATGGAAACTCCGGGGGGTTTCCCCCAGCCAGGCTGAGCCCCGGCCCGGCTGCTCCTCTGGTGTAAATCAACATAGTTTCACAAAGTCCTGCTGGACTTGCAATCAGCTGGGGCTCATTTACGCCAGCTGAAGATCTGTCCCAGTGACACTCATTAACAGTCACCGGGGTCCTCAGACTGGCAGCGGGGACATGCCACTTCTTGTCTTTTTCCCTTAGAAGAGAGCACATCCCTTTGTGTCGGCTCTGTCACCCCGGTGCAAATCCTGCGGCACCTGGGAGGAGTAAATCAGAGATCTTTCTAGATTTCGGCAGACGTGTCTGAGAGCAGAGTCTAGGCAGAAGCTGAGGGAGATGGAAGACCAGAGAGGTGCAATGCCGTGACAGCAGTAAGGCTGCCGGGTTTGCATACATGCACGGCTCCCACATGTTCCGACCCAGCGTCACCTCAAACATTCCTGGGGTCTATAGGTGAAGCCATGCAAAATTGGACTTATAAATACTACTGGTAGCTGTGGATTTTTCCATGCCCTTGCAGACCACCACTGACACAAGGACCACAACTGAGGAACCACTGGTGTATCCAGTAATCGACACTTTGCAGGTAGACTCGAGGGCCAAATTCTGTGGTGTCACAGGAACAGGGCACTTCTGCTGGCTTCAGTGGACCAGCCCTGACTTGTGCCACTAGATAATCGCACGCTGGTTTGCTCACGGCACAAACCAGCAGATCAAGTGGTAATACAATGTGGAAAGGAGGACATACAAAGTGGTAGAGGGAAATCCTCCAGTGTTTGAGTAGGAGAGTAAGAAACAGAGGAGATTCTTTGGTGTGGAGATCTGGACTGCCCTAGCAACCAGGGAGCCAGCGGCCAGTGCTGCACAGCGATCCAGACGCATGGTCCAGAGAAACGGTCATCCTGAGACCTGTGGACTGGTAGGAGAAACCCTGGCTGCTTCTGCCACAATCTCAACCTCATGTCTGATGCCAGCAAACAGGGTTTCACGCTGTGTGCCCTACTGGGCATTTCAGATGAGGCTATAAAAAATTAGCACACCGCCTTTAGTCAAAGACCCTGACAATAGCGCTTTTTTTGTAGAAGTAAATAATCATCCCATAGACTCTACGTATGCACACACACTGCTGAAGCCTGCTCGGTTAACTCCCTTTATCCAACCTCAAACCGGCTTGCTTTCTGTGGTAATATGTAGTATTATAGTCATATAAGCTCTCCCTTGTCTCTGCAATTCTGTATGTGCCCCAGCAATCCACTGGACTAAACTAGGATTCCTGGGGTGAGAACAGAAGGGGAAGGAGGTTCATCCGGAGAGCACCCTGAGGCTGAGCTGAGCAAATGATTCAGGCAGAATAATTTCACCGGTGTTTGCAACATTTTCTCTCTCACTGGGCGCGATGGCAGCGAGTCCCCTGTGAATCCCTGACCTTCACACTCCACAGGCTGCCTGGGCCGGCTGACATAAACCACAGGACTTCTCTTCCTGTTCCTCAGTTGTCAGAGCACACAACAATTCTGGTGTAAATGTTGTTGCATCTGCTTTCTACAAATATTATTAGCGATGCCTCTGTAGCATGCTCTCCTGATAACTGTGCCAGGAAATGCCTGCTTGCGAAGGAAGATAGAAAGGACCACGCATTCAGCAAAAGCCAATTCCTTTGGCGGTTACGGGTGGGATTTGCTATCAGTTGGCTATCTGATCCAACCGTTCAGCTACAGTTAACGGAGACAGACAGCTGTCTCTGGACAACAAGTCAACCTCCCAGTCAAGGCCTGTCTTAGGGTGAGATTAATTTTTGCACCGACTGCAAAGGGAGCCCACATGACTCATTTAAGACTAAAAGCCTAACTGTTAATAGCCTAAAATTACATGAGAAGACTCATACCTAAAATACCTTGTTTGCCTCCTGAATTCTAGTCTTGTGCATTAGCAAAACCATTGGGTAGATGGATACCATGTGATACATTGCCTCATTTCTATCTTTTTGCTCCCAAACACTCTTCTCATTTTTTCCTTTCAGCCCTCTTGTTCCTCTGCCTTTTTCTCTTTCCACCTTCCCTCTGATTGCTGAGCAGCTTTTTGACTTTTCCATCAATAAGTCTAAAGAGCATCTGAACCGCTCTGTTCCCCACTTCTCTCCTCCCTCCAGTTCCAAGTCAGGCAAGCTCATCGATCAGAGGAGCTCAGGAAATATCTGGTGTTTTGTTGTCAGGATGATAATAACATTGCAGTTGTGAATGGGCTGCTGCAGGCCTGATCATGGACACCTGCAGGGTTTGTTTAATTGCATTTAATGACAAATCCTATACAGAGGAGCATTGCCAGAGAGATTTATTATCCGCCAAAGAGGCAAAGCACAACAGCTCAAAATATAATTTGCACTGAGCATTTTTCCCCCTGCCTCTCTTTAAACCATTGTAATAAATAACAAATCGGGTAAAGTGGGCAACACCAGCCTGAGAAGGAGGTGGGGGGCAGAGGACAGAGATTGAAACCAAAGGAAATAACAGCAATAAGGCCACACTGTTCTTTCTACCATCCCTGTGGTCTGGTATATAGGAAATACTGTTTGTTTAATTTACAGCCTGGAAGTGCAGCTGGGGATCTCTCTGTGATGAGCCAGCCTCTTCTAAGATAGCTGGAGGCTAAGCTCTTGAGTCCCCGCTCTTTCTAACCGGGCTCTTTTTCACCATCTTCTGTAGCTAAGTTTAGATCCTAGCTATATAAACAATTACGAAGGAACAACAGCGGCCTCTCAGCGCTGCGGGGCTCATCTGCCACGGTTACAAGGAGCCGTAAGCTTCCGCATTGGAGAAATCTCTGGGACAGACTTAAGTGGCAGATCCCACCCTGAAAAACACCACGCTGAGAAATATGGCCCTACGGAGACAGATCTCGCTCTTTGAAGTCTAGACTGCAGTCTCACACACCTCTGAGCCTAGAATTTATGTTATCTGCTAAATACCTTGCTCCAAAAAGGGAATGCATGTGTGTAAAGGCAGCAGAGGACCTCAGCCCTTGCTCAAGCTGAGCAGTTGCTTCTTCCATCTTGCTTATTACATGATTTTGTAGCGATAATTTGTGGCAAATCCCTTCCCGGACCTGGTCTACCACTGTGCTGGGCAGTGTCATTCCAGAACGACGACTGTGAAGTGTTCTTGTCACCAGGAATGACAGTCCAGGTTAGCACTTCCCAAACTATCCTCACTCTCTCAAGTTCAGTCATCTTTACAATTCATTCTCTCTTCTAATTACCCTTGGCAGAATGCGGAATTGCCCTGGGCAGCTTCTTTCTAAAGATTGTCTGGCCCCCCAAAGCGTTTCTGTTTGAGAACTCTCTGTGGTAGGGCAGAAGGGAAAAGACGCGACAGTTTAGAGGAAATGCCGTAGTCGAGGGAATCCAAGCCCAGGCCAGGCACGGGCGGGTATCAGAGGAAAGCTGTATTCGGTGTGAGCCAGGCACACCTGCTCACTGCTGCTCCACTTTGTATTCAGATTAAATTGTGCACTTGGAATGGGGCACCCTGGGAAGTTTGGGGGTGACGGCAATCTTGCATGAGAAAATATCACCCTTCCGCAGTGTTTGGTCTCTATTTTAATGCAGGTAGCAATCAGCAGTTGGCAACGTCATTACACAAACAGGGAGCAGGGTAACACCTGGACAGCAGTTTTATCTGATTTCCCGGACAATGGCAGTATCGCTAATACCCCCTGTTCAATAAGACCACCTGGACATCTCCTGGTATCAGCTCTACCTATCACAAACACGCTTGCTACCTAGGCTAGCACAATGGACTGTTATCTCCCGAGCAGCACAAATCCCCAGACTGGAACAACCCATCTGGAGTTTGATTAAAGTGTCCGCAGAAAGCACATATGTTCAAAAAAAAAAAAAGGGAGAGAGGGAGGGTGGGCAGGCAGGAGGGACTGGACGGCTCTCTGTGAGCTTACGTGGGGCCCAACCTCCGCGAGCAGCAGCAAACCCTCTCCTTCTGCTGAGCGCTCCTTCTCCTCCTGTGAAAGGAGCCTTTCACCACAGCAGCTCCGCAGAGCCGGGGCTGCTGAAGGATACTTTCGTTTCTTTCCCTTTTTTTACAACTGCTTACAGAAGTACATTTAACAGGCTTGGTTTGCAGACGGGAAGGATGCCGTCCCTCGGCTGATCGCAGTGGCTGAGGTAAGTAAGCCTCACGTGGACAACGGCGGTCAAAAGGAATAAAGTAAGCTCCTTTCCATGGATGTGAGCCAGCATTGTCCTTTCACACTTTATTTGTGCCATATGTGAGGTATTAACAGAAAAAAGCCGGGTAGCGGAAGCAAAGCTGAACCTGGGGTGAAATAAAGATTGCTCATCAACAAATTCAGAGAAAAGGAAACAGCAAAAAGGTTTTGTTTTTCTTGCTTAAATCAGTCTCTCAGCAGGATCCCAGGAAACTCGGCACTATCATTATCTTTTTCTTTGCTAACTGATTCCTTTTCTCTAGCATTCCTGAGTATATATTGCATTTGCTTATTTTAGCCAGACCAAAATACAGCTGAGAGACAGACAGGTTGACAGACCACTCCTGGAGAAGTTTATCATAGGGTAAGGAAAAAGGAGACCCTGCTGAGCCCTGATATCCCTGAAAAAACATTATCCACATTTTCACAGGCATATATAGTCTCCTGAGTGAGAAAATGGAGCAGAAACTCACAGGTACAGTCACCCAATTGGCCAGAGGATTACAGTGAGATTTGACACAGCCTCACAAAGAACAGTGGGGTTTTTTTTCACTGTGAAGCGCGGCATCGATCCCTGACGTGAGAACAAGTGTTGAAAGAATGAGAGTGACCGAGGAAGGGTAACAGAAGAAGACATGGAGGAGGACGTCCCTAAGGAGGAAGCTCTGCTCTTGGTGGTCTGGCTCTGTGTGGAAGACTAGTGATTTTGTTGTTCTGATTTATAAAGGTGACAACAAATCATAGCCTGCCATACAGCACAGACCGGCACCCTCGCCAGCAGGAGACGGGCTGGGCCACAGCGCCGCGGTCCGGCTGCCCCCGAGAGCCCCCTCTGCGAGCCAGCCGCTTCGCACCTGAAAGCTGAGTATGTATTTAAGCACTTCGGTATGCTGGAGGTCGTAGTGTGACTTATTCTGCTCCTGGGTTCCCATCTCCTTGCAGCTAACCAGATTTGGGCTCTGAGTGAAGCAGCAGACACGTCCGTGAAGCGCCAAGCCGCGGGGCTCAGCCTGCAGCCCTGAGCAGCCCTCCCTCAGCAGGGCACTCGCTCGCTGTAACTTCAGCGCGGTTTCACATAGAAATCGGTTATCATTAAGAGAAGTCTCTCGCTCAAAGACCCGACAACAAACCTGTGGCAGGGTTAGGACCTGTACACCGGCTGCTGAGAGCACGGAGGGCTGCGGGGCACTCGGAGCTGCTGCTTGTGCCTGGACGCCCGGAGGGCTTTGTGCTGAAAGTCTGCTCCTTTGCTTCCAACAGGGTTTTGAAACATGAAAAGAGCAAATTTTCGATACCACCCAGAGCCTCTATTCTCAAAGGTATTTACGTGTGAAAATGAAACTCCTGAATCCTGCTGAGGCCAGTGGTAAAAGGAAGTACTGAAACGTCTTTAATAATTGGGGTTGTTGGTGCTGTCGAGCATTTTCTTTCTCTCTTTTTAACCTAAACCAGATATGCTCAGCTTTGCACACTCGCCATTGTTATTACGGCGTACATGATTTAGGAACCCAAGTCCCTTCCGCTTTACCTTCACCTAGGCCACTGAGGCTGAAAATAGGACCCTACTTGGACAATGATCTGTAGAGCTGGTGCAGGAGAGCACCAGAGCGGAGGTCTACAAGATGCAGACAGCCCGCTGACCTCCAAGCCTCTGTGCTTTGTAGTTTAGAAACATTATTTTACAGACCTTGGAGCCAGTCAATAACATCCAGGTTCTTAGTGGGCCCTCACACTTCTCTGTCTGCAGCTGGTGTTGAGCAGCAATCGGGACTCCAGCGTTGTATTTCCTACGTGTCTATCGACCTGCTGCAGCTTCTCATGCCACTCTCAGCCTTATCTGGTGCCTCTGTAAAAGGAAATAGCGATTCTGGCCTTTTAGGAAGATGGCTTAGTTCTCTGTCTATCTAGAAGTCTGTCTGTCCCTCATCATTTTTGTATTTGAGCACCTTATTCCATCACGACTCCTGCGAGGCAGCCACGTGTTACCCAGAGCTGGGGCGGGAGTAGAGGGGACGACTTGCCACCATGCACAGAGGCCATCGACGGCTCCACAAAAGCAAACGGAGCCCAAGGCTTAGGTCCAAGTCCGATGCTCTCGCTCCTTGCCGTTTGCCTCCGAGCCAGTTTTTTGTCCTCTCTGCTTGGGAGAGGGAGGGAGCCACGGGTACTCTTGCTATTGTCATCTGAGATAATCTGTGAGGCAGGAGCAGAGCAACGCTTAGCCCAGGAAATCCACTGCCAAAAGAATTTAACAACTGCACAAATCGCTGTCCTTTGATGATGCATGAAAGAAGATCCATGCATCACAAGCAAGAACGACTCACGCTCCCCCTCTCTTTTACTCCCCCACTGATATATTAAATCCACAAAAATTCAGAGGGCAGCAGTGCAACCATTAATGTTGAAATTGCCAGGCTGGTGTCTAATGTAAATGAAACTACATTGATTTAGTGTTACCCAACATGCCTCTCCGGCTTGTTGCAGTCTGATCAAAATCCTTCCTTCCAGGTAGCTGTGGCCTCCTGCCCTACATGAAAATAATGTCATCACGAGCCTTACTGATGAAGGTAGTTATAGGACAAAAGCCCCTGCAGCAAGGTGGGTATTGGGTCATTGTTCCTGCTAATGTCATCCTGCCATTTCTCGATATTTTTAGAATTGTTCCCTTTGTACCGCAAATTTCTCATGTAGTGGCTTAACTATATAGAAGATGTTGTCTTCACTGGACCTAGTAGCAAGAAGCCATCTTCCTCTGACTTCTGGAAATCAGACAAACCCCTAAAAGCTGAAGAGATTGATAATAACTTGGTACACAGCTGCCTGCAAACCTGAATTTAAACTTTGAAAAAATGAGTATCTTAGTCTGCTGCTAACCCTTAATGCAGTGACAGACTGAGCACAAAGAGCTTGCGGAAAAATTAGCCGCTCACAATTTCAGAAGTAACTCGGGGATTATGCACATCAGGACTTAGTTCCTAAATTATTTATATGCTTCTGGAACTCAGCACGGATCCAAACTTCTCCACATTTTGAGGGAGGAGATGTGGAACAATGGATGAGGAACTTTTGAGCTTTTCATGCTAAAAATGTTCCAAACTATATATCCAGGCCCTCTTACTGTTATCTACTTTGTATATTTTGGTTGTCTCAAACACCTTCGCATGCATCGAAGCTCTTTGGCTTCGGTTGCCCTCTAAGCACAGAAGACGCAACCTGTAAAGTCTGAGTCTGCAGTCTAAATAAGCAAGACAGATAAAGAGCAGTTATTATAGTTATTACTCCCATGTTACTGGCAGGGAAATAAGACATAGGAAGATTAAATGACCAGCCCAAGGTCACGAAAGGAGACTCTAGCAAAGGTAGGGTCTCAGCCTAGATTTCTTAAGCCTCTGCCCAATACTTTAGCCATCCATTCACTTGCTTTTTAAGTACCCTGTCATTATTCCTGTGAAGAAAATTATGCAACTGCTCCAGCAGCCAGTACTATGTAATTCAGCTTGTCTGAAAGGGAATATGAAATGGCAGTTTCAAAAAAAATTAACCCTCCTGCCACACAATCTGGCAGCCCTGTCAAAATGTCTCATTTTTTATCTTCTCTTCCTCTGGTGGGTATTTAATTTCCCTCTGTATTCCCCGACTGCTGGCTGGGACTTTATCTGCATTACCCTGCAAAGCCTTCTCGGGAGCCTCCAGGGCCTTGCGCAGGACGTCTGCTGCAGATGAGGGACGCGACAGTTTGGAGCCCTTCGCTCCATCCCAGGTGCTCAGCCCCACCCGCGTTCCTCGCGCCTGTCGCTGGCACAGGAAGGTCTCTCGGCAGCGGCTCCGACGTGCAGCGGCAGCACGAGCTCTGCGGGGTGACACGGGAGCACCCGACGCAGCGTGAGCCCACCCGCCCCCGCGTTCGGCTCTCTGTGACTTCCCAGACCAAATGATCCATTTCCAGCCGCGTCGGGGGCGAGGTGCCGAGGCTCGAGTACGTTTCGTATTCGCGGATCTACAGGGAGAGGCTGTTGCGACGCTACTCCTTGTGCTTTGTATTCTCTCTCTCATTACTAAGCAGTTTCTTTATTCATGGAAAAAAACATTTTCATCAGCTGCACTTCCACCCTGTGATGTTTCTGACAGCCCACCCAAGAACCGGGGGCAGGCTCTGATGTAAATTTAGGACCTAAAAAGCCTACCTGGCGTCCCAGTGAATTCCATACGCGTTCTGCGGAGGGGAAATTAACAGCAAGCTTTAGTTAATAGATACTTCAGCTAAAAAAGCAGGTGCATCTGATCACCATAGCAACATGAAAGAGCCAGCACGGAGAGGAAATGTCACCGTGTCTGTGCCTTGACCTGCAGCACAAACAGCCCAAGTGCTGTGGATTTCACACACGGACGTTCGCAAGCGGGGACAGAGCCGCGTCCAGGCACACAGCGCCGCACGCACACAGCCGGCTCACGCGTCCCGCTGCTAGGGATTTACACACAGCGAGCTGGAGCAGACAGGCACGCACGCGACGGCTCACACATGAATATTAACATGGCCCACGCCTGCCCAAACTCATTGCTGACAGCTATTTACTTAGAATGGTTTGGGTTGGAAGGGACCCTAAAGATCATCCAGTTCCAACCCCCCTGCCCTGAGCAGGGACATCTTGCACCAGCCCAGGTTGCTCAGAGCTCCATCCAACCTGGCCTTGAGCACTGCCAGGGAGGGGGCAGCCACAGCTCCCCTGGGCCAGGGCCTCACCACCCTCATGGTAAAGAATTTCTTCTTAATATCTAACCTAAGTCTGCCTTCTTTTAGTTTAGAGCCGTCCCCCCTTGTCCTATCACTACACACCCTTGTGAAAAGTCACAAGTACTTACAAGAACACAATTTTTAGCTTGTGCCCATAGGTCCGCACTCGCACATCCGTGTGCAGAGGGGACATGGGCATACCCCCACCCAGCAAACAGTCCCACGCTCACGGCCGCTCCTGTCCTGGCACGCAGGAACCTGCCCTCGCACAGCATGGGCACACTGGAAACGCACGAGACACCTCTGCTGCTCTGCTCCCCCAGTGCGAAGCCGCTGCGTCCCTGAGGACGTCGCGCACGCCGGTGACACTCGCGTGCAGCCAGACCTCGTGTGGGAATTCTGCCGCCGACACGCTGGCTCCGGCTCTCGGGAGCGCCGAGCACCTGCTGCTCCCGGTGACTCTAACAGCTGCTGAAGCGAAAATTAGGCCCACGCCGCCTGTTATTGCAAAAGCAGTTCCTTAGCAACAAAAATGATATTGTGTGTGAAGGCAACATGCATTAGCGGGATAATCCTAGGTAATTCCAGACAAGACCTAAATGGGTGGATGAACGGATGGACTGAATAATGAGAGACAGAATAACAATAACGGAAATAACGAGGCTAATCGTATTTCCCTGAAAAGGAGAAGAAACAGCTATAAATAAAACACAACAGGAGAAAACCTGTGCCAATTCCCCATATACAGATTAGAGCCACTTAAGTTCAGCTTATGCCCTAAAAATAGGCTCTGGTAATGAAAGCTTCGCCCATCTGAGCAAGGCTGTTTATTGCCTCGAGTGTTTTCCCCGGCTCCAGCCACGTATCGTCACTCGGGAACGGCGAGGGCTGCACATCCCGTCCCAGGGCTGGGAGCACAGGGGATAAATCCGCATCTGCTGGGATGGACGAGGCTTCGCTGCCTCCCGCCTGCCTTGCCCACGGCAGGAAAGCTGAAATTAAACGCACTGCCAACCCCCAGCGGCTCGCTGCGATCCAGACCAACACCAGCACGCGGGGCAGCCGCTGCATTTCCCAGTTTAATGGCTCCAAGGAATTTCACAGCAGCAAAACCTCCCCGGCCAGCGGCGCACGCCCTCAGGCCGCAGCACTGTCACCGCCGGGGCCGCACCCGGCCGGGAGATGCCGGCTCCCCTTCCCCGAGCGCCCCCGCACAAGGGCCAGGGTCCTCGTCCCGCCCCTGCGCCCCACCTCACACCGGCTCCGATCCCTCCGGGCCGGAGCCCCCAGGCCGCTCCCAGTACCGGCCCCAGGCCCCTCAGAGTCGGCCCCGGCCCCGGCAGCCCCTGCGGCGCGGCGGCGCGGGGCGCGCTGGGAAAGGAGGGCTGGACGCTACCCGATACCGCGGGACTACAGTTCCCAGCGTGCCCCGCGCGGGGCAGCGGCCCTGCCGACGCGACGCGGCTGCCGCCCCGGTCCCGCTGCCTGCCGGGAAACCGAGTCTCCGCGGAGCATCTCCCGCGGGGCTGGCCGGGACGCGGCGCGCCAGAGACTACATTTCCCATCGTCCTCCTCCCGGCCCGCCCCTGCGCCCCGGGCCGGCGCCATTTTGTTTCGCGTTACAACCTAAGATGGCGGCGGAGCGAGGAGGCTGAAGGTTGCCGCGCTGAGGTGAGGGCTGTCTCGCCGGGCGTCGCCGGCCCCGCGGGGCTGCTCCCTCCGGGGGGGCCGCCCTCGCCCGTCCCCGGCCTCGGGCCGAGCTGGGGGCGCGGAGGAGCAGCCGGCCCATGGCCAGGAGGTGGCCGGTGCGGTCGCCGCGGCCCCCGTCGCCATGGACCTACGCACGGCTGTGTACAACGCCGCCCGCGATGGGAAGCTGAAGCTGCTGCAGAAGCTGTTGGGCAGCCGGAGCCGGGAGGAGCTGGAGGCGCTGACGGCGGGGCCCGGCGGGGGTGAGGGCCCCGGGGGAGGCAGCACCCCGCTGCTGATCGCCGCCCGCC
>Ga0065711_1036064_pt1 | contig 21499 bp, 9 predicted proteins | sample Hoacrofraction12_FD_59098 | JGI IMG/M metagenome (GOLD analysis project Ga0065711, IMG submission 59098) | Hoatzin crop microbial communities from Cojedes, Venezuela - Epithelial fraction 12 v2 (version 2) | ecosystem: Host-associated > Birds > Digestive system > Esophagus > Crop | place... | reverse complement strand
CCTCTCCTCGTAGGAGAGATGTTCCAGTCCCCTCATCATCCTCGTAGCCCTCCGCTGGACTCTCTCCAGTAGCTCTTCATCTTTCTTGAACTGGGGAGCCCAGAACTGGACACAGTACTCTAGTTAGGAGGGAAAGTAGTTTTGTATTTAGATTCTGACCTAAATGCAACTTTCTGGTTTGTAACAGCATAAAATAAAGGGTTATTAACTTATATATTTTGTTCTTGAATTAAGTTCCTGAAATCTTGTGGTCTGAAATGGTGGATTTCTTTGCATTTTTTGTTTATTTTCTGTATTAACTTTTTTCTGATGCTTTATCCAGTCACTTGAAGACTACAATAATTAAATGAATTGAACTTCTGAAAAGGGAAAAAAGCTGGTGTTGCTAAAAGATCTCTTCTTCACAACTTTTGTTAAAAAGCATATGCTTGTTTAGCTGACAAACAGAACACTCTGATACATGTTCAGTTCCTTCTTGTTCTGGACAGACATGAAATGCTGACACTACTACAATGTGATTCTGCAGTGCTGCTAATTTTTCAGCTGCTTCATCAGAATCACAGTTCTGTGCAACTCTACTGACGTCCTCTTTCCCTTTGGCTAGATTTTGAGACAGTGCTGTGACCTGAAAAAAGGTTTTGAGGACTTGCTATTTAAATTTCTGACATGAACAATGATAAAGGCTGCTTCTCCATCCTTGCCATTAATTCCACTTCATTTATGAAGTTTCATACTGGAAGCAGCTGCTCAGAGTCCAAGGTTGAACTACTCTTCTTGATATTTGATCAGTGACTTTTGAAAGCTGCCTGGGAGATCTGGAGAAACATTTCTTAGTTTGTGATTGGAGCTGCAGCACAGAGACAAACGAAAATTTTTAAAATCACTAGTTATCTGCCTCAGAGGTGGATAAACCAGCTAAATAAGTTACCTGTTTCAGTTCATTAATGTACCAAAGAAACATGACAGACTTTATCCTAAGGAAGACAGTTTGTCTATACATATGCCTGAAAACAAATTCTTATGTCATTATGAATGTTTTCTTCCAAATAGCAGCAACCTTCTACTTCATTTATCGTAAATGGGATTTTTTCTATAATCCTTTGGAAAATATTAAACAGTAATGTAGCTCCTTTTTTCTCCTTTCTGATTTAAATACAAATCATATGTCAATGGCAGCAAAAAAAATTCTGATTAATTTTTCAGAGTCCTTGAAAATAATTAGAATTCTGTTTCTCATATTAAATTCTAATACTTCATTAAGAAATTAAATGAATCATTGTATGTATTTTTTCAAAGTTTTTGCTTTGTTTTGTATCTTGAGCACTGAACAAGTGTTCAGAATATAGTCAAAATACATTTTTTTAGACAGGAGAAAAGAAACACCAACCACATATACATATATGATTCTGAATAGTTTGCTCATATTTCTTTGTTTTTACATAAGCTCAAAGACAGACAAGCAAAACATGTTTGGTATCATGATTGTGCATAACGCTACAGGTCACATTGCTGTCTCACAAACAGAGTTCTTTGCCCGGTGTGAAACATCCAATATGCACACAGCACCAAGATATCGGTTTATTTCACGTCTGCTCAGAGATGGGTGCTAGGTGGTAACTCCACAAGGTTAGCACAGCTGGTTACAATTATATGGTATATTTATACAGTTAAAAATGTCATCTCCGCCTGTTAGCCATAACCTCCTAACTATGATTGGTTAGTTCTCTTCTCACTTCCTTTTAAAGACACAGTAATCCTAAAATTTATTAGGTATGCTCAGTAAGTAAATGTGTCTGCTTGGTCTGGGATCTCCAGCTCAAGGGATGTGATTTTTGGTGTTATAATGAGGATAGTTTAAGGACACTCTTTATCATCCTTCTGCTGTTAATTCCAACTTCTTCAAGAACATCTTAATTAGCTTACGTATTTCTCCAAGATATGCTTCATTCCAAGCACAGCCGTTCCTGATTAGACATTCCTGTATCAGCCATTCTTGTCAACTTCTTGGCCTACTTTTAACCCTAGAGTACATATTCTATCTAAACAATTAGGTCAGACTGACCTCCTATGAATATTTGTATAATGCTGAGTTGAACTGACTACGAGATGAATCTCCATAATACAATCCTCATTTGCCTTTGTTCTCCTGTGTGGTCCAGCCTGAAGACAGTAGTAGCAGAAATGCATAGAATGGTGTATTTTCACCATCTTTCACACCAAGGAAAACGATATTATTCAGTCATGGTCTGAAATAGCAAAATCATTCAGATGGAGAAGTCTATGGTCCTTCAGGTGACTGAAACTTTGCAATCTGTTTAACACAGATCACAGAATCACAGAATGGTAGGGGTTGGAAGGGACCTCTGTGGGTCATCTAGTCCAACCCTCCTGCCAAAGCAGGATCACCTACAGCAGGCTGCAGAGGACCTCGTCCAGGCGAGTCTTGAATATCTCCAGAGAAGGAGACTCCACAACCTCCCTGGGCAGCCTGTTCCAGTGCTCCATCACCCTCAGAGGGAAGAAGTTCTTCCTCATGTTCAGATGGAACTTCCTATGCTTCAATTTGTGCCCAGTGCCCCTTGTCCTGTCACTGGGCGCTACCTGCTATTCAAGCAGCTAGTTTTATTTGTAAAGTCTCCTTTGCAATGTTACAGGTCAGGCTGAGCTGAGTCTTATTCCATGTTCAACAGTTCTGCACCAATGTCCCACTGATGTTCCATACTAGGCTCAAGTCTTGCTATGGACTTCCCCATAGATGAGAAGTCCTTGCTCTGTGGAACAGAAATTTTAGTTTCTAAAACAGGCTTTCCTTTAAGAACACTGGAACATGTTGCCCAGAGAAGCTGTGGTAGCCCCCTCCCTGGAAGTGTTCAAGGCCAGGTTGGATGGAGCTCTGAGCAACCTGGTCTAGTGGAAGGTGTCCCTGCTCATGGAAGGGGGGTTGGAACCAGATGATCTTTAAGGTCCCTTCCAACCCAAACCATTCTATGATTCTATAAAGTGTATTTCCAAAACAGAAATTTACAACTCATGTACATGAGTTTGAGACTGTTCAGGGTGAGCTTTTCTCTTCTCCTGCAGGAGACATGAGACTCAAACCTTCCAATACTTTGATTTGGCTGTCTTTGGATGTAAGATCTTCCACTTTTTGATTTTTTGTTTGTTTGTTCCACCTCTCCAATGTGCCGTGAATAGTAAATGGCTACACACAGGAGGGAACCTTAATTAAAGGACAACAAAATTCCTGAATGTTTAGCAACAAAGATAAAGAAAACTACTTAGAATATGAGGTAAGAGCAGAGCAATTCTGAATGACATTTGATGGTTGAATGTTTTTATGATACTGTCAAAACACTCTAAGTTAGAATGTAAGAGTTATTGATGCTCTTTGGAAGAAAAGTCTGCCATTGACAAACTCTTGCAAATAACAGGTATATTAGTCAGACTCAGGATTGGCTTTAGTTTGGCTAGGAACAGGAAAAAAAAATGAGCAAAATTTTTTGATAACTTTATGAATTAAATTATTTCTCTGGAGTGAAAACAAAGCTGTGGTATTTTGAAGTGACCTGATATTTTTTAATAAGCAATTGTATTCTATAAAATATTAATTTATTTGCACTGCAGTAATATATTCCTCTACTCATCACATTGGAAGACAGAAACGAAGTTAAAAAGAATGAGGTGCTGTTGTAAAAAAAAGTGTACAGTAAAAGAAGTTCATTACACAAAAGGTTTTAAGGTTTTTGTCATATTACTAGATATTTAGGGTTTTTTCCCCTTGCAGGACACTCGTATTGGTTATACAAACTGCCTATCAAATCTGCAGTATCTGTAATATAATGATTGAGCCTAAGCTTCCTGATTTCTATTTTTCTGTTTTAATTTCCAAATAGTTTGATCTGCTTTCTGTATGTCTGAAGAATAAGCATTGCAGTATATATTGCAGTATCTCCCTCTACAGGGATTGATATCATAGTGTTGTTTAGGTACCTAGACACACATTTTTTCTACATTTACTACAATTTATGAGACCTAATCTCCATGTTCTGTTACAAATATTTAATCTACAGAATAACAAAATCAGTGTGGGAAAAGCAGCCCACAGTACCTTCTACGTGAAATCTTCAATTGCATGTTAGTAAAACAAGAGATAACAGAAGACATTCAGGCCTCAGTCCTTTATAATCTGTTTCATGAGTGTGATGCACCAATCAATAGAACAGGAGATATGCGTTATTATATACACACAAAATTTTACTGATTTTGTAGTTCCTCCGATTCGCATCTTTAGAGGTAGAAGACCTGTTGTTCACCAAGACAAAAAGGAAAAGTAATATGATGGATCTACATCACATCAACAATAAGCTCTACAGTAACTATCAGAACATAAATCAGTAGTAAGGCAAAAATAAAAAAAATGTGGCATGGTGTGCATGTGCTGGATATGTATATGACTGTATCATTGTATTTGTTTCTTTAATTCTGTCGACATCTTCAGCCTTTAAATCTCAGAATATGTTTTAGAAAAATCAGAATACTTCCCAATGTGTTATATTTTGTATTAAACTCAACATTCCCAGGATGTATGAAATTTGAGTTTGCCTGTCAATTAAGACTTTTCAATGGATTAAGTATGGAGCATTGCATAAGTATAAGCATCAGGTAAATACTGATGCATCTACCTCAGCCTGAAGTGGTGACAGAGCAAATGTACTGTCAAAGACTCTATTCTTCAAACCCACACATTGCAAGAGAAAAGTAGGTCTGTGGTTAACCCTTTTAATGTACAGGAATGTACATTTTTGAAGTCAAGATAAAAGGAGATTCATAGCATAATCATGTTTTATATTTTTGTTTCTTAATAACAAGTTAAGAAAGTTTGTGGTCTGCAAGTTCAATATTAAAAGCAAGATCTTTGAAAGCATTTGCATTTAAGATAAACAGAGCGTCTCGTGTCAGCTCAATTTCACTTTGGTTTTCTTTCTTAGTTTTAAAATAAATTCAGTTAGAATATTTAGTATTCTACAGCATATACTTTCCCTACCTCAGTTTAATTGTATTACAATGAGTGCAAGATCTCAACCGCGGAATAGGGAGTTGTGAATATTGAGTTTCTTCCTGCTAGAAATCTTATTTTAAGCTCAGTTTTATTGTTGGTTTACCTTATCAAAATGCTCTCCAGCTAGCTGAGCTGACAAGACAATGCAGAATGGAGTATTTGTTATCACCCGCCAAGTACATAAACACAGAACGAAAGTACATAACTGTCATCCCAAAATTAACATATTCTTCCCTAAAGAACTGCTGATCATAAATATCTAATTAATTAAATAAAGGTGTGACTGGGTATATTCAAAAGAGGACACTACTTGATTATTTTGTCCTCTTATGGAGAAAGATGTGGAGGGGAAGTAATTGCAATGATAGCAATTTTGAAATTTCCTAAAGTTCCTCATTTAAAATTACTAGAATTTTATCTCTCAACTTACTGATTTTTTTTATATATATAAAAAACATAAACTTGTTACTATAATTTCTACTCAATCTGTGCTTTATTAATATTGCAATATGTTACATCATCTTAACATAATGAATAAGACAATTATGAAACTGGTAATGGTATGGACATTCATTTAAATCAGCACATAATTGTCCAGAATGATTTAGAAAAGGTCTTTGTTTTGTTTAGCTTTGTTTTTTATAATTTGTTTTGTTTGATTTTCCTTGACCAGCCCAATTATTCCCTCAAAGTCAGCACCATTTTGGCATTGACTTGTGTGTGAGAAGGACTAATTAAGAACTTTATCAATGACCTAGATGAAGGGACTGAATGCTCCCTCAGTAAGTGCACAGACAACACCAGGTTGGTTGGGAGTGTTGATCGTCTTGATGGTAGGAAGGCTGTACAGAGGTACCTGGACAGGCTGGATCTATGGGCTGAGGCCAATTCTATGAGGTTCAACAAGGCCAAGGGCTGGGTCCTGCACTTCAGTCACAACAACCCCATACAATGTCACAGGCTTGGGGAAGAGTGGCTGGAAAGCTGTCTGGTGGAAAAGGACCTGGGGGGGTTGGTCGACAGGCAGCTGAACATCAGCTAGCAGTATGCCCAAGTGGTCAAGAAGGCCAACAGCATCCTGGCTTGTAATAGAAATAGCGTGGCCAGCAGGAGTAGGGAAGTGATCGTGCCCCTGTACTCGGCACTGGTGAAGCCACACCTGGAGCACAGTGTTCAGTTTTGGGCCCCTCACTGCGAGAAGGACAATGAGGTCTGGAACGTGTCCAAAGAAGAGCAACTAGGGTGGTGACGGGTCTAGAGAAAAAGTGTTATGACAGGTGGCCATACGAACTGGGGCTGCTTAGTGTGGAGAAAAAGAGGTTCAGGGGAGACCTTCTTGCTCTCTACAGCTACCTAAAAAGAGGTTGTAGCAAGGTGGGTGTTGGTCTCTTCTCCCAAGCAACAACTGATAGGATGAGAGGAAATGCTCTGAAGTTGCACTAGGTTTAGACTGGGTTTTAGGAAAAATTTCTTCACTGAAAGGTTTGTCAAGCATTGGAACAGGATGCCCAGGGAAGTGGTGGAGTCACCATCCCTTGGAGGTATTAAAAAGAAGTGCAGACATGGTGTTTAGGGACACAGTTTTGTTGCGGACTTGGAAGTGTCAGGTTTATGGTTGGACTTGGCGATCTTAAGGGTCTTTTCTAACCTAAGTGATTCTATAATTCTATGATTCTTACAGTATCTATAAAGAAAGGATTGTTTATTATATAACTATATATTATACATATTATTTTATTATATTATTATACTACATATTATATTACATTGCATACTTACTAAGATTTTAAATAAATATTTAATTTCCTACTTTTAGAATTTGAAAAAATAACGTTAAAAATGTTTCATAAATTTTCCTCTAAACCAATTGCACTCTTTGTTTAAGTTCTCTCACAGGTTAAGAACAGCAAGCTTACAACTAACAAAAAGCTTTAAATGTTCCTACATACACTAGACACTCTTTTTTTTTTATTTCTTTCTTCTGAATTTACTGTTTCTGTGACCACATCTATTTTACAACTGTTAAATCATTTTGATGGGATTCATACGTGTGTATGTAGTGTATTGACATTTTATAAGCTCTACAGTAGACAGACAGACAGACAGACAGACAGACAGATGATGTTGTATGGCAAACCTTCCTAACTCTCTTATCTGCTTTGATCTCTCTATGAAACTAGTCACTGCAGGAAAGATCAGATGCTCCACGTGGAACTACAGATCTCTGATCACCTTACTGTGTTTTCACATCTTGCCAGTTGTTAGCTAAGCCACAAAACTGTTCGCATATACACACTTACACAGAAGACTAGCATTTGGCATCTGCTGAGAAAGTAGTGTAATTCTGCTGTTGTACAGTAGATTCAAAGTAATCTCTATTTGCTTATGTGTTGAAGTCCTTAATAAAAACAGCAGAGAAAAAAATATCCTGCAGTGACAGCAATTCTAATGTCTCCAACATGTTTTCAGAAGAAAACATTTAAATATCGTTAAATGTTAATTTATAAGTATTTAAGAATTAATTGTACATTTATAGATATTCAGTGAAGACATCTATGGTTGCAACTGGGAACTAAATAGGTCTACTACTAGTACTACTAAGACTACAAAAAAATCCCTATATTCCTATTCTTCGAACTTGAATCAATCCTCAGTGTTTTAGTCAACAGGCCTATATCCTGTGCTCATTCCTGCTCTGGTGTTTGTTTTTGTGAGGAGTCTAGTCCAGCTATGATGACCTAGGAAGACTGGAAAACAAAAAAAGGAACCTTATCAATTCTGAAACATCAAGAAGTATATAAACAGGTATTCTCAAAGGCTGGTTTCAATTGAGGGAGCCTGTATCCATTAGTAGTGGAGATGACAGACAAATGACAGAGGCCTTAGTTGGCTAAATTTGGCCTTCACAGTTCTTTAAATAGCTGTTCAGACAGTGACGAACGTACTCTGTGACATTCTGCGAATATAAGCCTTTTCGTGCCTAAAGCCTTTAGGTATCTCCATATTTAGTCAACTGACCAGATAGTGATTTAATTTAAAATTTAGGAAGCAAAAGTAGCATTAGACACCTGCATGACTTGTGGATTTTGTGCCCTGATTCTGCCTCTGGTCTTCATGATTCAAGCAACCCTTAGCTATACACTATTTAAGTGAAAAGCTGCTGCTTGTAAAGCTCAGAAAATAGGAAACATGAAAGCAATCAGTGCTTTTCAATGATGTCTCCACATGCTACTGCTCTCTTGGTTTAGCCTGTTTGAAAGATGCTAATTACGATCCTTAGACTTATTCATTTGAAGTCTATAACAACATAGTCACTGACACTTCTTGGAACAGATTTAGGACAGTGTCAAGACCTTGACAATCATACACTTAAAATCTTGCTGCTTTTGACAAACTCAGTGTAAAATCTTGCCCAGATATTGCTTAAACTGAATTTTTTAAAAATTTGCTGTAGTGGGTTAACCTTGGCTGGCTGTCAGGTGCCCACGAAGCCAGTCCATCACTCCTCTTCCTCAACTGTACAGGGGAGAAAAAATAAGATGAAAGGCTCCTGGGTCATGATAAGGACAAGGAAACATCACAGAAATTACCGTTACGGGCAAAACAGTCTCAGCTTTGGGGAAATTAAATTAAATTTATTACCAATGAAATCAGAGTAGCATAAGGAGAAATAAAATCAAATCTTAAAACACCTTCCCCCCACACCTCCTGGACTCAGCTTCACTCCTGATTTCCTCCTCCACACAATCAATGCAGAGGGTTGGGGAATGGGGCTTGCAGTAAGTTCATCACACATTGTTTCTCCCAATCCCTCCTCCTCACATTCTTCCCTTGCTTCAGTGTGGGTTCCCTCCACGGGAGACAGTTCTCCACGAACTTCTCTAACGTGGGTCCGTTCCACAGGCTGCAGTTCTTCAGGAAAAGATTGTTCCACTGTGGGTCCCCTGTAGGGTCAGATGTCCTGTCAGGAACCTGCTCCAGCACAGGCTTCCCACGGGATTACAGTCTCCTTTGGGCCCATCCACCTGCTCTGGCATGGCATCCTTGATGGCCTGCAGGGTGGATATCAGCTCCACCATTAACCTTCACAGGCTGCAGGGGGACAACGTGCATCACCATGGTCTTCACCATGGGCTGCAGGGGAATCTTCTCCAGCTCCTGGAGCACCTCCTTCCCCTCCTTCTTCACTGGCCATGGTATCTACAGAGTTATTTCTCACACATATTCTCAGTCCTCTCTCTCTCGGCTGCTACTGTGCAGCAGTTTTTTCCCCTTCTTAAATATGCTGTCACAGAGATTCTATCACTGTTGTTGATGGGCTTGGCCCTGGCCAGCAGCGGATCCATCGTGGAGCCAGCCAGCATTGGCTCTATCAGACATGGGGGAAACTTCTTGCAGCTTCCCAGAGAAGCCAACCCTGTAGCTCCTCTCCTACCAAAACCACGCTGTGCAATACATTCACTCATGAACAGAACATGTTAAGGAGTATCTGAAGGCTATTTCTTTTCTTTTTCTGAACAGAAAATACATCTCCAAATAATCAATGTTTTGTACTGAGGTAAAACTGGGAGATTGTTAATAAATGTTTGTTTTCATGCTTTATTAATCCAAAATTTGTTTCGGATAGGAGATCATCTGGTCACAATAAATCCAGATTTTTAATTCTATGTCGGTTTAATACCAATGCCAATAGTATATCAGCTGGAAGACATACATTTGGATATTTATTGTACTTGTTCTCCTAAATAGTCCCACTTGTCAGGATACACCTTCCATTAGAAATGTCTCATACGCATCTTTCAACTCAGGTAGCCAAGACAGATGTATGAAAAGCAGTCTATTTGGGAATCCAAATTGGAAAATAAGAAATGGTGGCAAGGAAACAATTACCATGTGATACACAGCTGTTCAGAGAGAAGAAGGTTAATGCTGTACAAGATACAGTGTTTTAATAATTATGTTATTATCAATTCCTCTTGAAAAATAATCTTGAAAAGATGATCTTTTGATTTTTCATCCAATGAAAACAAATATTAAAGTTTTCTGTGTGAAACACAGTACAGAAATGTGTTTTTTACTTGTTATCAAATTTCTGAATATATACATCAGGAAAGGCTGTTGTACACCCTTATACAGTGTTATGTTTGGTTTGAGAATTCATGTGTCATAATTATATTTTATTTTTATGTTTATATAAATAGTGCAGAACTTATTTCTCTAACTATCTGTTATCCAGTGATTAAGGTAATTAGTTAATTTACAGAAATTAGTTGCTCTGATGACATATTATGAATAGCATACTTTCTTTAAAAAAAAATTTGCAAAGCAATTAATTTTAACAAAGTGGAAGAGTCAAGAACAGAAGAAGGTCTCCATGGTAAGTAGCAAACAGCAGCTGCTGATATGTTGTATATATTTTTGCTTTACATTAGCTTTCTCTTTACACTAAACGAAATACAACCTTCGCAACTCTGTGAATAGTTATATACAAGTATTTTTTAATTTTCAGTTAAAAATATAAAACCTACAAATAATACAATAGGACAAGCTTACTGTAAATTATTTCTTCCTTCACTGTTTGTGAGGAGTGCAGTACTTTAGGGTAAAATTCTCCTAATGAGTCATAGTGGGACAGGAGAATGAAAGGACAACTGGAATGGAGGGAAATTACTGTTGATGGGAAGAAAAGAGGGAATGCACTAAAAGAGTCTAGAACTTTTACATTGATGTGATTTGGGTTTTATCTGAAAACCTGGACAAATTTAATTAAGGCTATCCTTTCCATGGTTTTCTTGATTTACTTGGTGTGTTTAACTCTCATTCTTTCTGACTGCACTGAACTTGTACTCTGAGTGCAGATTGCCTTTGAAATCTGGAATGTACAATGTATTAAAGTTATTCAACTGCTTAGATAGGCTTCTTCATCTGAATGTATATAGGTGTTGTATACCTATAAAGAGTTTTAACTGGAATATAGATAAAATACCAAACATAGATGTGCCTAAATATGCATTTATGTGTAAAAAGGGCCTTTTAAAATTACCATTATTTCCTACAGCATGCTTAGATGATTGCTACTATCTGTTTTTTAATTTTGTCCATGAGGTGACACACACAGGCTCACTGTGGAGAATCTTTAGAATATTCTAAAGTACTCTGAGTCAGAGACTTTTATTTTCTGCTTCATGGTGTGTGGTGAGAACTGCAATAACAATAATCTGTAGGTAATTACTGTCTCTAAATTACCTCAGTTGAGCTTTGTCTGCAACTTTACACACTAATTTCTCAAAAGGCAGTGCACAGAATATGTTTCAGAGCAGAAAAAACAACTTCTGAGAAACTGAAAGGGGTTTTTTGTTTGTTTCTCTCAAATGACATCAGTAGGCTAGACTTGTGAACAAGTTAAGCATTTTCTGTGTGTCAAACACATATCCAGTTATTTTGTGAGTACAAAGTAAGGAGAATTCTGTACAAGTCCTGCGATGTTCCATTTGCTTGGGTAATGATCCTGTTTTTGTGTTCACAGTTGTGACAAACGCATCTGCGAAGCTCTAGAAGTGAGTGCTAACAAAGGTGTTTACAAATCCGTTTGAGTTTTCAAATAAGTAGTGACACATAAACAACTAGAAGGAAATATCTCTCTGGTAGAGAAAGAGTATATACAAGATACACAAATTAGAGTTGTGTCTAAGTCGTGATAGGAAGCTGATATTTCCATAAACAACAGGTGTTAGTTATGAGTCTATTCCTTTCATGGCTAAGCAAGGATCTTTCGAGAAATAGTGAAGAAACCATTTTTACTTCTCAAGTCATAAAATGTGGTTAAAATATTGATCAGGAATTTGCTGGAGTTAAAGGATAGAATTTAATGAGATCATCAGTACTGAATTTAAGATGAAAATCTGAAAACTAGACAGGCTCATCACTGACTTACACACTTGTGGTCCTCTGAAGTCTTTGTGTGAAATGAGTCTGTGTAGACTAGGTTTTAACATCTTTAAACTACATTGATAAATGTGCATGTTTCTTGAAGAATCATGGCTGGAAGAAGCTCTTCAAGAGTATACCTAATACACTTACATGGCTCATAGGTGTTTAGTTCATAGAAGTAGACTAGTGAAACAAGTTACATCTTTGTTTCCTGAAGTCTTGTCTTCTCATCACTCTCTTCCAAAAGACTGAAATAGCTTTCAGGACAGCTTAGTCTTTCAGTAAATATAAAACTACTAAGGTCAGAAAAGACAGCTATTGTTATAAAGTCAGAGATACATAACAGGCCAAAGAAATGTCATATTGGAATTATTAGTAATTTATTTATGCTAAGAAAAAAGAAAAAAAGAATTTAAAAGATTTTTTTTATATTTTCAGCACATATTTCTTCTTTCAGAAATTACATTTTCAGTCATATTCACCTACACATCTGATTGTTCTTCAACGCTTTTTAGTATTTTCTTTTTTTAATATATCAATATTTAATTGTGATCCTCCCTTCAGTGCTGGAATGTTTTCTTTGGCAGAATGAAGGTTAAATGTTGATGCACAGTAACATTATACCCAGATTAATTGTTTGAGGTGATATCATTCTATATCACAATATTTAAAACTTTAAACTTAAAATTTTTACAGAATTAACTACAAACAAAAGGCTTGCTTCTGCAAGCTGTTTTGCATTTAACAAAACTCAGAAATCAATGAAAATATATGCATAAGAGTCAGCTATATTAGTTACTAGTAGCTCGGGATCTCCAAAAAAGAAGATTCAACAGTAAAGATTTCACTATATTTTGTATTTCAGAGGGAGCAGTACCTCCATGCCCAAAAAAACCTGATGCGTTTTGCTCCATATGGTAGTTAATGCAAGGAAAATCCATTGTAGTCATACTACTGAAGAAACCAAAGTGAGTCAGGTGGCCAACTCTGACTGATTTTATTCACCAAGATTTTGGTACCTGTATTTCTTATGAGACTTCTTTGAAATTTTTTCCTTCCAAGATTTCTGGATTTTCTCAGGTTTTTTATGTGGTTATAAGCCAAAATGCATTTATTATTAATTTTTATATTGCCATAAATCAGCATCTACCTTTTTTGTTTCTTCAACATCTTACTGTCTCTTGAAGCAAAAGAAGAAATAGAAAAAGTTTAACTACTTCAAAAGATTCGTCTTTCTGCTAGGCAAGCTGATAGAGATGGAGTGTTCACCTGAAGTGGGATTTTCTCTGCAATCAAGTGTTCTCTTCCTTGATTCTTACCCACTCTTTCAGAAAATGATAGTGGGATTAATTTCATCCAACCTTACTCTCTCTTATGGCTAGCTTCAGCATAATTTAATTATCTGGACTGTCTCTGTGATGAATAAAGAAGGATAAATGTTGTCACAGAGTATGTCATGCTACATCAAAATGAAGACGGAGCTCTGAAGTTGTCCATCATTTGTCTTTCCAGCAAATCTGCATTACATGTTTCTCAATACATGCCTTTACTTTTATGTGGCTAGATGAAGTGTGCATCTAGTGTATGTATCTTGGGCTTCAGGAAGCACAGACATACTTAAGATGGTATTTACATTTATATTTACGTCTCCTGGAGGAAGCTAAGAGAGCTCTCCATCAATGTTCCTGCTGATACCTGCATTCAGACACTGAAACAAGTGATGCTGGACATTCTGTGGTGGGTAAACTATTATAACAAACAAGTAAATACAATGTTACACCATTTAGCAGGGAGGCTCCCTGAGGCAGATAAAGGATCAGCTGATATTTATTTTTATACAATAGTGCTTTGCAATGAAGACAGTCAAATACTTCAAAAAAACCCAGCAAAATTCCACTACTGAAAATTATGTTGGTTGAGTAGTATCAATAACTGTAAGGAAATTGATTTAGTGTGATAGCTTCACAGAGGATTGGGCCTGGTTAAATTTGCCTGTAGGCTCCCCTAAAACTATCCTTTACCAGCATTGTGTTTTATCAGGGTTACCATTAGCAACAGCCAATCATCAGGCACCGTGGGAATTTGAGCCAATCAGAAGTCTATTCTGTTCCTACCCACCCCTATGACTGAGGGAGTCAGGGGTCCCTCTGGGGAGGGTCTCCACCAGAGGCTAGTAGGTGCCACAAGGCTAATGGTGGAATGGCCCATGGTCCCGCTTCAGATAAGGCCTTGTTACACCAGAATCACAGAATCACAGAATGGCAGGGGTTGGAAGAGACTTCTGTGGGTCTAGTCCAACCCCCCTGCCGAAGCAGGGTCACCTAGAGCAGGCTGCACAGGACCTCGTCCAGGCAGGTTTTGAATATCCCCGGAGAAGGAGACTCCACAAAGCCTCTGGGCAGCCTGTTCCAGTGCTCTGTCACCCTCAGAGTGAAGAAATTCTTCCTCGTCGTCAGATGGAACTTCCTGTGCTTCATTTTGTGCCCATTGCCCCTTGTCCTGTCACTGGGCACCACTGAAAAGAGTTTGGCCCCATCTTCTTGACACCCAGTCTTATGATATATATAGACATTTAGAAGATCCTCTCTGTCTTGTCTTCTTCAGGCTAAACAAGCCCAGCTCCTTCAGCCTTTTCTCATAATAGACCAGGATGCAGTTTTACCACGACTGCTTCAAAACCTGTCTTACTGTCTCCATGCCTATCGGCAGTAAGATCCTAACAATGGCCTGACATCCATTGCTCCACATTTTTCTGTGAAGAAGTCAAACTTTAATCATCCTGAAACAGGAAGAAATAATAAAACACATGGCTAAAATTACCTCTGCATTGTCCCTGACAAGTTAGTAACATAAAACCTTATTCAGCCACTTCCCTCATAATTCGTTAATCTGTATGTGTTAAAGAAAACTATTAGGCTCAGATCCACTTAGGAAAGCAAATAACATTGCTGATTGGAGAAAATATATCCTTCTTTTCAGTAATCTTTTTGTCTAGAGTTGAGTGTCCCTTCGTCAAAAGAAAAAATTGTTTGCGTTATCCAGTTTCACTCAGTGAAGAAAGGGAGAGTGATAAAGGAGAAGGGAAGGAGTAAGAGAGATCTTGTTAGCATTGCTGCCAGCCTCTTATCTAAAAAACATACAAATGGATAATAAAAATAAGCTGCAAGCTTTGTATAGCTTTTGATGAAAGTTTTAAAAACAGTGTAAATAATTCCATAATGAAACCAAAAACGACACAAAGTAAAAGCTCAAGAACACCCTAATTTGTGATAGCCCACTGGCAGAGTTTACAATTGTCTCCCTAGATATATGGCATCAGCTAGGAGCACACTGATACATTTTATCAGACATACTACCTCAACATCAATCCTTATCTTATTTTACCTATTTAAACTTGTCACTGACCTTCTTCATGGACAAACTTGTCATCCTTAAGATGGGTGGAAATATTAAGGTGAAAAAGGCTATTTCAAGAACTTACAAATAAAGGTCATCAGCTGTTGTCATCATATACCACAATGACCAAGTAAAATTTAGTGTTCAGCTAAAATACTCAGCTTAAAGTATTGAAAAGTTCAGAATGACTTTCTTTTTTTACATTTTTGTTGTAAACCAGCTATAGAATTCTAAATATCAATGTTTTCTGAGGAAAAAAGCATAACCTTCAGTAGTCTTAGTAAAAAGATTTACTAAAATAGTACTAAAATTTCAAAGAATAATGTCAATGAGAAATCAGATTTTTGTGACTGTCAGAGTTGTAAATATATGATATTAAAAAAGTTAGAAAAATTATTTAGTGACTAACCACCATTATACTGTATATTTATATTCCTTTGTTCCACCAAATAATCAACTGAAAAATGAACATCACAGCTACGGTTTCCGTAAAATATTACAATAATTTTTCAATAATTTTAATTAAAAAAATATTTTAAACTAAACATGGGTGTCTTTCTCCTGAGAATAATCTGCATTTCTCATATTTAACATAAATGTACAGGTTGGACTTCAAGCCCGTAGAGCTGACATTGTAGAGTCTAATCTAAAATTGTTCTGAACCAAATATACAAAGGCAGAGGAATGGGCAAAAATAAAATTTTATGTGCAGGAACAAAATATCTTACATTTAGCTAAAAGTCATTTTTAGTGCAGTAGCTGATGTGTGACCATGGAGAAAGTGTAATGTTTTGAAGAGTTTAGGTTTGTGGGAATAAGGGTTTCATGTGCTTCATAACTTAGAGTATTTCCTTCTGTTAGGTAGTGATTGGATCCACACATTCTGCCTGTACACAAATTCACATAGCAGAAGAAGCAAACAAGGAATTAGAAGTCCATACACAGTTGAAGAGCTGTGATCTCATTGGGACTGCAGATATGTGGCGGGATATTTCCTGACTGGGTACTGTAATGGATGGCTACAGGTTTCTTCGGAAGACAGCTTGAGAAAATATGGACATGAGGCTGTCTTTACATAGCTCAATGACGTGAATGAGCAGACAGGAGAGATGTTCTGTGTAATGGAACAATTACAGACAAGGAAAAACTCTTTAGGGATGTGAAGCAAGTGTGATATGGTGAATTTTAAAATCTTTAGAGAAAGTTACCAAGACAAATAGCAGAATCACAAACACTGGATTTTAAGGGATTGAAATTTGGCCTTCTTCAAGAATCTCCTTGGCAGAAGTCCTTGTGAGACTTCCCTGAAGAGCAAAGGGTCCAAGCAGAATTGTTTCATCATGAAAAACAATTTTTTCAAAGCACAGGAACAATCTCTTACAATGTTTGTTCTAGTCAGAGTAGCAGAAGATTGGCATGTAGAAACTGATAAGTACACAGAAAAAGGAAGTGTACAGGAAATAAATGTGAGAATGAGATACCCAGGAGGACTGCAGAGACAATGCCTGGGAATGCAGGATGGAATTAGAAAGTCAGATCTCACTTAGACTTGAAGCTAGAAATGAATACAAGAGTCAATAAGCAGGGCTTCTGTCAGTTTTGTCAGCTGAAATAAACCCAAAAACTTCAAAACGCCCTAAGAAAAATTTTTGCCCGATATATAGTAGACTACGGTACCTAGTGACAAAGGATGTAGAAAAGGCAAAGATCTTTACTGGTGTTTGCTTCTTTTGTTGGCTATCCCCTCCCTCAGTTTTCACTGGGCAGTTCTTGCCTCTGACATCCCAGTTTCCAAAGTTATTTCCTTCCAAATAAAAGGAATAAAGCATTAGCCACAATAAAGAACAATACAGCTAGGGAATGTTTAAAGCAGCACGACTAATAAAGGTCCATGGAGACAAGTGGGATGTATGCAAGGGTTCTGAGACAGATGGTCAATGACATCACAAGGCTGTTTTCTATGATCTTTGAAAAGTCATAGGAAACAAAATGTTCCTGAGCACTGGAAATTGTTAGTATCATGCTCATCTTCAATACTGGAAAGAAAGAGGGATGTGGAAAACTACATGGTGACTAGTTTAATCTCACATCCTGAGAAGGTTATGGTACAAATCCTGGAAGTAATTTCATGATAAAACAAGAATACGATTGTCCAGGTGGATTTCGCAAGAGCAAATCATGCTTGAACAACTATAATGCTTTCTGCAATGATATAACTAGCTTATTTAGACAAAAGGAGAATGAACAGTAGATGTTATTTACCTTGACTTTAGCAAGGCCTTTTGCATACCCTTACATACCCCACTTAGAGTCCAAATCATTATAGGCTGGAGAAGTCGACAACAAGGTTGGTGAGAATTGACTGATCTATCTAAATTTAAGATTTGTCATAGGTGTAGAAAACCCAGGTGGTGTCGGGTTATTAGTGGTATGTCTCAGAGATCAATACTCAGATAATACCATTTGATTTCTTTATGGAGCAACCTGGATAATAGTACAGAGTGCCCTCTCAGCAGTTTTGCCGACAATACCAAATAGGAGGAAATGGTCGATGTGCTGGACAAGGCTGCTATGTAGAATGATCTTGCAAAGCCGTAGAGAAGGACTGACTGGAATGTCATGAAGTTCAACAACAGCAAATGCAAACTCTTGCATCTGGAATGAAATAAGCCCAGACAGCAGTTACAGGGTTCCAGCTGACTAACCAGAAAGCCCTTTTCTGAACAGGAGTCTTCAGTGCACACTGAAGGTCATCCAGATACTTGGCTATAGCCAAGAGATTGAGGGAAGTGACTTTTCTCTGCTGTTGGGCAATTGTGAGATCTCATGTGGAACATTATGTTCAGTTCTGTGCTCCTCAGTGCTAGAAAAAAGGTTATAGCACAGGACAGATGAGGAAAAGCTGAGAAAGCTGGATTTATTCATGAAGCTAGAGGGATTTACTGCTGTCAAGGGAGGCTATAATGATGATGGAACCAGACACTCCCTACTGGTGCACGGGAATAGGAAAAGAAGCAACAAGCGCAGCTTGGAACAGTGAAAATTCTGGCTCAATGTAAGGAGAAAACAATTTACCATGAGGGTGGTCAAACACTGGAACATGTTGCCCAGAGACACTATGGACTCTCCATCCTTGGAGATTTTCCAAACTCAAGTGTACAAGGCACTGAGCAACCTCTTCTCAGTGGACACACTTTGAGTAGAAATTTGGGCCAGGTGACTTGCAAAGATCCCTTCCAATCTCTACAATTCTATGAGTAAAGTTTATAAAGAAAACCAGATTACTTACTCTAATATTTTTCGTTATATACTTTGCTTAAATACTGGGGGAAATATCCAGCTCTGCATAAAATTATGAATAAATAACAAATAGAAGTACTAGGAGAAAATTATACTTGTCCATAAGAACATGAATAAGAAAAAAATATTGTGAAGCCACTATTATATATGAAGATTAAGAATTCCCTCTAATTTTTTGATATATTTTTGTCTTCATATCAACATTTTTTTCAGAAAAGGCTACTTTTAATTATATCTTTTTTGTAAAAAATATTTAAATTTTTAATCCTTAGAAATACTAGGCCTTTGAGAAGCCTTAAAAAGAATGCAAGGCAGACATTTGCATATGTCAGCTGCACTCTACAGAAAAGCAAACAAGCCACAAAGCAAGGTTATTAATACGCGTGACCTTCCCATATTTCCTTTAAATGAGTCTTTAAGAAGCATTAGAAGCTCTCAAAAACACCCTGTTGAATCTTTATATTTCAACATACGAATCATTATAATGATAACAAGATCAAAATACACCTATAAAATTTAGTGGAAATAATACTGCTATGAAGAAATTACCTTCTTGCTTCTGAGTCAAGTTTGAGTAGTTTAGTTCATAGTGCACATTTCATAACTGTGACCAACCAAAGTATGTAGAATTAAATGGAAACAAAACATTCCATATATAGGTTATGTAGTCTTCATCCTGGAAGTATTTCAAGAGCATACTAGATATAGTCTTAAGCAACCTGCTCTGACCTCACAGCTGTCTTTACTTTGTCCAGGATGTTGGACTAGAGACACCCTGAGGTCTGTTCCAATCTGAATTATCCTGCTATCCTAATATCTTATGCAGACAATAGTATTTAAGCTGTGTAGTATTTAACACGAATTTCTTCTCAAATTTTCATCCTATAAAATCTTATATATTCTAGCACTTTTTAAATCCCCAGGGGAAGAAAACCCAGCACCACCACCACGAATTCCACCCTGTATATTAGAAATCTGAATTAAAAATTAAAATAAAATAATAATTTAAAAAACACCATAGATATTCATAAAAACAATGCTGTTTATTATTTTCTTTATTGCAACAGCATCAGTATTACACATTGTATTAGACATTCAATATTTTCACTTCACAGGTTGGACTTTCAAACACTGAAAATAAACAAAAAGATTTATCATTTCTGGTAAGTAAAGCACATACCTAAACAAAAATGGAAAGGCAATATTATTCACTGTTTCTTTTGAACGATTTATCTGTTGGAGAAGACTTCTCTAACAACATTATTTCCTCCGATAAAATGTCTCTTTTACTTTCTTTTTTCATTAGAGGAAAATAGAGTGAGATATATTTTTCACAGCACACTATTAATTAACATTATTTCTTTTTGATCCTTCCTAATTATTCATATGTGTATAGAAATAAATTCACTCTCCTTCATATTCGAATATATTTTTACATCTGTTCCATTATGATGTTAGTTACTGGTTTTGTGAAAACCAAAAAGAGTTACTTCTCTCCGCTTTACTAGGTAGAATGTTACAAAACAGTGCCAACATTCACATCTTCCAAAGTATAACAACATGAATAAAATTTACTTGCAACATTGTCAAGGCACTTCTGCATTTTATTTAGATTCTTTTCTCTTTCAGGTATATAGCTACCACATGGCATCTTACTGGATAATACAAGCCTTAAGCAATGGAAAAAAGAGAGAAGTCAACGTATTATTTCACAGTATGATAAATTCTACTGAGAAATATTGAATAGTTATAGTTACCAGAGCACAGTAGTACTATGAAATTTCTTGCTCTATTTTATGAAGCATTAAACTGTTCAAGCTAACTATCACTTCTAGTTGTCATCTATACATCAGCTCAGGCCAATGGCAGCAAAGTGATGTAAATCTAGCCATGTAAGGGATTTGGTCATAAGACACAAGCTAAAACAGTGACAAGGAACAGATAAATGTTTGTGTTCAGATTAACGTCCCAAGGTCAGTGTGCCTAGGCATATCAATGAGGAATTTCAACCAACGCTCTAAGAATATTAATCTAGACATATATAATAGCAAACTGAAGAAGAAAAAGAATTTTAATGAAGTTGTCTATTTTGATTGTCTAAGAAAATATTTATAGTAAACTAGTCACACAGAGACTGGAATTCGTTCTTGCATAGGGCCTGTTTCCTGAAAAAATCAACCTTGTCCCTGGTTTTAATGAGAATTTTATTTTTCATTTGTTTAATTATACAAGGATATTAAAACATTAAAGGAAAAATTGTCATGTAAAGTATTTATTTCTTGAATTGAAAAGTAGAACAAAATAAAATAATGTCATGACAGTCATGCACTACTAATTCTAAGATGACTGTATGTTTATACAAAGTCCTGTTAAGTTTGCACAAGATTATTTAACATTTTCATTTGTAGAAGTTAATAACAGAAGATAGTTGGAGAGACATTTCAAGAACATAGCAATTAATGTCAAAAAACTTCATCAGCTTCCTAAAGCAGCCTTGTTGTTTTCCAGACTGTATTAACTGTATTTACAATATATAGTATTTTGTTCAGATATACAAAATATTGAAAATATAATTTTCACCATTAAAAAAATCTGAAAACTACGACAGCATACCTAGGACTTACTTCCGACATTAGGTTTTCAGTGTGTATTAGTGTAGTAGCTATTTTAACAAAATTCCCACCAATGCATGCTTGTCTGTCTGAGACCAGGGTCAAGCCTACAGGGCTTGTTCTGGTGTGGGATTTCTTTTCCTTCCTTCCTTCCTTCCTTCCTTCCTTCCTTCCTTCCTTCCTTCCTTCCTTCCTTCCTTCC
>Ga0065711_1036063_pt1 | contig 21499 bp, 7 predicted proteins | sample Hoacrofraction12_FD_59098 | JGI IMG/M metagenome (GOLD analysis project Ga0065711, IMG submission 59098) | Hoatzin crop microbial communities from Cojedes, Venezuela - Epithelial fraction 12 v2 (version 2) | ecosystem: Host-associated > Birds > Digestive system > Esophagus > Crop | place... | reverse complement strand
TTTTTTTTTTTTTTTTTTTTTTACAGTTTATACATTTAAAACTAGATTTGCTAAAAATCTTCAAACTCAGATGCCTAAATGAAAGAATCTCATGCCACATGGAGTCAATCCTATAAAGCTGGAGATTCTTGACAGGTCCAGCTGAAAGGATGTAGCCTTCTCACTGTTCAGCAGTGCTTTGGAAAAAAAAACGGAGCCTAATGAAGCATCTACTTTGCGTCCAAGAAACCACAGCACGGCATCCTGCAGCCCCACGGCCAGCGTGCAAGCACTGAGCACAAGGCTGCTCCTCGCTTTACAGACGTAAGGCCAGCTCCTGAAGTCCTTATTCAGTATGTTTCTGAGACTCTCCTGCTGAAATCAGCCACCCATTTCTCTCTCCAGGGGAAGAATTTGTGTTGCATGTAACCTGCTTTATTCTCTTTTTCTGCACATGTGTCTGAGGCAAGGGCAGGTGAGTGGAAATAAAAACTATGCTTATCCTTACTGGATCCATTTACAGCACTGGAAGAAGCAGACCAGCATTGTAGCATCTAAATTATTTTCCAAGTCCTGAAGAAGGATTTGTGTGTTGAAGGCTCTGTTTGCTTTCTTCATCTCCTTAGGCCGTCGTAGCTGCAACAGCAGTATTACTACAGCATAAGCAGGTGTATCACGTACAACATAAACATAGCACATTCATACAGAACAAATAATTTTTGTCCCAGAAAATCAAATCTCTGTCTTTTGGGTATGTTTTTTAGGTTTTTCTTTCTTTTGGCTAGGGAAAGAGCATGCTCCTATGTTTTCTCCTGCTTGGACACTTGCATTCAGGTGGCACTGAAGGAAGGCAGCTCAGAAAGTGTCCATTAGGCATGGACAGACTGTTTATGTATACTGTTTCTCAAGTCCTGTGTGTAGGAAAAGTATTTACAGAAATTCAACAGCCAACATCTTAAGCCTGGACACCCTTCGGATATCTGTGGTCATATTTACTTACGTATCTGTGAGATTTCTTGCAAGTCTGGAGAGCCTGCAATGACAAAGCTACAGCTTTGAACAAGTAACTAACCATCCTGAAAAGCCTTGCCCTAGAGCAAGAGAGGGAAGAGCTCTTTTTTTTTTCCCTTTTTACGCAGAGCAGGAGGCCACCGGACAGCTCCTGAGCCCTGCCTTGACTCCCACCTCTTCCCTCTCCAGCAGAAGAAGAGCTCTGCCCCATTCCCTGCCAGAAAGGAGCTGCTTCCCAGGAGCGGACGGTCTTGGCAGCACAGTCAGCCCCTGCCCTGAGGGAGCGGAGGGCACCAGGAGGAGTTTGTGCCACCACTCAGGTGCAGAGCGTTGTGTCCAAGCTGCTGCCTCTGTCTCTCAGATACACTTGCACAGGTTTCAGATCTCTTATCTGATGTGGTTTTTATCCAATGGGATGAATCTGGGCTGAAAATGTGTGCTTTGGGGTTTGCATTGAGGCTAGCATAGATCTCAGCTTCTGAGAAGTCAAGACGAGGACAGAGAGACTTAATTATCCACACAATTCACACACACGCACATATAGATATGATATGGTATGCTGACATCAAATGTTAACATGTAGCTATTCCATTTATAAGGAAAGTAAACCTCTTTTAAACACAAGAAAATCTTCTTTACAAGCTTTTTCTTAATGTTTATAATTCTATTAAGGAAGTGATCAAATATATTTTCTTTCTTTACTCTGTTCCTTCTCAAGCAATGTTCTTATTACCAGTGCTTCCCATCATCCAAGCAGACGTGAAGGAAGCACTGTGAATAAACAGAAGGGAATTTGGGTTTCAGGACGCACTTTACCCCAGGCTTTTAGCATGCAACATAGTTTGCTAGAAGGCAGCTTTGATGCCACTGTTCTTTCCCCAAAGACATCCCTCATTACTGAATGCTACATGTTGCCCTGTTGGTCTGGAAGAAACATTTCATTAACTACAATATCACTATAGATTGCATCTAGTTGCCATAGAAACTTCAGAGAAGAAGCTTGGGTTAACCCTTAGAATGGACTGAATTTTTCATCCTTATAGCATTGTAACTTAAAAAGATACCATGTCTTTTATTGGCCTTTATTGTTCAGTATAAAATCTGACAGCTGCTGATAATTCTACAGGGCTGATGGCTGTGAAATTTTTTTATTACAATATCTACTACTTAACTGGGACACTGCAGTGAGGGACAAAATTGCTGTTGACTTCACTGCAGCTGTGATTTCCACCTCAGCCATTCAAAGTCGAAGGCCGCTGTAAAATTGACGTAGAAAACTCCTTTGAGTGCTACGTTCTGGTGGAAGAGAGAATGAGACTGCAAACGTGGGTGCTGGTCATGGCTTTGCCACAATCTCTGTCAGGCACCGTTTGTCAAATAGGCGTAAGGACACTGCATATTTCTGAGGTGCTTAGAGACCTGCAGATAGAAAGCGATTGCTTATGGACACTCGTTTGTTTCCTTCAAGCACCAGAAGATGCCTAAGAGATTTTTCTTCTTCTGCAAATAAAGATAACCCTTCAGCCCAAGACTACAGACTAATCCATGCATCAGGCTCTGCAGCTCCCTAGGCAGCAGTACTGCTACTAAAATGGCGCTTTCTTTTAACAGAGACTCCTTCCTAATGAACATGGAAAGACCAACCTTCATAGTGTTTTCACGCTGAAGTAATGCACTGCTGTGCTCCGGATCACACCGCTTTATCTGATGGCTAAATAGCTCGCTCAGTGAGGAAGCATCAGCTGTCTCTGAAACTGGAGCCACAATCCCATATCTGTCTGTACTTTGGACTTGAGTGACAGAGAATTTTTTTCTTTACTGGTTTCACTTCTGTAAAATGAAAAGCCTGCAGATTATGGCACTTCCCATTCACACAAGCATAAGGGTAATTTGTGCAGTGTATGCTGTTATCACTCAATAAAGAGTTCCTTCTGCCTTGCCAGGCTACTTAAATATGTGAAAAGCCTAGTCTCTAAAAGGTCTCAAGTTCTCCATCTCCATTTTTTTTGGTGTTCTCATTTCCTCACTTATTAGTAATACATCAACATCAACAAATGATAGTTTAAAGTTACAGCAGTGGAAGGGTCTGGCTTCCTCTCCTGCCAACATTCTTTGCAGGGTGGCTTTTGCACACTAGCACTTTTGTTCTTTCTGCTTCAAGTTCCTTTCAGTTTGTAAAAGCCAGCTTCTAGTTACAGCTGGTTTTGTTCCGTAAGAAAAACTGGAGGGGGGGAAGGTGCTGCGTCTGTGTGCGGGGACAGAAGAGATTGCACCCATGCAGTTTTGTGGCTATTCCATGGTAGGGTTGTGGTAAGAGTTATATTTAACTTGGTAATAGAGGTTTTGTTATTAAGATCCTCTCAACTACATTGCACAGCCCTTACTCATGTTAGTGGACCAAGTAGTGTCACTGAAGTCAATGACGCTGTGGTGCTTTATTATTTCAAATCACATAATGATCACTGTAATAGGAATGTTCATAATGAAACACTTTAACTGGGAAGTCAATGGGTCTATTTGTGCAAATGTTCACAAGCATGAATGATAATTGCACAATTTAGCCCTATACATACTATTTTCTGACAAGTTCAGTATATTTTCTTGATAAAACCTCCATGACTAACACTGTCTCACATGTGCAAACTACACAATGAACCTGGTTCTGCTTGGAATATCTAATTTGTCTTAGTGGCATTGCTCCAGAGCAACATATTTAACTCTTTGAAGCCACTATTAGATTAGGACAAATTTGCTGCTTTTAGCTGATTGGCTAGGGATGATTCAAAAAAGATTTTCTGTCCTTGAGAAGCACTGGCTTTAAATAGCGGTATTTCATTTGAAATGTCTCATAGCTGAAGTGGTGCCTTAAAATGGCGCACCTATGGAAATTCACATGAAGGAAATAAGGTTCAGTATGAGAATTCCTATTAGAGGACAATTATATGACTTGAAATAATGAGGTACCACAGTGAAAACTTTCCAGTGAATACAGAACTCATTAGTGAGTATTTTCATCTTTAATTAGCATGCAGTCTTTTGAAATAGGAAGACAGTCTGCTACCCAGTTATACAATCAAATTTAGAATTACAAACACCAGTAAACCCAGTAAGCACAGGAATTCCACAGGGAGCTATCCTGTCGAAGGTAGTCCCAGCAGCACACAGAGGTAAAAATTTTAATTTGGCTGTGACAGTAAAATTGTAAACAGAGAGCTGCTTATCCAGCATCCTGTTCTTGCACCAGACCTAGGCAGGTTCTTAGGTTATGAGACACACACACCTTATTCTTCTGACAGCATTTGCCATTGTGCATTGGACAATTCAAAGCTCTATTGCCTTTCTCCTGCCCTACTAGCAGCCAAGTTGCATTCCCATCTTGCTCCCAAAATGACAAACTTGAACAAAAACTCCTAGCTGCCAAAGGGAAGGATGAATGATTGCAACAGACTTCATGCTTTGTCCAAATAAATAAGAGGACGAGCCAGTTTCACACTTCTTTGGCTGGAATGTAGGATACAGGAGAAGCAGTAGTCCTGTTTGCTGTGGAAGGGTAGTAGCATCAGTCTGTACAGAAAAACATAGCGTTATTTCTCATCTCCAACTGCAGGCAGTCCTTGCAAACAGGTTCAAAAAGCATGAGGAAACCACATTGCTTCTTTCACAGAATGAGCCACAATCTAATTCTTTGTCTGGCTGCTGTGTTTCTGAGCTACTCTGGACGTGTCTGTATATAGGAGGAGAACTTTGGGTATTTTTCTGGATGTCTGGTATCCTGGTTGGAGCAGGTAAGAACTAAACGTGCTCAGGCTGACTCTAAATGTATGCACAGCAAGCCTGACACATCCAGAAGTTGGATTTGTGGCACATGAATGGCATAGTGCATGCACCAAAAGTTTTCCATGTGGAAATCCTTGACAGAAGTAGAGGAGCTCTGCATTTTGGAAAGAGACAAGTTCAATAGTGTAAAACTTTGGATATCCGCAGAAGAAAAAGTGAAAACAGTTCGATGGTCAGTAGATACCAAAGATAACCAACTCAGTATTTTTTGATACTGACTGATTCGAATACAAGTGTTCTTTGAACCGAAAGTCTGTCCCATTATCCCACTACGTCATCCTAGTGGGACAGGGCAGTGAGGATAAGCACTGCTGTGAGCTCTCCCATGCTCATCCATCCCTACAAACTGACTGACCAACAATGGAGCGAGCGGTGTCACAGTCAGGCAACTGTGAGTCTCTGTATCTCTAATACTGCACCCTCTAGTTCAGGAGTTCTCCAAGTTGTCTGTGACTTGAGTCTCTCATAGAAAAATTGATGTATAACAGTTCAGATTCTCAAAAAATAAGTGTCATATTAATGATCAGATTAATCTGTACTTATACTTTGAAGATTCAGCAGAAACATCTAAGAGAAAAATCTGATCTGAGAAGTCCCTAAATTGTCACACTCACTGGGACGTACATTTAAGACACATCAGGATTTGTATGCTTATAAATTTGTTGTCTGCCGCAACTCTGAAACGTTTGTGTACTTAAATTATCTAACAGATGTATTTCCACAGCAATTCTACCTGCAGACATCCTGCCACAGAGAGGCCAGATGTCAGTTCAACATCAGAAGGAATATCTCTGAGCCTCAGAAGAGTAAATAGTTCTTATAAAAAAGAAGGAAGAACATCTGTCTAAACAATCTCATAGAAACACTACAGCGTTCTAGAAAAAATAAGCCAAAAGCATGTAGCAACACTTACTGCATTTACAGAGTCCCACTACAGAATATTACAGGCTATTACTTTCAGGTTACTACTGTTTGGTTTTTTTAAACCCCACCTTTAAACACCTTTTGAAGCATGTCAAGGCATGTTCCCACAGGGTCAATGCTCGTATCTGTTAAAACTTGGTACCCCAGACTGATATCAACCAAAATCAAGCCATTTGTGAAAATCAATGGCTTCTAGTATTATTTTCCTCCAGGATAAGATTATTTTTATACACATGTGTATTTAACCTAATTTTAATAATAAATGTATAGTTACCTCTAAGATATTACAGAAGAGCTCATATATGGATGATGGTTTAACTGAATTTCAGTTTAAAAAATATATATACACTACTGATATCAAACAGTGTAGTTCAGTATCTGTGCTAGATGGCAGGGGTCCTGGCTTTCTATAGATTTGCAGATGTGTGCTGTACAACAGGAGGCACTCAGATCAGTGCTTCAATTTCGCTTGCAAAGAGGTGTTAGGTTTAACTAGGTGTGCTCACTGAGGTACAAGAATGGGAGTGTACAAATGAAAACCATACATGTAAATTGAGTGCTTTAGAATTAAAAGCATATTAGATGTTAAATTAAGTTTGTGAGTTGTTTTCACTCAAGGTGTACCCAAGTATGGAACAGATATTTTCGTCTCACCCTGTCTCTCTGACTCGGACTCTGACAGCTACCCAGAGCAAGTGTCTCAAAAAGGAATGCCAAGGAATTGGCAGCAAATACTAAGGAATGTAAATTCCTGAAAAACAGGAATTTCTGATAATTTGCTTAGAAATTGAAAAATAAACTGTTGAAATTGAATCCGCTTTCATTTGTCTTTTGTTAAATTTTTCTCATTGACTAATTTGCACAGCATAGACACCCAACTGTTGTTTGTAAACAAATGGTGAAAGGATTGGAAACATACAGCAATCACCCTGCCAGCCTTATTGAGGAGTTCTCAAACAGGCAAGCCCTTGTAGAGGGATTTAAGCAAATGAAAAGCGTTGTTTATCTATAGAGACCGAGACATGAGTTAATTGCACTTGCTGGATTGCAAACAGTACTGTATAGAGGAAATGAATAGGGGTTTAATTCCTAAATGTGAATTAGGTTCAACATTTTAAAGCATAACTTTTAAGCATCCCGCTGCCTAGTGAGTCCTGGTCCTGAGCCCAGTTTCATGTTTTATAGAGAGAAATAGGTGCTTAAGAATGGGGTTTGTAGACATTGGTTGACAGACCAGGCAATAACCTGAGCCTTCTAGCAAGAAACGCTAGCACACAGGCTGGAGCTTGAGTGCTCATGGACTTTGCTGCCTCTTTCTAGACTGCCATAAAGATTGAGTTACATTCTCTTATAGACATCAGTGCCCATGTCGCATCACTCCTGTCTTGCAAAACAGAGCATAAAACCATTCAGAGCATGGCAGGCCCTCTGGCACTTCACAGCCTGGCTGAGCTGAGGTGATCACCCAGCAGTTCAGGGGGAGAAGCCAGGGCAAGGGCAAGGGCTCTCCCTTGCGTTTCCCACTTCCCTTCACCACACACTCTTCCTATCAAGCTCTGCCCAACCAGTAGATTGAGGCAGGAACAAAAAGCAGATGGGAAAAAAACAATTATTCTAAGAAAGTAGCTCCAGTTACATGTTCACATTGCTGCTATCTATGCTACTTCCTTCCTTCTCAAAGCCTTCCCTGGCCATTTAGCACCAGCACTTCCTGCTGCTAGAGGAGATAGAGTGAAACAATCTGGATAAAACGCTTAAATATTAATTAGGACAAAGAGTTTCAAAGAACAATCTAATATCCTTAGTAAGGACACAACCTGGGAAGACCTGGGCTTCAATCTCTCCTCCAATAGGGATACCAGTACTGATATGTAGCAAAGCAAGATTCAAAGAAAAGTTCAACAGGTCTTTCTTGGACTACAGACATATAAACACTTTACAATCACTCTATGCTTCTTCACATCTCAAAAGAAACCACCAAAAATTTGATGGACAGATCCACTGACACCTTCAAGTTTACTGATGTGCTGAAACATCATGCTGAAACCCTGTCAGTTTAGCCATTGGCGGTTTCTTTGGAGCTTTTCATTTCAGCAGATGCAGCCCATCCCGACCGCACCTGCAGGCTGACAAGTCGTGACTGAAATTCTCTTCCAAATATAGCCTCGCTCTTCCGCTGTCCTTGCCCTAAGCAGCACACTTCGTTGCTCAGATAACTAGCAGGGGACAGTCATGGCTGGCAGCGTCCTGCAGCAGAGCTCGGTGAGGCTCACAGGCGCTCACCAGATGAGTAACCACTGGCGTGGGGGAGCAGGGAAGAGCCCTTTTTTTCCTCTTTCTTTACGATTAGGTTGAAATTACCCAGTAAAATATCTACAAAGGTGAATCTTGATTCACCCAAGGGGACAGAGATTAATTCACAGCATTAGATTTTGTTCCACGCTTCTCCCTTCATTGTGGGGCAAACAACCATTACCAACCTTGTTAAATGATGGAATTTCCTGTTCTGGTTAGAACTACAGTTAAGGTTTTAAATTATCCCCCAACCAAATGTTTTCCTGGTTTAATTGCCAGGCTTTGGAAAGAGGCCTAACACCCAGGCCCTGACAGGAGCGCAGCTATGCAATATCCAGCTGGCTGCTGGCCCAAAGCAGTTAGAGCAGCCGCTGACTAGAGAGAGATTTACACCCCCATGGGCTGAAACACTTGCAGCTTCTCTTGCAAAGCTCTGCCATCCCCTGCTACCGTAACCCCCATTTCCCAAGCGACTGCGCAGAACAGCTTGCTGGATTTTTTGCATTGCGTTGACCCTGGAAGTCTTGCCAAGCCTTGAGAGAGCTGGATGGGCAGCTGGCTGCTGTGTCAGTCTGCGCAGGCTGCTGGAGGGCTGGATGATGTTGGGATCTGCCCTGCACACAGCCTTGCACCGTGCTGGCTGAAAAATCTTTGCAGCTGAGTTTCTTTGTGAGAATGGGTGATAGACAGCTAGAGTTTCTGATTTTCTTTGGCTTAAGCAAAGTATTTCCACTACTAGTAATGCATAGGATTCACTTGTTAGTTAATCTACATCCCGAAAAAAATATTTCACTTCTTATTAACATCAAAGTGATGGCTAATGTGCACTCATTCAGCTTGATTATGATGACGGTATAAACCCCCTGTTACTCTTTTCATATTGTCCCTTTATAGGCACAGGGCTCGATTCTATCCCCAGCTCATTTGATTACTGCTATTTTACTACTAAGCTGAGCTTGAGGTAATTATTAGCATCAGTCTGTTATTTTCAACAAATGCTCAGTAATTCAGTCTCCTCTGGCTTGTTTTGCCTCTCCTGGGATAGTAGGGGTGACAGAGAGAATCAATCATTCACGTGAAAAGGCAGTGGCAGCCTCAGGGTATTTCTCTGTAGCGCATACAGAGCCGCTGTGCCAATGTTACCAATGCCCAGTCTGGCTGCCATCGCCCTGCCCCATGTCCCACTCACCTCCAGTGCTTTGCTGTGGAGTTCTCAGGGAGCTGCTGGCGTGCCAGTGCAGCAAAACCTCCTGTGCAAGCTACTCTGAGTCCATATCTTGGGAATAAGACTCAGATCCTAGCGATGTAAAGCCACTGGTGACTGCTGCGTTGGTTTATGAGCAGACCTCCGCAAGGCTATGACAGCAGTCAATCAGATACAGCAATGGCTGCAGTTGTTTTAGAGGCCAGCTCCATAATTTTCCTGGTACTTGCACAGCCTGTGCCCATTTCCCAGAGCTGGTTTTACCAAAGAAGCTACTTGATCTTTGTCATAGTGATAGGGCAAGAAGAGTTAATGTCAAGTGACTTCAGCCATTCTGGACTGCACATCAGTATTTAAGACCTGGGACTGAGACCAGAGCCTCGCACCACACCTGTCGTTCAGCCGCACAGCAAACCCATTTGATTAGGCCAGGATGCTTTTCCTCCGACGGGCAATGAAGGCCTTCAGCCCTCAGAGGGCTAGAGGCTCATTAAGAGAGCCTGACCTTCCTCTTCAAAGGCTCTATGCATGGAAAAGTACAGGGGCGTCAGTGCCAAGCTTCTCAGTTTGCTTGGGAAACAGCTGTAGCAGTTTAAGAAGTAAATATGTCACAGCTGCTCTAGACAGTGAATTCCTGCTGTTTCCATGTGATGAGAAGCAGAAGATGAATCCATGAAAACTTTTTAATGTATTTGACTCCAAAGTTAAACTATTACCAATATGGTTTAACCTAATCTGTCTGACTTGGCACTGAGGGGGCTCAGGAGCAGTAACCGAGTCAACCTGAACTGCTCCTCAGCTTGAAGCCGGGAACCAGGAGCTGAGGGCTCAAGGAGATGAGATCACTCCGTTGTAGCTGCAGTCGTTATGGTAAGCCCTGAAGATTTTGAAACAGAAGCACAGCTCCAGGCTTGGATTGTCCCACATCTCTGTGTTGCTCAGGCAGTGTGTTCCGAAGGATGCTGGGGATGGATGAGGGGGTTAAAAGGCTCGCTATGCCACGGCCCTAACCCCAGACCTATGGACAGAATGATCTCTTTAGGTTTTCCAGATTAATGTCTTTTAAAGTGATTAACTAGCCTACAAGGTTAAAATATATCACAAATGAAGGTTAGGTTTTTACAAGAAACCCAATGGGTTTAGGCATTCCAACCATACTGAACATCCCATCTCAGGTTGTACTGAGCTCCTTGTCTGACCCCCAGGCAAAACATGGACATGACTGCAGCAGGCTTACGGCTACCTGTGGTTTTCCCTTACGAAAAGAGGCATCCGGAGACTTCTTCAAAGAACACAGAGTGTGAATAAGATAGAGGGGACCTTGTCCTCCTGAAGTTGCCTTAATGGCCTAAGAAACTTCTGGTGAATGTTGCCAGAGAAAATGGCAGGGAAGATTACACTGAGGCACAAGATGTCCCAGAGAAAATACTGACAGATGAGAACTCAAAGTTTTGGAGACAGAGCAGAAGCAAGGCGGAGGAGCGTGACTTGCTATTTGTGCATTACTGATTTTGAAAAACAACTTACTTTTTTTTGCAGGCCACACTGTTGCAGGCTGTTACCCTGACCCTTGGGAGGCCGGGTACATCAATGAAATGCCACTGCAAATTATATCTTTCTCAGCTCCCAGAACATTCTTAAAACAGGAGCTGGCAGAGTTTGACATGCAGTTAGTGTGGGGGAGGGTAGAGCCAGTGTCCAGAAGTGAAAGGTCTTGAGGCACTAGTTCCAGGAAAGAGCCTGACAGATTTTAAGAACAGAAAGCAAAACAAAGTGCACCAGGAAAGTAAAGCTCTAGGCAGCGAATGCAAAGAGATGGACCTCTGTTGCTGAAATACAGGCTTTTTGCACCACTGAAGGAAGACGCTCTTCATTTTATCCCCTAGTTGCTCTCTTGGAGAAATATCAACAGATAAAAAAACATGCATACACAGGAAGGAGAAATTTAGGTTCTCCCTTGGAATATTTGTCCTTCAGCTTTGGTGCAACGTATTACGTTTGATGACAACATAACTGCGGTGCAGTATTTAAATCCATTGGGAAAAGGAAAACCTCAGGACAAAGTCTCAGTAACATTTCCAGAGAAGTTTCACCCCCATTGGCCCAGCTCACAGTTCCTCATCAACATGTAAGAGGGACGAACAGTGTTCTACATTTTGCCTACCTGGATTTAAAATGTTCAGAGAGTGAATATATCCTATGTGTTCATGTTTCTTGCAGCAGTGGGTCTAATGAACTATACGTTGAATTACTTAGGGTGCATCAGAAAAACAAGGGAAGGACAGAAGGTGAAGCTAAGAGAGAGAGGACAGTGCCTGAGGAAGCAGAGTGACCAAAGCCCACATGCATATGGAAAATACATTCAGGAAAATGTAAGAATATACAGCTTTGGGAAGGGATGGGATGGAAGAAATGGGATAGTATCATTGAAGAAGGGGAGTGGGGACCCTTTTCTGGTAGTATTTGGCTTTCATGGAGAATAGTGATCAAAAATGTATGGTCAGGGGGATCCTGTGTTTTGTGTTTCTCCCAGCTAAACAGGGTGATTAAGTATAATTAGTACACTCATTAAGAACAAATACAGCTGACTATACTGAGAAGTTATGAAAAGCAGGATTGAATCAGGCAGCAACTAGAAGACCATTAACCTCATCCCTGCACAAGCCAAAACAGATGATAAATGAGCCTCCATGAAAAGGAAGCAGCTGAGCAATACGTAGTGCAATATAGGCTGTAATGTTCAGTGATAAGGAAGCACAAGCACGCAGGATATACACAACTCCTGGGGAATGTCTGTGATGTGATAATAAGTTTGGCAGCTGTGCACACCACTAAAAAAAGAAGTTTCTCTTGTTTCTGTTACAGCTTGTGCAGTTAACACATTCTAGGCTGATAGTGAGGCTGAAACAATTAATTAAGGAAAGGGACATTTTTCGCACGTTGCCTTTGGTGCTCGTCACTTTTGTTATTTATTTAATTGTGATAATTTCTGAAGTAGATGGTCAAAATTCTCAAATTCCAGAAAGGCAGAGTTTCCAGTGACCCGACTGAGTTATATGGCGCCATGCTCATTCCCTTACAGGGAAAAATGTTTCTTATCATTACTTCTTGCTCTCTCCATCACATCTAATGCAAATGAGGTAGAGAAATTTGCACTATTAATGCAGCTCATCAATTCAGATCTATGAAGTTAACATAACCTTGCTCTGATGTTTACATTCAGCACTTTGGCTCCAAGACTGTTGCATTCCTGCTGTAACTGAAACATGACCGGACACAGACCACGTGCACATATTTACTAGTCAAAGGCTGTAATATTTTACATTGTTCTTTCTCTTGCCTGCTATAAACAGAAAGAGAATGGAAAAAGAAAAAAGGGGATGTAAAGCATTGTGCTGAGAGACAATCTGGATTGGAGGTTTGGCTTTACCTTCCTTCTCTTTGCCCCTAACTAAAAGACAAGCTTTTATCTAGGAGGTGGTTTTGAAGACTGAGAGAAGTCTCTGTTGGCTCTGTGACTACTACATTATTATATACTGTTCTTTCATTAAATACGTATTCATTGTTATTTTAAAATATCAAGAGTTTAAATCAGAATGTAAATATTTGTATAAACAGGATGATGTTTAACAGGAAAAGCCATGCAGGTCTTGCCTATTCAGTGGCATCTAAGATCATTGTCTGTAGGCAAATAGTCTTGTTTTCGTTTCACAAACCACTTCGCATTTACACAACAAGTTACATACGATTCAAGTTGGTAAAACAATAATGAGAATACATATTGGGCAGATGTGTAGCCCTTTAAAAAAGTGTTTATACTACATATTTCTAATATTTAGCCAAAAATTATTCGTGATAGTTTCTCCTGAAGTAAAATAATTTTAAAATTTTTTTATTTTATTGATATCCTAAGCAAAAAAATAATTTTATTGCTTTTCATCATTTATAATAATGGAGAACATGGTGTTTCTTTATTCAGCTTTCTCAGATGTTAAATCGTTGACAATTACATTCTTGCAAGGAACGTTGAGTCTGCCAGTTTTGATGCTGACTTCACTGTGGGCAGGATAACATGTTTGAGCCTGTTTCCATGAAAGACAGTAGAGAAAACTCCCCTGAATTTCATGGCACAGGATGAACACTTTTAAGGATGATCCATATTGAGTGGGTGTTAGACAGATCTTTTTTCAGTAGTCTCCGAAAGTTTGAAATGGGACTGATTTGATTGGCTTGAATTGATTCATTAGCATGGTTTCCAGTCAGAAGCATATAGCCTTCTAGGTTAATGTGCTCTCTTGAAGGTGCCAACTTTTTCCAAAGACCTGCTAATGGTTAACATTGCAAATATAATACTTTCAAGATCTAATGTTGCAGACAGCTCATGGAGAATATAGTGTATGTAGCAGCTTTCTGGTTTAGATCTTCTAACATTAAAGGCCACGTTGGATGGGGGCTCTGAGCAACGTGGTCTAGTTGAAGATGTCCTTGCTCGCTGGAGGGGGGCTGGGTTAGATGACCCCTAAAGGTCCCTTCCAACCCAAAGCATTCCATGATCATAATGGCAACACATTAAGGGGTTTTGTTTGCTTCAGGTTTTTTGTTTGTTTTCTAAATGCTGGTGCAGGTACTAAGTCCTGCTATTGGGTCAGGTTTTTAAGAAATGGTATGTCAAAGTGGAGAAGCATTTCAGTTGAGAGAATAATAGTTGCAGGGTACTTGGATCCATTTCATACCATTTTAGTGAATTCCAGCCTTACAACACAGGTGACATCCACTAATAATTGAAGCTGGAAAGCAGATAGGGAGTTTAAGTGCAGTTGCTACAGCCAACATGTGTAAAAGTACAAACATTAAAGTCACTTGTGGAATTTAACCCATCCTCTATTTATCTGTTATCAGCACTTACTCCTGTGATCTATATGACAATGGAAAAAGCTTATTAACATAATGAAAGCAAAAGTAGAAGCTTGGCATTGCCCACACGCAGTAACATGATCCGTGGCTCAGAAGGGAATTTTTCTGCTAATCAAAAGGATTTTTACTGATAAAATTAAAGATGATAGTAAAATAGAAATAAACAACTGTGCTAGGAAACACCCCCAGCCACATACTGGTTTCCAGATTTTGCAAAAACCAAGAAAAAGTGAAATCTGCTCATAGGCACCTTATAACATCTGCTCATAGACAGCTAATTAAAAGCAGATAGCTTAAATAATCATAGTAAGCAACCGAAAGAAATAAGAGATATGAAGGAAATGACAAGAACATGCTTTTACAGTAGGACAGATGTGAGCCTAGGCAAAATCAGTAAAATCAGTGATCAGCAGTAATTCACAATAAGGTAAAGAAAGCATCAATTCAAGTGAGCAAGAAAATCTCAGTATTTCCTATTGGCTGTCAACCTACTGTCACCAGCTGGCAGATATGTACAGACAGGCCAGTACAAACAAGTACGGAAGACAACTTGGAAGTGGAGTAGTAGTTTTAGTTGTTTAGCCTGTTGTATGTCTCTAAATGCAAGACAGTGTTTGTTTTCGTAGAGGGAACTCCTCACTATCATCTCTTAGTGTTTGTAACTTGCCTAGTATACAAAGAGAGCTGTCACAAATAAACACAGAAAAGCAGTTTTAATCCACGTTCTTATTCATTCCTAAAATCTCAGCTTATGCAAATTTTGACTGAATTTAATAGGACTTTCCCCTAAGTAAAAGCTGAAGGCACAAAGAGATCATAAGTCTGCTTAATATTAAGCCATTATTCTGCTGGTTTTATATGAATGCCTATTCACCTGCAGAAGCTGGATAGAAAAATGTGCTCGACAGGCCGAAGGCATGAAACCTCTGTAGTGTTACCTGGGGTTCCGGTGGCTGCAGCTGGAGGCCTGCCAACCCACACCTCGCAACACCCCGCGTCGCAGCTGGGCTGGGGAGCAGAAGTTGCAGTACCACCGTGAAAATGGGCAGTTGTGTCTTCTGCTGTACTGTGCTACCTTCTCAGCTGCTTGGCTGCAGCTGCACAAATAGTTTCCCAGAACTGACCAGAAGGATCATCCCCTGACTCTAGTGGAAAGCCTTCCTCTCTTTGCAATCGTTCATCATGCCAGGTCGATGGGGCTTTGAGCAACCTGGTCCAGTTGTTCCATGGTGTTCCTGCCCATGGCAGGGGAGTTGGAATGAGATGATCTATAAGGTCCCTTCCAACCCAAACCATTCTATGATTCTATCATCTCTGTCCTCTCTACAGACAGGAAACCAAGGACACTTCCTCCACAGACCTGCCACCTTCTTCGGATGAAAAGACAGTGTTGGTGGGAACGTGGTATTTCAGTGTAACCACTGTCCAGGGTGTTAGCAGTCCTATTCTACACGGGGGAAAAATGGAGAAAGCTTTTGTCTGGCTCCCTCCAGAAGCTGTGCCTGAAATAGAAACGATCTGCATTGTACTTTCCTGTATTGCCTCTCACTTACTTCAAAGGTAGCCCTATTTTTCCCCCATGTTTCCTAGCATTACTGAATTTTTGTGGTATTCACATAAGAGGTTGTATTTTCCTCTGTGCAAGCAATAGTTTTCTCTTTGGAAACCATGCCTATCTTTTTGAAAGTCCTAGAGGTTCTTCTGAGTTGCCTCGTCTGTGACGCCCGCTCTCAGTCCTGTGCTATGGCCTCTTCTGGCAGAACAGAGTAAGATGAGGGTCCCTTAGGGGACCCAGAGCTGAGCGTTTGTCACTGAGAGCAGCCACTCCTGAGCAAAGAAGAGCTTCCGAGAAGGGAAACAAGTGCTTTCACAGTTCTTGCAGACCTCCCAGGCTGATGCTATTGCATAATATCGTGCAGAACATTTCCATTTGCTGATGGCCAGGTGCAAGTTTGGGTGAAATCAAAGTCTGTGCTGTTCTTCCTACACTGGGAATGGCTGGAAATATTCCCTTGCTCTCAGCCTGAACCCTTTATGTTTTCACTGGTGTATTTAAAGAATGTGAGAATGAGGTCTCCAGGCATGACCGATGGAAACAGTAACTAAGGAAAACAATGATAATGAAGAGAAACTTACCCAAGCCAGGGGGTATGCACATACTGGCTTTAGTGCAGAAGCCTAGAGACATGAGAACACATCGCATTGCCTCCTTCCTCTCTCGGTTTGTTCTTGGTTTGTTATTTTTCCTGACTGCTGCTGCTGCATCAAAGCACTCACACAGAAAAGGGCCTGGCGTGACATGCCAGGAACAAGATTGTGCTCAGGCATGAGGCTTTGATCTTGAAGATTCTTCAGCTGTGTACAGTGCGCAGAGGTGCCGCCTTGGTGCAGCCTAGCACAGGGAAAAAATTCCGGTGGCGAGTTTTGCCTGGTGACGGAAGAGTTAGTGCAGGTCAGTAATAAATGCTGCATGCGCAGATTTCCAGTGCTGATGCAGTTTTAAAACTCTGAGCATATGCAGAGGAAGTCCCAGCATGGTGGTAAATTGCTCCACGCAGATTTTTTTTTATCCTTCTGTGTATTTTTAGAGATGTACAAGAAATGAAATTTTAAACCAGCAGGAAGTGTGAAAAGAACATTCTTTGCAACAGGAAGCCATCAGTGATTGTAAACCACATATATAGAGAGAGAAATAAATAGACAGGTAGAGCAAAATGTTCATATTTTTTCAGATTCCTCCACATGTATTAATATCCAAATCATCCCTAGAATATTCTTTTTACTCACCATTTCAGTATGATGCATTTTCAGTATTTCTTTGATCCCTTGATTTACAGCCACAGGGATGAAAACCAAACAAATACCTTTCCTTTGTTTTCTAGAACTCCATGCTTCGTTCCATTATAAAAACCAACCTGACAAACTTTAAATCACAGACACAAAAAAGGAGACACAGAATGTGTTGCGAACAGTGAACTTCGCTGAGGATAAGTGATATCGCTGCAAAATAAACAAGCACATGTCCCCGAAGAAGGTGCAGCATATTTAGGAAAGGCTGGAACCTCACAGAGAATTTTTCAGTAGCATTATAATGAGCAGTGCTATCTGTGAGCCAAATCTGGTGTATATACATTTTTTTTCCATCACTTTTTTAATCCAATCAAGGATGGATTTAATCCAATCAAGGATGGACAGAATCTCAACAGATGTTTTTAGGCCATCATCAAAAAACTTAACGAAAACTATAGCTACATATATCAGCATGCACACATCAGATGGGTGGTGGTTTTGTGAAAAGCAGCTGAGTACAGAGAATGACACAGGCTAAGCATGCAGCATGCAAAATCTGGCCCAGCACACTCCGCTCCAGAAAGGCCGACATACCTATCTTAACACTCAGGGTAAGGTTTTAAATGGTAAGGCATCATTCTACATTTGCATTGGGTAACTTCCACCTTTACAGTTACATCGATACAGTGGCACTTTTTCTAGATTAAAACCCATTTTTCAAGTTTGAAAAAAATGGAATGTAGCTGATAGAAGTGACAGTGTGTTAATGTCGACATCTGATGAATACAAAATGCAGGGGGAATTGCTTGTTGCTGAAATACATTAGATCATAGCAGCAGCAAAATGTAGCAGTGAGACGCCACCATCATCATTTCAACGTCTGTTCCATGTAATTGCAGAGTGACTGCAAGCTAGCAGAGAAAGCTATCTGTCTTCAGGAGTCTTGTAAATGACATGCTATTTAAAATAAAACATCAAGACTACGAAAAACATTCAGAGGCTTTTCAGCATCTATCGAATTGTGTACAGTCTTCGTGGAACATCGTAAATGCAGTTCTCAGAGGAAGCAAATGGTTGTCTGAAGACACATTTCTACCAATGCCATTAACACAACTCATCAGCTAACAAGAACATACTCATCTGTCTAGACACAGATGATATTAGAAAAGTAATCACCATAGATCATGTTCATGTCCCAGTCCTGAAGGAGCTTTGTGTGGCTTGATTCTGTACCCGCCCTGGCGCGCAGTCCTGAACGCAGCCGTCCTCGCTCACGGTGTCGGGTACCCAAGTTCTGCACGAGCAGTGCAGCTCCTGCTGTCTGGACCTGATGAAGTGTTGGTCTGGCGCAGATAAACAGAGAGCTCGTTGCTGAACCAGAGCTTTAAAATGCCAAGGAAATAGTTCCTTGTCTCTCCTTTTCCCCTGACACTGCAGAGAATGTTCAGAAGATTAGCTTAGATTAAACACCCAGCTTTATGAGAGGTAAAGAAAAAGGATATGATTTTCATCCAAGCTGTTAAGAGCCTGGTCCAAATACAGAAGCACAAATATTTGCTTTTATATATAGTGGTCTGTTCATCATAATGGTCTGTTGTTAATATAATGCTTTGTTGTCATAATGCTCTGTTGCTCATCATTGTATTCAAGCAATGCTTTCTGCTTAAAATTCATTTGTATGTTTAATCCCTTCCTTGAATCTTTGCTAAACTCTGCACTTGAAAATTATTTAAGGGCCCCAAAATCACATCATACCTTTGTGAAAAAGTATTTCCTCTGATCTGTTATTTTGCCACATTTTCCCCCTTTGTCTGTGCTCACATGTAAATATGATTTCTATTTAATGATATTTGGGATAGCATGAACACAAAACTGGCCAGTCTTCTTAGCTTTGTTGTGTAAGGGATGTCATCAACACCAAGCACATTTGTCCCGTCTTGCTCAACAATGTAGCAGAGTCACAAGTGGAAGCGGTCCAAGTCTCCTCCTGAAATTGAAGCTCTAATGTGGTCAGGAGGGCACTATCTTAGTGTCTACCAAGTGCATGTTACAGAAACAGCAAAGACTTAGAAATTAAATCAAATATATTGAGGAACTTTAAGATGTCATTTATGACTGTGAGCTTAGTCTAAGGACACCACCCATGGAAGATTTATAAGCAAGAACCCAGTGGCAGAAATGATGGTACTTAACTAGTTTCATGTAACTAGCAAACTGAATGAAAATTTAAATTTATTTTGATCAAATGAGAGAAATAATTGTCTTGGGATTTGTTTGAGACACTGTAGAGGTTTTGGGGTACCCAGGCTGTGAAACGTCTGTGACAAAGGTTGTTAAGACATATGTTCATCCCATTACAGATTAGAAAAATGCATTATATTATATCTGTACATCTTCAAATGCTATGCCAGCTATGCACAAATGTAATAGTGGTTCTAGTGATTATTTGTTTCAGTAACAGCTTTGTATGATAGCAGATTGAGGTAAATTCTGATGCCATATGAATATAAAACATGAATAATACACAAGTAGTGCACTTTTTCTGTTGCAGAACTCTTACATCATCCATGAATATCTACACATTCGTCAGGGTACATTTCACAACAGTCTTGTGTCAATTTTAATTTGAAAAGTAGAAGTACCATCTTATATATTTAGTATTTATGTGGCCTTTGTTGTTGTTTTTTAGAACTCATCTCTTTTTTTTACCCCCACAAATTATTTCTATAGTTATTTGAGAAGTAAAAGATTTATAGCTGAAAGGGTTATCAAAAGTTGAGATTTACATTCACTTAGATTATGTAGCTTTGTAAATAAGTATGACACAATTTAGTAACACTTCCATAGAAGGGCTGGAGGGAGCAGCACAGGCAGATATGTTTTTGACACCTACATTTTTAACATCTGCAGGGTGAATATTTCAAGTAAGTTATTGGAGAGAATTGTTTAAAAGCATGGCTAATAGAAGTTTCTAAATAATTCACGCTTGTTTATTCCAAGTGTGGCAAAATAACCATATAGTTGAAATAGAGCATAGTGCTCAGGGTGTTTTTGTGTCCACTGAGTCACTGCAAAAGAAAGAAAATAAGAAAATGTTTGGAAAATGGCAGATTGGCTCCTCAGCAAAGTTCTTCATGCACAGCTGCTGATAGATAGCCATATTTTGCTCACAACTGAGATTCAGTTTCATTTTAAAAAAAGAGAAGAGAAACAGGTTAGTATAGATGAACAAATAATTCCAAACTGAAATAAAATATTTATTAAACAGCTTTTCTTTTTTCCTTTGGGACAGTTCAAACACAATATTCAAAACCCACCATTGCTGTGTTATCCAGATCACAGCACCCCATCCAGAAGGAGTTAAGCCAAGATATCTGGTCCCATATCAAAGGCTGAGATCTGGGAGCAGAACTAATCAAAGATGAAAGTAGTGATTCTGCCCTCAGCATATCTATCATCACATGAACCTGTCCGAGAGTGACACTGCCAAATGACTCTGCTCTTACACAGGGAAGGAGAACTGAGACCCAGGATATTCCTCCAGCTTCATCACCAGTACACAGCTAACAGGTCACTTCACAGCTCTAGTGAAGACATGAGTAACATGTGAGTGCTATCACTCTTCCAGGATGTCTCACCATCTCCATTCAGAACAGGGAATAGTACCAGAGCTTTTCTACGAACAGGAAGCTTAAAGAAATCAAACTTTTAATGCCACTGACAGCTTCATATTCTCCTGAAAAGTGAACGCCACCCCTTCTTACTGTCACTGTTATGAAACTTCTGTCGTTTTTAGGACATTGCTCTTTTAATATCCTCATTACTACCCCAGAAAGCGTCTGTGCCTGTTCCCAGGTTTGAACTTAATATATCCCACAGATTTGTCCCTCTCTTGCATTTAAGAGTCTAGATAACCACGTCTATACTCACTGCCCCCTGATGGAATCACCAGTACCACCTTAAGTCAAATCACAAGGATTTCTCCAAAGAAGGAGGGAAGTTAACATTAGGAGAAGAAAAGAAAAAGAGGTTGCAGGCAGCCAGATTCTGTGTACTGCAGAAACCTATTACTGGCACACAGGAGAAAAGCAGACAGCACAAACAGTCATGAACTAAACTTGACAGTTAGCACCGAGTCTGCCCCCAACAGCACTGGTCTCATTAGTGAACACACAACACTTCTCCTGGTTCAGTGCCAGCACAACCTGCACAATGTGTCCCTGAAGTTATTCAGTGAATCACAGACCAGAGAGGAAACAAAGCTGGGCAATGGTGTATTCACCTGCTCATCAGACACTGTGTTTCAGTCAGGCAGCCCAGATGAAAGCAGCTTCGTTAGAGATCATTTATTTCAAAGTAGATATCAGAGCAAAACTGGGAGGAGTGGTAGATACACCAGAAGGCTGTGCTGCTATTCAGCGTGACCTGGACAGGCTGGAAAGTTGGGCAGAGAGGAACCTGATGAGGTTCAACAAGGGCAAGTGCAGGGTCCTGCACCTGGGGAGGAACAACCCCATGCACCAGTATAGGCTTGGGGCAGACCTG
>Ga0065711_1036061_pt1 | contig 21501 bp, 11 predicted proteins | sample Hoacrofraction12_FD_59098 | JGI IMG/M metagenome (GOLD analysis project Ga0065711, IMG submission 59098) | Hoatzin crop microbial communities from Cojedes, Venezuela - Epithelial fraction 12 v2 (version 2) | ecosystem: Host-associated > Birds > Digestive system > Esophagus > Crop | place... | reverse complement strand
TTTTTTTTTTTTTTTTTTTTTTTTTTTGAACCAACTGAGTCATTGGGCTTTATGCTTACAGGTGTTGTTAAAGGGCTGTTTGGCTGCAAGTCATGTTCCAGACTGTGACTTTTGTGAATGCTAAGACTAGTAAACAATCAAATGCTCCAGCCTCATAGAGAGGACTGAAAAGGTCTGAGACATGAATTCTCAAAGAGCTTAAGGAATGCTTCAGCTAAGGTTCACTGGATTTTCTTTTGGGGGACAATAACCAAATATAACTTTTAAAGCCTTATATGAAAAGAGAAAATACATTAGAAACAAGGAAATGGCTTTGATTTTATACAGTTGTATGTGTGTATATATGTATTGTCATGTTTAGAATGCTTAGTGATGACTGATAATCATGCAGTTCGTAGGGTTTCTTTCCTTTTGAAAACATAGTCTTCATTGTGTTTTGTAGACTATAGAAATACCATGTAAATGCTTCATAAAATTTGAATACTATAGCACTACAGTCACAAGATTCATACAGCTATATATAATTTGATTTTTTTAATTCTCATTTTTCTTCTCGTATTTCTTGTTTCATTTTGATTTGACACCTTAAAGCCATACAAGATAGCATGGTGTCATTTTATATTTGCAGGCTGCATAGTCTGAGTACTTCTTGCTTATTTTGAATCTTTCAGCATGTGTTTGTTAGCCTTGTTCAAGGACCTGACATGTAATTGCTTTTCAAGGAACAGGATGGCTTACAGAAATGCACACCAATGTGTTTGTGTGCTTTTTTAAGTTGCTCATGCTTCTGACCCCCTCCTTCAGTGCATTCAGGAAGAAGAATGAAACACCAAATATAAGCCAAACTCTCCATATGGAAAATACAGCCTGTCATACAGTGGGAGAGAAGTTGTCCATTTAAAGGCATAACTGGAATAGATGGTGTTCTGAAAACCCTGACATGTATGCTATTTTAAATGAGCTGCTTTTTCTCAAATGCAATAGAAATTACCAAAACCAAAGCAAATGATAGACAATAAGAAATAATAAAAACTTTACAGCAGTGTCATATGTGAAGGTGGGAAAATGGAAGCAGTTGCAATCCTGAAAGGTTTGACTTGATACAAATAACCTATCTCACTATGAGAGGTTTTTCACTTCTAAGCATGTCTTTATTTACATGTTTTTCCTGCTGTTTTGTATGGTTTTCTTCTTACTTTTTTTTATAAAACAAATATCAAAATATTAAAATATCATTCTTGCAATACAGCTGGTGCACCTTAGGGCATTGCTAGTCACTGTGTGAGAGGACTGTGATCATAAGAGTTACCTGGTGAGGAGGGCAGTAGGCTGCGAATGCAGAGATTGTGGTATTCCCACCTGCACCGCAGACTCAGTATGCAACTTCAGGCATGTCATTTTAGTTTAGTTTGGTTGCTATGTATAAATGTATCACTTCCTATGTATATATATGAGGATAATAGTGGTTTAAGACACATAATGGATGAAGTATGTGCTGATTATTCCTGACTTAAAGATTTAAAATGGTTGTGTAATACATTGTGTATTTATAATCTGCATATACTGACTAGATGCCTGTCAGGATGAGAGTGAAAACTGCTGTTCAGAGATGACCTTATGATGCTTACCTGCAATGGAACACCACAAGATATTTACAGCTATATTGTCCAGGTAAATCAAGCCCTTTGAGAAACAGTGTACATAGGTTAGCTTGGCATGGTGCCATGCCAAAGCAGCTGTACCAGGTCTGCATTTCAAGCTATTGTTTCTACATAATCTGTGCTGAGATAGGCACTCACAGAGCTGTAGCAGGCTCTGGAGAGCTGGCAGGACGGGCATGGACCAGGTGCTGCATGCTGACATTGTCACTTACTCTTGAGCCACTGCTGGATCCTGGTTCATATGTGAAGAAGTGGCGGAGTTAGGCTGCCTGCATTAGGCAGTCCCTTTAGTGTGCATATTCAATCCGGATGGCATGACCAGTATGATAAAGTATGTTGTTACAGTATGATAAAGGAGCTTGGATAGTGTGCTGTCTGAATGATTTATCAGTCGTCTGAACTATGTGTTGTAGTAGACTCTGCTGTAGGCACCGTGGCGAGAGATGTGAAAATGATCCCTGCCCTGCTGGTCTTCCTGTGCAACAGAGTGATAGCAATGGAGGCAGAAGGGGCTGCGGTGTGGAAGCAGGGTGTGAGTTGGCAAATCTGATGCCAGATCTTTCCGTAGACTATACTGAGCATCCTAAGGAGATGATGACACGCTCACACCACGAAAGTATAAGAAGAAAGGGAAGGAAAATAACTTTGTGGGGAAGGGAATTAAACTGGACACTGGAGGACCAAGGAGTCTAGAGAAAATGGTGCTTGTAGAAGAGAAGGAAGGGTTGTAAAAGCAGTCTTGATTTATGCTGCCTATACTTCTTTTCTGCCACTTTATTTTTGTTCAATACAACACAAAATTAATCCCATAGAGATAACATTTTACTTATCCTTAAAGCTTGCACTCTGTAGAATGAAGTAAAAACCCACGGATTTTTAGAAGTGTGCACCAATATCAATATGCACTCCCCCTGATGAAGGCCGGAATCACTTATTTCTAGAGACACATTTTTAATAAATGCAGCTGATAGTGTAGGAGATAAGTACAAAAATTAGAGTAAGTCTGTAAGTAGGTAGGAGATGGATATATCTCAAAAGTTGATCTAGAAGATACAAAATAAAGGAGACATTTTCAACTGCAATGTGTACCTGTGGTAATGTCCTTTCAAAAAGACTGTTTCTACACTGCCAAGTTCAGTAAGATACAAGTACATTCCATGAGTCAGAATGCTGACAACTCTGTCAGAAACATGCATTCTAAAAATGACTGTGAGTTTATTAGGCACAATAATTAGAAATATATATATTCTTGTGTAAACAAATGTTTATTACCAAATGCAGTGGTCCGCAGCAATCTTTGTCTGAAATGGAATCACTAAACCAGTTTTACCCTGCAACCGCACCACAGTTTGTTCTGGCCATGGTGAAGCCAAGAAGCACCAGCTATGATTTCCATCCCAACTTCACAGTCCTGGCAGATGGACTGAGCAGGCCTGGAAACAAAATATTTTTTGTTAAATTGGGCAAGCCAAATGTGTTCCCATGTTTTTTCAGAATCCACAAATTCAGTTGGCAGTGGCTACGCACTCTTCAGTGCTGACAGTGCTTAGAGTATCTTGTACACCTTACAACGTACAAAATAGGCACTGTGCCCCCTTTCAATGGTCTGGTGGTCAGTGGACTCCACCAGGTGTGTGTAGTTATGCATGGCTACTACAGGTAATATGCAGCAAGGGCATTCTTGGAGGTATCTTGGTTTGAGTGGGAGCTACCACATTGCCTGAGCTGTCTACCTTTAACAAGTAGAATGCTGTTCTCTAGACACAGTGACACGAGGTACTGGAGCCTTGTGGAAAACGTGATGGTTATAATGTATTTCTTAGAGTTTGCATTAATAAAAAAGATTCTGCGTTAAAAAAGATTCTTCCATTAAGAAAGATTCTGGTTTAGTAAGGAGCGTGACAAAAAATTTTCTCCTTAACAGACTTTGGTTCAGTTAGTCTTCACAGAAATTCAGTTCGCTGACCTTTTTTCCTTTAAAAAATCCTTTTTTAATGAAACTGATAGGTAGTATTTTTAGATCATGTTGTCGGAATGGAAAGCATAGTATTTACTTTGATGAACAATCAGAAGTAAAAGCATACTAATAAATAATAAGTGATGCAAGTCTGATATGTTCCCCCCTGTCCCCCTCCACTAGCGTATTTTTGGCAGAAATGGCTGATATCTGTCACATTATTATGTAGAATCTAATTACAGGAAAGTATGTCTTCAGATAAAATGTACATTGCAGGTTTAAATGAAAAGATACAGAAAAAATATCAGATGTTAAAACATAGCGTAGCTTTTTAAAGCTATGTATGCTACCTCTATGTTAGTAGAGGAAAATAAAAATAGTAGAAGTAAATTTTCCTCCATTTCAAGATGAAGGCAGGTACACAGGCAATTGCTTAAATTGTTTTTTGCTGTTAAAAAGCATATGAAGGTTAATCCTGGAGCCACAAGCAGCCTGTGGGTTCCAGCAGGTTGTACAGGTCACTGTAGGTGAGAAACTAATGGTATACAGTGCAATAAGCTGATGAATCTTTCTTTCCTCCTTGCCTTTCCTGAACTTGCTGATGGGCTTTGAAAAAATGACAGCATGGTCCAGTGGTTTTCATTTTTATGTGTGCATTTATCCACAGTGACAGTGAGGAGCAAAGCATCATTTTCATCGTGTAATTCCAAAGTGTCAGTGAAGAAAAACTAAATCTCTTGCTCACATTTTCATTCCTGTAGGCTCTGGTGTAGTTGTACTGTAATAAAATTGTCACACAACTGCCAGAAGCAGCCCTACGATTCAGCCTGTTCATCTGCATAATGTGTATTTTTTCAGGGCTAGTTTCGGCAATGTTATCAAATGTCCTGCTATCAAAAAGCTTGTCTTTGTGGAAGCATAAATGAACTGTAGGAGTGCTGGAGTAGCACTTGCTACTCAAGAGAGCAATCAAAAATAGTTCAGATACCAAAGAGTTTGGCCCTGCTTTGATGTGAAAAGGGAGTGGTGAAAGAAGGAGCTTAATCCCTCAGGTGTGATTCAGCATCACTGTGTCCATGTATGGCGTAGTTTGGGACTCAGTGTCGCGTGCACGTCTCTCTCCGGTAGTGGAGCTGTTTGGGGAGGAACCTGCGCTGCCACTCGGCAGCGCACAGTGTCCCACACAGCTTCCACGCAAAGCTGCGCCTCCTCGTCTCATGGGCCCTTCTTCCTCTCCTCCTGCTCGAGAGGATTTAGAAGTGTGGTAGCTGCCCTGGGGTCTTGAGAAGACATTCTCGCTGTGTTGTAAGTTCATTCATGTTAGTTCGTTTACTGCACACTCAAGTTGTTATAGAATTATTGAGCTTCTATGTAAATAAAAGTCTTTATGTGAGGGGAGACATTATGTGTCACCATGTGCTGCAAGCTGGGCTCTGTGATTTATGCCAGAGTCCTGGGAGTACTTCAGCTGGGGAGGGTTTGGAAAAGCAGCCGTTGAACAAGAAACTAAATGAAACTTTAGCATTTTTTCTTTATATCAGAAATACACAGTTTTCAACTCTTGTCTGTAAAAATTCAGAGATGGATAGTGCATTGTTGTTTAGAATATTGGCAGTTAACCTTTTAACAATTAATATTGTGCTATGCTGGCTATATTCTTGTTACTGTTTGTTCCCAGCATTCATGGGGTTTTTTTGCAAGGTTACATACATGTGGTCTAAAATAGGAAGCTTTTCGCCTGCAATCTGCAAACTGATGGAGCAGTCAACGAAGATGTAGAACAATCATTCCTGTAGAAAATACTGAGGGCAAATTACATTCTCAGTCTCTAGTGACAAGTAAGCATCTGTTTGTTCCTTTGCATTAAGAGACATTACAAGGTGATAGGAGACATTACTGCTCTGTTAATAAAAATGCTGTTGAAAAGTGCTGGTGAGCTTCCTCCTAGATTCTGCTTCCTTCACTTGGCATTCAGTGATACTGCACAAGCCAGTTTGTTTCAAAGGCCTGCACAAACAAAGCAAAACATACAGCCAACACACCGCAAAATGGTATGAAAGTGAGGATCCATAGAGTAAGTAGAAGTTACAGTTACAAGGAATTTTTGTTGACTTTATATTGGCATGTTCTCTTCTTTTGCTGAGGAAAGAAATCACTTATCTTAATATTTCTGGAAAATGGAGAAAGTTCCATCGTTAGTAACTGAGAAAAATGGCATAACAGTTTCCTGTCCTTCAGCTGGAAGATACGTAGTAGAAGATTTTTCTTGCAAAGTAAATAGTAACAAAAGCAAAACAAACAAACAAAAAGTTAAAAATCACTGAAACGGATGTCTTTCCAATATGTATTTCAGGATGAACAAAGAAAATAAATACCGAAATATTTCTGACAAAGACTCGTCTACCTTATCTTCTGATTCTCTCTTCAGTGAAGAAAAGTAGATTTTATTTTTTTATGTAAATCCAGTTCTAAGTTTCCAAATTATAATTCTTTGAGCTGAAACTTCTGTTTGTGTGTATTTAACCTAGGGGAGAAGTTAAAATGCAGACTGTTATGCATCTCATGGATGGCCAAGAGACTGCAATTAAAACATGTGAAATAATTTAGCATGTATCGGGGAACTTTGTAACATCAATCTCTGTGAATACCTGTAAAACACTAGACTTTATATACAGTTTTTTGAAAATTTAAATTTGCAGCTAAGCTAGATAAACACTCTGCAGTTAGAGCATTCAAGAAGACACTGCTGCAAAGCCTTATGGCATTCCTCAGTGTTTGTGGATGCTTTCAGATGTTTAGCTACATCTGTCAAGGTTGCAGTACAGTTCAACTCCCATCTACAGCTATGATCTCTCGAGGGTGATTTTCAAGACAGACTTTGGTATAAGCAGTGTTTGAGGTGAGGGAAAAAAAGAAGAAGATTTTTTGATAGTAAAGTGACTTTAGAAAAGTCTTCAGATTTTTTCCTTTATCAATTCCAAATCTGTCATCATGAGCATAAGAAATTTTGATTTGGGGCAGAATGAATTTCGGATTACAAAAGTGAAGAGGGTGGCTTTAGCAGTAGGGGTGATGGCTATCTTTGATGTGCTCAGGGGCCACTTAGCCCCTTAACCAGGCCAAACAGTGCGGTGTTGTAGGCAACTGTCTTCTAGGGGAGCAGAAGAGGAAATGACCATGTAGTGGAGACCCCTAATCATTTTTAAGTGGAGGGGTGGGCTGGGAGGTAACTATCAGTCAGCTGTGGTATATCAGGAATAATTAGCTTTGACTCATCACTGACTCTGCTACACTAGTAAGTGCTAGTTTGCTGGTAGGATGCACACCTTGACTTTTTAGGAAATCAGCATGTACTTGGCCTGTTTTGTTTCCTGGTATTTCGTCTGTTTTTCCTTTTCCTAGGGCTATGCAAAATGCTGAGGCTCTGTGCTTTCGCAGCTCTGTTTTAAAGCTTAAGCCAGTTGACTGCCCAGAATACCGGACTTCGTCTGCTACTTGAGCTGGTCTAAAACATCAAGCAGAGCCAAAATATCTAGCTTTAGAATATCAGTTTACTATCCAGGCAACAGGCTACTTAATGGATTTCCTAATCTGAAAGTAAAACTGTAATTTTGAAATAGCTTTGGCTTTGAAAGATGAAACTTCTTTTGGAGTCAAAGCACTAATAATGTTAATTATAGTATGACACGGAAGATCAGAAGTTTAGGATTTCCATCCTAAGGATGCAGAAGCAGCAGAGCCAATCACAGCAGGATTCTAACCTTAAAAGGATGAGAATTCATGAAATACTATTATTTGTCTTGGATGGCATTGCATATACAGAACTGAGCTCTGGATTTTGTGATGTGTCAGTTAACACTGAATGTAGTATTTTAGTCTCTTGCTGTATTTTTGCTGGTTCCCAGCTGTCCTAGAGTCTCAGTTATTTGAATAGACTTAACTGTGAAAAAAATCTATTAAAAGCATTCCGAGTTTGAATATGCCCTACTTTTAGCAATGAATCTGTCACCATGTCCGTCTGAATCTCAGCAAGTTTTTTCTCCTATTTGTTTTCTGCTAAGTGTAGTCGTCTTGGCAATTACCTAATTATGTGAATTGCAGAAATGTAGTTTGCTTGCTAAGGAACACTGAAAAAAAAGAACAAACACTGATTGGACCACTCGGATGGAAATCAGCCTTTCCTGGGGAGCTGACCAGCATTTGCTATAATCTTTGTTAATGAATTGAAACATAAACCCATAAAAAGTATACTTAACCTCTTTTTTTTTTTTTTTCATAAAAAATACATAACTACAGGAGGTGGACCAGGAAAGAAAACCAAAAAATTTTTTGAAACAACAGCCCTGAAAGTAAGTAAGCCAAGACAAGTAAACAGTCTGTACAGATCTTGCTTTGTTGGTCCTGTAGCAGACACTTTCTTAATATTTCATGAACCATTACGATCTTCTTGAAATTCTCATCCACATAAAATCCTTATTGTCTTGATTAGTGGTTTATTTCCCTGCTGCAGATGGTTACTTTTTTTATTACAGGAAATTACTTCTATAGGGTGCTCCATGGAGTATTTAATACAGTGAATGTGTAGCATTCAGGATAAATTGCCTTCATAAAGCTTTAATTTATTGACTGTCAAAAAGTTGTTACTTCTTGAAAATCACTCCCCAGTTAGAAAAGAGATGTTTTTTGCAATGTGTTTGGTGCTCAATTTCATTGTAACTGATAGGCAAGTGCTGACTTGTTAAGGGCAATGAACCAAAGCATTGCAAAATTTGTGCCACTGTGTTTTTTCATTACCTGATTTATTTTGGGGAACTATCATGCAAAAAAAAAAATGCAAGAGATTAATTTCTGGTGTGGTAATGAAGGATCTGAAATAGAGTGGAGTCACCAGTTCTCGTTTGCAGTAGAAGCAATTTCCTGGCTGTGGAGAATATTGCTTCCAGTGTGTCAGTTGTGCAAAGGGGATTCTGTGTGAATAATGTTTATTAACACTTTAAACATCGAAGCAATTCAGTTAAATTTTGGGAGGTATAACCGTGTATCAAGGTCCATCAATCTCTAGAACATGGGCCATTTATCATTTTCTTTTCTAAGGCTGTTTTTGGCTTTTAGCCTACGAACTTGGGTAGCACAGACAGCTTTTGTAAGCCATCCACTTAGGCCAGGCCAAACCTCACAGGAGGCATGCAAGTTTACCAGGCATGGTTCAGCCAGCCGTGAGGCACAACTCAGCCTTGGCACAGACAGAATTGGAGTTTGACAGTGGTGTAAAGGGAGATTTGTTGTCTTTTGGTGCCGTTAAAAGTGAAATGATAAGTTTCCTTTAAAGTCATAGTGTCTTATATAACCTTTATTTTGAAGCTTAGCCTTAATATGTAACCATATGGCTGATATGTGTGTGGTCCTGAGAGGACAAAAGCAAATGATAAATCCAGATGTTGCACATCATATAATCCATCAGCTTTGTGACATAAAACAAATGTACACTCTTTGCTTTCAAGGGACGATGCTGGGGAGAGCAGGGTTCAAAGCACCACGCTTGAGGGAGCAAGAGTTTCCTAAGCGGTATGCATCTGTTCATGTAGTAATGTTGTGATATGGAAAGATGAATAACCTTCTCTGAATTCATAAAATAAGGGGATACCTAGGATGATGTGGTCACTGTTGAGGTCAGAGGTCAGAAGCACAGTTAGTACAAGATACTGTTTCCAGTTTGATTGGTGGAAATTTTAACAGTGACTTCAGTCAGAGCAGAATTTGGCTATCGTTTTGCAAGCTCTTATCAGAGCCCAGATGGAAGAAGTGATTTCTTTGTTGGCACAGGTTTCTAGAAATAACTAGACAAGTGAGAGAGAACATTGTAACTTATAAATAGCATCACATAATGAATCCAACATTTATTTTTCTTAATTATTACTTTTATGATTAGATTTAAGCATCAGGAGACTCTTTGAGACTTCTTAGAGTCTTAGAAAGGTACTTGAATATCTGCAGCAAAGACTGGAGTAGGAGCCAGGAACTTTGTTTTCTCGCTGTCTAGGCAAATAAGTAAGATCTGACCTTCTTAGAGAGGGTAGGAGAGAATTGATGCAGTAAAAGGGACTACCTCAACAATCTTCTCTGCAGAAGAGGACATGCATTTACTGAGTCCGACATTCTCTTAAGGTGGAGGTGGAGGAAGTTCCTTGGCCCAAGAGGAGTCTGTCCTACAGGAGCTGCTGATCTGAGCTAGCTGGACCAAGGTACGGCGCTGTCTCTGGGAGAGCTCCTGTGTTGAGAGGTGCTGCAAAAGCCATGCAGTCCACGGCGGTAGTGACTAGGATGACGCCGAGGATGCTCCACAGCAGCAACCGTGTCCTCTCTTAAACGAGGGGCCACAACCTGCTGTAGACTTGTCTGTCTTCCCTTCTTTCTTCTGACATAAGGTGAAGTTTTCTTGGGATGAAGGTCTTTTTTATCAGAAAATATAATGAGTATTCAGTGGTGATTTATTGCTTGTTCCTTCTCATTTTGTATTCCATTATCCTTAGTAAGAGGAGAAAGGATGGAGAGCAAAGCAAAGGTTAATACTCTTTTCTTAACCTGATAGATGGTCAGAAAGTTCTCTGGGGTTTAAACAGGTGTTCTTCCCTCATGCGGGCACACATGGTGGTGTCAACAAAGTAAAACGGATGAGACAGAGGACAGAAACAGACAGGTAATTAATTGTGGTTAATTGGTATAATTCATAAACTTGCTTTTGAAAGCCGTCAGAAGGTATCACCCTTGTGAGAGATGAAAGTGAACTAGAAGCCAGCTATCTTCTCATTTGCTTTGTAAGAATTTTCTTAATGTTTTGTGATTCACAGTCTAGAAGATACACATTTATTGTTATCAGAATAACAGACGCTTTATATATTGTGTGGACACAAGCAAGCTACCGTGCTACTCTGTACCTTCATTCCTCCCACCTATCATTTGCCTGTCTTGGTTTCATCTGGCTATGAAATCTGGGGAGACTGAGCCCTGCACATTGAAATGGCTCAGGCTGTTGTGGATCCAAGTTTTGTGGCTGACTGGCAGCTGCAGTGGTGGAGTTGTGCTAGTCCATGTCGGGACAGGAGGAAACACCTCACCTGCCATGCACTGGCAGAGCGAGCAGCAGCCATGCAGCATGGGACCATTTGCAAGCACAGTCCTAATCTCGTTTTCCATGACGTGGGGCCATTTATACCCCGAGAGATGATCTTGCTTTTCTTCCGTCAGTTGAGGTCAACCAAAATCGTGAAATTTGGTGCTTTATTTATTTTTGTCAAAGGAGAAATTGTTTATTTTGAGTCATAGAAATGTGAAACAGATGACCAGAACTTCAGCGCAGTTTGCCTCCCACATTTGCAGTCCTATGGTTAAGGTAATAATGCTTACATATTGTCATCCTTCTTACTCCCCTCCAGTCTGGGGAGATTGTAACGGTGGCTGTGAGCTCTGGAGAAAAAGAGAAGGTGAATTCCATCCACCTTGAACTTTCCACTTCTATCTGTATCCACTAAGAAGTCACCTTGCTTTGAGGTAGGCAGGTTTAAAGCCATATAGTGCTGTCTAGTTTATCCTGGGGCACGGGTCAGTCTCTTCAGCAGACATTTACTCTGGATCATAGTTTTTTTACTATGAAGCTAACCGTGAATCTACATCTGTGTACCATATCATGAAGATACATATTTTGATGCTTTTACTGTATTGCTTCAGAGGGGAGTTGACTCCCTGGTAGTGCAACACACTGGATCCAAGAAGTCAGAGTACTGTGTAGGTCTGATCTGGCTGCATGCCTGATATATGGATGGGTTTCTTGTAACTTTAAGGTTTTAAGCCCAGGAGGGAGGCTTAATAGAAAAATGAGGAGATGGACTGTTAGGGATCCAGTGGTAAACAGAGTTAGCATTTTCTGGGTCTGGAACGCCAATTCTGCCAAACTATGTGAGATGATATGTACTGGTTTTACAGAGGAGACTTTAGTTCACTGGGCACCAAGGTAAAATTATTAAATCATTCAAGATGAAGTATGAGCTGGTATCTCAGAAACTGGGAGGTAAGGAAAGAGAGGATGTGTTAATTATTTATGACATGTTAGGCTTGAAGGAAACATTCTTTGTTTTGTTTTTCTTTTTAACATCAAAAATTGATTCTGTGGAAGGGCAGTTTGATCAGGGCGTGTGTAATGGAACAGAAATAATTTTAATTTTAATTCAGATTGAATCTGACCCAAGTGATCAGTGTCTTACTAAGATGAATATCTGACATTTGGAGACAGTACTTCATGTGACAGGAACTGATGATTTGTTTCAGTTCTCCATGGATTGTTTTTACATAAAATAATATTTTCACTAATGGATTCATCTCAGAGAAGTGAAAAAACTGTGGTAAATTTGTCTTTTTAAGCCAAGAGGAGCTGATTTACCCTGGCAATATATAAATGTGAGATTTACATTAGTAGCAAGGCAAAGAAAGCCCATGACGTGCTAAGGGTTTCATCAATATCTTGTTTTCCAAACAAATATTTAATGAAAAAAATAATCCTGCATATTGTTTAGCCTGGTTTTAAGGAACTTAGACTTGGGCCATTGTACTGTGCACTCACCAGTGTTTGTCTGGTAACTTTTGAACCTATTGTGCAATTTCTAATTCAAAATTGATGAAGGGCTGGATTTTTCCAGAATGACTGCAGCTGGCCCCAGTAAGGAGGAGGATCGCCTTGGTGCTTACCTGACCTACCCGGAGCACACAACACCTGCAGACCTGACTACATCTTGTCAAGATCTTAACCAAGATGTATGGCAGGTTACAGGGACAGTCTAAGCGGAGGATGATTTACAGAACGTGGAAATCAGTTGTAGGTGCCGTGGGATGGTGTATGGTCCTGCAGGGCAGGGGAAGGAGCTGGACTTCTGACTGAGGTGGTGCAGGCAGGTGAAGTTGTAGGACACATGTATGTAAGGCTTCTTCAGTCGTCTACTCATGCAGCAACTTACGTTGCTCTACAGGGGTTTAAAGAAAAGCAAAGAAAAATTTGCTGAGTATTTTCTGGTTTACTATGCACAGATGAATTGTTAAGCAATGTGGAAACACAAGTCAGATATAAAAAAGAGTATTTACTTGTTAGTACAGCTAGAAGTATGCATTTTCCTGTCTTTTTTTTACAGGTACTTTTTCTTAATAAAGATTATAAATGTCTTAACAGTATTACACAAATAAAAATGAAGTGCCTTTAATGGGTCGTGCTTTTAGAGGTTCTGTTCAGTGCCATGCACAACAAATAAAGACTAATACCCAAAACTATCTTTTTTTTTTTTAAAGTTATTTTATTGCATACCATTTAAACAGTAGTACGTTTACTCCTGAGGCTTGATACTTGTGGTACTGGTATTTTGAATATCCTACCTGATTTTGTCATGGAAGCAAATTAGTACCCCGAGGATTGCAGAATTATTAGTGATTTTTCTTTTCATCTTCCAGTTTGAGTTCTCGGATTGAAGAAATTATTTATCATCCTGCTATCTGTCAGAAAGTTTAAGGCAATCCTACTCCATTTATATCCAAGGCATGACTAAAAATTGTTTGGTAGTTCCCAAGGAGCAGATATAATGTGCATTCTTATTTCGTAAGCAGAGCTAAATCCAGATCTCTTTTTAGTTCTTGGGCATGCACTGACTAGCTGAAAATCCCATAATGAAGGATCGCATCATTCGCTTAATTGGTGCTCTGCATGACAGAAACAAGGGCAGATGCAACTCCTTGCTCTCCCCAGTAAATCCTGGCCTGTGGAACATAGTTTGAAGTGGTGACAGTTTTACGTTCTCTGAAGTAGAGATGAATTACTCTTTCTAGACCAGATGAATTAGAGTTTAGAAGGTAATGCAGGCTGCCTCTGAAGCCCAGAAGTCAGCAATCAGAAAACTTAAATGATGTCGAACTCATAATTTTCTGCAATCTTTCTTTCTATTGATTCCACTGATAATTAAATCTAAACCTGTTGACAGTTCTTGGAACATTTTGATCAAATTCTGCAGTGATGGATTGAAGGTCTCCGTGTCCAGAGGTGAACAGGGTTTTAATCATGACTCTACCTGAGCGGGTTTGAATACGCTTTTCTAACATTATTCTCGAGGGTAGAAGATTATTTCTTTCTTTTATTAACAGAAATATTTTACAGGTCTTTGACAAACCTAAACTTGGAGGCCCTTGACAGATTGTTTGAGCTTGGTCCACTCCTGCAAACCTTTTTGATTTGATGCTTTTCGTTTTGGCAAATGCTTCTATTGCAGCCATTTTTTCAAACTGTCAGATTATCTTTCTGAGCAAATATAGCAGTGCTATAATACATGAGAATGAGGGAGTCAGTAAACATTTGATTTTTTTCCACTTCCTGACATGTTTTGTCTGAAATAGGAAAGCACTTTTCATATCTAGCCTTAACTGAGCTAGCAATTGCTCTGGTCAATAGTCAAGAACATCCCTAGTGATGAATACTGGAAATACCAGCCTGAGCTGCAATACCGGTACCTCAGTGAACTATCACCTAATTCTTTATTGATGTACACTTACAGTACCCTAGTATACAAAGTGTTCTCACTTGTCTGGCAGTTACTGCTTATGTGAATAAAATCCATTCACATAAGTCTGTGTCATTCGGGGTTGGGACCAAACCCAGATACAGCTAGAACAGGGACACTCCACAGAATCTGCTGCACCTAATGCTGAAAGTATAATGTATAGGCAAAATCTGTGTGCTGTCCAAACACACTCCCTGGATCACTGAAATCCAGCATCTAATGATCTAGTTTTGTCCTTCAGTGAACAGGCAGTTTAAAGATGCACAAACATCAGTAGAGTCAGAGCTTGAAAAAATCACTTAGCAATGAAGAACATAGAGGGAAATTCTTGATGTTGAGTGTGGAATAAAATTTACTAATGCCTTTAAAATATTGGTTGCCATTTATATATCCCCATCTTTTTAGAGAAGCTTATTTAATTGCCCGACTGTCAATAAATGGTATGTGAGTGGTGAGGGTAGCTATGAAATAGATGATTTTCTTGGTTTTCTGGTGTTTGATCAGCATTAAAGTAATGTAGAAATGAGGGAGCTTGCAGTTTAGAGTGCTGCTAACCTGTTCCCTGCTAAGATATCTGCTGGAATACCAAGTCTCACACACACAGGCAGAAACAAAGCAATTTAGCTTGCTACAGGCAGATCTTTTTGGCCTTGCCAGAGTTGATTTCTCTCTCGCATAAAGAATGGTTTATGATGGAGGTTGTCAACAGAATTTCATACTCTCCGCTGGGTAACATCAGTGCCTGGTAGTGTTACGTTAGCATTTTCCTAATTCATGGAGAGGATCTCCTGCTGTATTTTTTGTACTAGACAATATGCTGTTCAAATGCAAATTGTGTATATTATTTTAGTAATTGTAGTGTTTTAATATATTGGAAATCCTCTTAGCAACACTACAGCTAAATTAGTGGCAGAACAATGATGTGAAATGAATGACTTGCTATTGGAAGTGGAGGCATTATCTAGGTGCTTTTTGTATAGGCTCGGTTTCTGAAGAAAGACTAAATAAGATCCCAGTCCTGCAGGATTACTTTATGTGAATAGAGTTCCTTATATGTAAATCTTTTCAGGATAAAAGCCTTTGTAATTTCTAGGGCAGGAGCCATATCTGTCTCTCTGCTTTGTGATGCACCTTCAGTATGAAGGCGTTACTAATAATACTCAATTTTAATACCTTGCAAAAGGAACTATAATAAATGGGCAGCAAGCATTGCAGAGGCTCTTAGCACACTGATAGCATTCTCTTTTGCACTGTGAAGTTGCCGTGTTTACAGTCTGGGTTTGCAGCAGACTTGCCTGTAGAAAGTTAAGAGCTTGAATCTCCGCTGCTCACAGATCTAGTTCCCCCTGTTTGCAGACCTGAGTAACAAATGAAACAGCCTGCAGCTGGTAGCAGATGATATGCTGACGTGATAAACCAAAGCTATTTTAAAAATTGCTTAACCTCATAACTCATTGAAGGCAGCTGGAAGTGTTGTTTTTTGTGTCTGTTGCACTAGCCCTGATCAATGCAGGGCTCTGGTGCTCAGCTTGGGGCTGCAGGTATTGTGCTCCAGTTACAGGGAGAGAGAGGGAGCAGTGAGTGATGTGTAGAGCTGGGAGTTTATTTTTAGCCTAACTGAAGTCTTAACTTTCTGATCAAAATATAGTGGTTACGTTAGTCCAGCTCCATCGTCATAGTTAATAACACAGTTAAGACACAGGCTTTCTAGTGCCTGTGCCCATCTCTGGTGGTGCGCCCACCCTTCCAGCATCCTCTGGGTCCCCAGGCTGGTGGGGTCGATACTTTTCAAGGAGAATTGGGGGGCAGATGGCTGAGGTTTTGGTGAGTCAGCATGGTGACACTAGGGGGAGTTTCATGCTAGCAGTGGGGAACCCTTACTGCCTCCTCCTAAGTTGACTTGGAGATGTTCTTACAGGTTTTTTATCACAGTCGGCTCACTTGCAGTTCTTCCTTGATTCTCAGTTCCACATCATGCTTGTTTTTCTGTTTGCTACCTCTAAAACTGGTTTTATCTGACTCACTCCTTTACACTGTGTTTATATTTGTGGGCCTGATGCCTTTGGTATTTTCCTATGCCTGTGCTGCGCTACACTTTGGTTTTATTCAAGGGTTATAGATATTTCTGTGTTTTTCTGTGATTCTACAGTTAACAGTTTATGCAAAAGTTCAGGTTTTGTTTTCACATCCCATGGAAATAGGAAATAGATTTGGAATGAAAGAGCTTTCCGAATATTTAGCTTGCATCTGATTAACTGATATTTTTGAGTGCAGACTTCTATGTGAATGCACCTTTTTTTCAAATTAAGCCTGGCTTTCAGCAATTGAGGTTAGTTAGGTTAACACAGCAGCTAAAGGGAAGCTGGTGTGACTTCTACAATAGCTCCAACCTGAAAGAGACTTAGTGGCGAGGTCTTCCTGCCCAGCAGGCATACTAAAATTATTTTTGTAAGAGGGTTTTGAATAAACTCCCTTGCGTTCCATGCAGCTGTGATAGACTGCAGAGCCAGGAAAGGTGAATGCACCAGGTTGTTTCGGGAGTCCCTCCTGGTGAGGGTCTGTGTTTGAGAGTAGGTCACAAGGAGCCAATACCCAGTCTTCTCTGTCGTGTTAAGGATCCACCCAAACTAGGGCATGTCACTGGTAAATAGATTGAAGTCAAACGAGTGCTCTGGGAGCGGTACAGGTCGCATGGGGGAAGGTGAGGTGGGCACCCTCATCTCTGTGTCTGCATCACAAACCTTGGGCGGAAGAAATTATACCTTTTTTTTTCTTGTTGCTTTGTGGCACTGATGTAATGCTCTTTCTGGAGTAAAGAATGAAAGTGACACCCTGGTTTCCGGAGTTTAAAGATCACAACTTAAATGTCACATTTGTTCACTAGCACTGCTGATCATTTAAGTCAAAATACTCACCGTGAGGTTCTTGCTTGTTTGAGATGGGTACTATATGGGTGGTAGCAGGAAAATGCTTATCAAGGTAAGCAGCCTATTCCTTTGCTCATGCAATTTTTCCCCAGTAAGATAATGAAGTATACATTAAAACTTCAGTGATTGCCCTTCTAAAAATAGCTTTGTTAGAATAAGCTCTCTGGTGATATACATGAACAATAGGTTTAATAAATCGTATTTTGTGTATCAGGTTATACTTCTAGACTTGGTAAGCTTATCCTCGCAATATTTGCACGTTTTTCTTTTTGATTTTTTTTTTTCCTCCCCTTTCTGGGTGTTGATTTTTAAAGTTTCTCTCTTTGCCGGGTCTCAACATCCGTGAAGGGATGGGAACGATCCTCACACGCATTGGTAAGATGCACAGTTGGATACTTTTATTCCCCTGATTCTGCGGTTATATGCATTTGCCATATCTGTGCACACGATTACGCTTACATCGGATAGGCTACAGACATAAATCACACACTGTTCACACGCCCCACATTCCCTTATAATTGGTAACTATGAACTAACGCCAATAGCAACAGGCCGCCTCCACGTCCTTGAACACATCTTGTTTTTGCTAACCCACATCATGTACACTCTCAGAACTTTCTCAATTGCTGTTCTTAGCTGTCCTTTCCAGGGGCCTGTTGAGTTACGCTGTTTTACTTAAATGGCCTAGTCGTGCTAATTCTCAAGCTACATTGACCCCAACATCTCTTCAATAGTAATTGCACAAAAATTTAAAATTTTACCCATTAAAAGAAGGTAAGTTGGGTCACCATACTTCACCAAACAATATTTATAGCTCTACTTCAAGTTTCTTAAAGAAATACTGTTTTTGAAGTGATGATTGTTGAAATAGAAATAATTTCAATATTCTCAGAATTATATATACCAGTTGATCAACCTGTTTCTTTTTTTGTGTGTGTATTTCTTTGGTCATAACAATTTTGCATTTCTTGGACCTCCTGTCCCTTTTCAGAGTAAAGAAACGCTGATTGCAGTGTGGCTGTAGGTCAGCAACAATACCTGTGCATGGGAATGACGTTAGGTGTATGCGTATGACTCGAAGTTTCTGTTTTGCAATAAAACAGCCTTTAAGCAAACACATTATCAAATTACGCCATATCTTTTTAAACAATGGTTAAGTTTGAGGAATTGATTTTGAAACTTTCAGGAAAAATCTTCTGAATTTAAGTACTTCCTTTTTCTGTCTTTTGTTTTAACTGATGACAGCAGTCAATTTACAAGCACACATTTATTATAAATGAATGGGGGATTCAGTACAAGGGATTGCGTAAGTCAGACTTGTGTGGATATTAAATACATTATCAAAATGCCATTTGAGACATTTTAGAAGATCACGCGGCTTTTTAAAGGCGGAAAATAAGGTTTGCTAAGAAACAGAAGTTTCTAGAACTTCCTGGAAAAGCTGAATAGGGTCTTTGGAAGCCAACTTGGTTACATTTCCAACTTTGCTGACCTCTTTGACTTGCCTGTTTTTCTGAAAGAGTCACCACTTGCTTGTTCCAAACAAAACCTCCATACAAGAATTCCTGCCATCAGTGAAATCATTTGCAGGCTGATTTCCTTTGGCAGGGCCAAGAGACTCTTTTCATGTTCCTGTTTCTGTTGTTCCTCAGCAGATTCTGAAATTGCGCTTTAAGACATGCAGCCGCCATGGAGGAGTATTGCAAAACGTTGTTTTGGCTTTTTACGGCACGTGAGTGTATGACTGTTATAGATTCACTAGCCTTCAGTAAAAAAATAAATTCAGATAGAAAAAGTTAGGATATGATCAATTACTTGCACAAATGCTATGTTAGAAGAAGGTAATTTAGGCAGCAGAGCAAGGCATTTAGGAGATAGAAAGCATACGTTGTGGTTGTCCGTGCAGTGAGAGTGGGTAGACAGAAATGTTCTCTGAGGGGCCTGCGGTGCAGGAGCTGTGCCTCCTTCCCCTGAAAAGTCGGAGAAGCTCCTCCGGAGGGGGTTATGCTGGGGAAGGGGGGGAGAGGAGGTGGCCTGGTGCTTGGGGTGATGATTTAGGCAAGGTGGGCCTCATTGGGTTGTTCCGTCTCCATTCATAGTGCTTCCAGACTGCTGCCTCTGGAGCCGGGATTGGACTGGGACGGCTTGCTGATGGGTTTACACACTCTCAGTCTGATGGGGTAACCTACTTTGGGTTTTCCAGTGCTACCTCCATAGCATTCCCAGAAACATCACACACAGTAGGAATCTGTGTGTTCTATATTTTGTATTTTTTTTTTCATTTATGTTACAAAAGCATTTGCTAAAGCAGCTTCCTGGAATCTGAATTAAAAAAAAAAAAACAACAAAAACAGAGAAAGCAAAGGGATAAAAAAGGAATAAGCTCTGAGCTTGCATTATGGATTGATTAAAGGATGGGAACTACAGTTAGACAGCGGATGTAAAATTCAATTAGTGTCTAAACCAACCATTTAATTTATAGTTTTCCAGCAATGTGAGATGAATTTATGTGTGCTTTTTGATTGGTGTCTTTCTAGTGTGGCAACTATAATTTTTCCGGTATGTCTTGCCCATTACTACCTGAACTGTAGCTTAAGAGGCCAAAAAAGGAAGATATCTTAAATAACTGCTCTGTTTCTGTTTTCAAGCCACAAAGCTGGATCTCTCATCTAGTGTTTTGTACCATTTCTGAGTTGGTTGTATTGTATGGGAGCTATATTATTGCTGGCACTGTGAAACTATGTTCTTGCTTAGTGTTTGTGTAGGTCAAGGAATACTCACTATGGCTTCTGTTCTTTAGTATTGCTTAGACTGTGCAAGAATTTGCTTTACCTTTTTTTTGAAAGATGTGGAAGAACTTTTATACATTTTTTTAGTACTACTCGTTCACTGTAAGTGTTGAGCTTTTTGTTAGCTTCATTTTCTATTGTAAGTGGTAAAAGCAAGTTGAACTTTCTAGCTATTATGATAACAGACTACAGAAAGAGCTAAGCTACATAATCTTTTTTGCAGTTTTCAAGCTTTTTTTTTTTTTTTTTTCTGTGAAGGGCTGGTGCGAAAGGCCATGTCCGCTGGAACATGAAAATGGATACTTAAAAGGATTAAGTGAATATGCAGAGGAAGGCTTTATGGAAAGGAGGCAAATTGTCACTAGCAGCTTTCACAAAAGCTACTAGAAAAATGTCAGAAGTCCCTACTGTTCTGAGTCAGAGCTTAAATCTGAATGCAGTTTATGCCTTTAGAAATGCTTCGTCTAACAGTTGGTACTAAGGTCACTTTTTTAGCGTGACAAACTAGCGTATTGATTTTCAAATGAACCTTAATATCTCTATATAGATAGTAGCCTTGTATCTCTTTGGAGCTTGGAGGATCTAAGCAACTTGACATACACAAAAAGAATTGCATTTTGTATTTATGCAGGACTCTGCATACTGTATTCTTATCTACAAGCCGTTCCTAAGTAGATGACAGATATACAAGTATCTTTCTGATATAAACAAATTAATCATCTTTCATCTAAGCAAGTGGAGGAAAAGAAGGTTATCAGGAGCAATCATCATGGATTCACCCAGGGGAAGTCACGCTTGACCAATCTGATAGCCTTCTACAATGGCATGACCGGCTGGGTAGTTGAGGGGAGAGCAGTGGATGTTATCTACCTCAACTTCAGCAAGGCTTTCGACACGGTCTCCCATACTATCCTCGTAGGGAAGCTCAGGAAGTGTGGGCTCGGTGAGTGGACAGTGAGGTGGATTGAGAACTGGCTGAATGGCAGAGCTCAGAGGGTTGTCATCAGCAGCGCTGAGTCTAGTTGGAGGCTGGTAACTAGTGGTGTCCCCCAGGGGTCAGTACTGGGCCCAGTCTTGTTCAACTTCTTCATCAGCGACCTGGATGAAGAGTTAGAATGTACCCTCAGCAAGTTTGCTGATGACACAAAACTGGGAGGAGTGGTGGATAGACCAGAAGGTTGTGCTGCCATTCAGCGAGACCTGGACAGGCTGGAAAGTTGGGCAGAGAAGTTCAGCAAGGGCAAGTGCAGGGTCCTGCACCTGGGGAGGAACAACCCCATGCACCAGAACAGGCTTGGGGTGGACCTGCTGCAGAGCAGCTCTGCGGAGAGGGACCTGGGTGTGCTGGTGGATGACAAGTTGACCATGAGCCAGCAGTGTGCCCTGGCTGCCTAGAAGGCCAATGGGATCCTGGGGTGCATCAAGAAGAGTGTGGCCAGTAGGTTGAGGGAGGTTCTCGTCCCCCTCTACACTGCCCTAGTGAGGCCCCATCTGGAGTACTGTGTCCAGTTCTGGGCTCCCCAGTTCAAGAAAGATGAAGAGCTACTGGAGAGAGTCCAGCAGAGGGCTATGAAGATGATG
>Ga0065711_1036060_pt1 | contig 21501 bp, 6 predicted proteins | sample Hoacrofraction12_FD_59098 | JGI IMG/M metagenome (GOLD analysis project Ga0065711, IMG submission 59098) | Hoatzin crop microbial communities from Cojedes, Venezuela - Epithelial fraction 12 v2 (version 2) | ecosystem: Host-associated > Birds > Digestive system > Esophagus > Crop | place... | reverse complement strand
ATGCAGCAAGTGACCGCCCATCACCACACATCACCTCTCCTGCCACGGAAGACCATTACGACAGATGGAGCCCGAAGTCATGGATTAAATGAACTCAATGGACACTTTAGAGTGATGATCCATAGACAAAGGGAATGATATCTGGAGACAGGAGAAGTGTTGGTGATCAACTGAACAATGGGGGACCTGGGCATGACGTAGATGGTATGGAATAAGGGGTGGATAATGTCCTGGGTTTGGCCAGGACAGAGTTAATTTTCACCAGACTCCAGGAAGGGGCACAGCCGGGGGGTGGGGACTGACCCCACCTGGCCAAACAGAGCCTGGTATTCCATACCATGTGACGTCACCCTGGGTTCTGGTGGAGGGAGGGGTGGCGCGGTGTGGACTCACTCGCGGTTTGGGAGGGCGCGGCACCGGTCCTGTTCTGGAGAGCGGCTGTCTGAGTCGTGCGGTTCATTTTTGTTTTTTCTCCTTATTTGTACCTTTTTTGTTCCTTTTTCCCTTTTTTTTCTGTTCTGTTAAACTGCCCTTATCCTGACTCACCAGTTTCTGCCTGTTTCTTTCCATTCTCCTTCGCACGCTGGTGGGGGGAGGGGCGGCCGCGTGGATCTTTTTTTGCCGGCGGCAGCCGAAACCAAGACAACAGTAATTTTGAATTTTTGGATGATGTATTCAATGTGAAAAAATGTGTCCTTTATACAACACACAAAAAAATTTTAAAAAGTATATTGGAAATAGAGACTAGTACATATATGAAATACATTCTAAAAGCAATAAAGCTGACCAAGTAATACTACACATTGAAAATGCTATATTATGTTAAAATAAAAGATTGTAATTTGTGCATCTGTGACTGGTTAAGAGAAAGTGGGGCCAACCAAAAAAAAAAAAAATGCACTGTAACAGAAAAATAATCGGGTACGGTTTGTTACTTCTGAAGTGTTATTCTGAAGTATTAGCAGGAGCCATACAAACAAGGAAATTCGGTAATCGTGTAATTTACAGGACAGTTATAAATACTTCTAAACTTTTCAAGGAGTAATAATTTCCAGAAGATCTGCTAGTTTATTCTGCTTGTATAGTAAAAGTCCAGAAAATTTGCATGCATTTTTATATATTAGAGGTAGCTTGCATATTTGTTATGACAAAATATGCTGCATAACATTTAGAACAGAATGCCTTAAATTACAGTGCACTTCGTACAGTAAGCAGACAGGTCATTAAATTTTCCAGATTCCTGGTCTAGTATCAAGACATCATTCTTGTGTGTTATTTGAGTAGGATATTAACTGTTCACACTGTACTTGTAATCGATGATGAAAATCATGAGACACTCATTTATTTGATTTACATTATTCATTATATTTGAAGACTTAGCTTGAATCTCCTGTCCAGTACTTATCTTCTTTTAACTGTAGCGTTCTTGGATACTGAATCCCTTATAACTACTGTGACTTTATAAACCTAGGTGAGAAAAAGAAGGCTGTAAGGGACTCCAAGTTTAAAGAGAAGAAATAAAAAAGTTGGTATGTTTCTTTAGTATTGGGCAGGGGTCAAAAGAGTAATTTTCAGCCCTTGGTGTACCTCATGCATTATTTGTTCTGATATTTTAGAAACAAGTGATTAATTCACTGAGGACTTAAGTGGTCTTTGAGCAGTGTTACAACAAAAAACACTCGCTCTCAGATGATCAGGTAGAGTACGTGACAGAACAGAGCTAATCTCCGACTGAAAGTAGTGTATTTCAATCACCTCTTTTACTAACATTTTGTAACTGTGCACCTGGAAATTATTGTATTTTTTTTAAAACAACGATGCAAGTCCTTTGAAAATATGAGTCATCAGGAACTTACGAGTTTATGATAAATCAAAATGTCTTGAACAAGTACAGGGCACCTTGATGTCTTGGTATCAGTCTCACACAAATATCTTTTAAATATCTGGCTAGTATGCAGATGAGAAAGACTGGAATTATTCCAAATCTAACTACTTTGAAATAGTCATTAAAAATATGTTTTTTAAAAAACTTTTAGAGGTCCCTCACTCAAAATTCTTCAAGAAATTATAAAAACGTTGAATAACAAGAAAGATTCTTATGAATTGATAATTGTCCACATACAAGAAACAAAGACCAGAAAAAAACGTCAGGGTATACAAATTGTCAGCATTTGTGTGCAAAATACATTACCACCAGAATACCAAACAAGAGCCGCAGTGAAACCCAATCTATTTAATAAAATCCTAAGTGATCCAGAATAAGTTGTGAATGCTAGCATCTAAATATTTTCTAATGATAAAAAAAATTTGGAATAATATTTTTTTAACATAGGTTTTTAAGATCCCACAAAAATAAAAAAGTTATTAAAAGCTATTGCATGACAGTGGTCAATAATATGGCACCTAAAAATCAACACCAGCATATGAAAAGAAGTTCATCTTGGGGGGGAAATTTTAAATTTGCTTCAAAGAGTTTTTAAACTGTTTTTTCTATCTCAGTCTGAATGTTAACATTTTTTACCTAGGCATATTAATAAATTACACTGCTACACATGATTTCAGACATTTCTGCTGTCCTGGCCGAACTCAGGAACTCTTTGAAGAAGATCTAAAATTGCCCCCAAGATGAACTTCTTTTCATATGCTGGTGCTGTCCCAGGGTTAATTTTCACTAGAAGCTGGGAGGGAAAACAGCCAGGCAGGCTGAACCAAACTGGCCAAACAGGACAGGGTATTCAATACCATGTGCCGTCATGCCAGGTTCCGGTTGGGGAGCTGGCTTGGGGGGAAGGCAGTCGCAACTTGTGAATGCGTGGGGCATTGGGAGGTGAGAGTTGCTCTGTGCATTTCGCTGTTTGTTTTGTATATTCTCCTTATCAGTACTACTGCCGTTACTGTTCGCTTCGTTTGCTGTTCTGTTACACTGCCCTGATCCTGATCCATGAGTTTTATGCCATTTTCTTTCCATTCTCCTCCCCACCTATTATGGTTTGCGTGGCAAGGTTTTGGTAGCGGAGGGCTATAAAGGTAACTTCTGTGAGAAGCTGCGAGAAGTTTTCCCCATGTCTGATAAAGCCAGTGCCAGACAGCTCTCAGATGGACTTGCCACTGCCTTAGGCCAAGCCAATCAGCGATGGTGGCAGCGCCTCTGTGATAACATATTTAAGAAGGGGAAGAAAAAAAACTGTGGTGAGGTGGCAGTGAGGAGAGAGGAGTGAGGCGATGTAAGAGAAATAAATCTGCAGATACCAAGGTCAGTGAAGAAGGAGGGGGGGAAGAGGTGTTTGAAATATCAGAGCACAGAGTCTTTTCTTGCAGCCCGTGATGAAGACCACGGTGAGGCAGGTTGTTCCCCTGCAGTCCATGGAGGTCCAGAGTGGAGCAGGTATCCACCTGCAGCCTGTGGAGGGGACCCCATGCCAGAGCAGGGGGATGCCTGAAGGAAGCTGTGATGCTGTGGGGGGCCCCGTGCTGCAGTAGGCTCCTGCCAGGACCTGCAGACGAGTGGAGTAAGAAGCCCATGCTGGAGAAGGTTTGCTGGCAGAGCTTGTGAACTCATGGAGGACCCATGCTGGAAGAGCCTGTTCCTGAAGGACTGCACCCCATGGGAAGGACCCACACTGGGGCAGTTTGTGAAGAGCTGCAGCCTGTGGGAAGGACTCATGTTGGAGAAGTTTGTGGAGAACTGTCTCCCGTGAGAGGGATCTTCACGCTGGAGCAGGGGAAGAGTGTGAGGAGTCTTCCCCCTGAGGAGGAAGGAGCAGCAGAGACATGTGATGAACTGACAACTACCCCCACTTCCCATCCCCCTGCGCCGATCGGGGGGGAGGAGGTAGAGAAACGGGAGTGAAGATGGGCCCAGGAGGAAGGGAGGGGTGGGGGCAAGGTGTTTCAAGATCTGGATTTATTTCTCGCTATCCTGCTCTGATTTGATTGGTGATGAATTAAATTCCCATTTGTCCCCAAGTTCAGTCTCTTTTGTCCATGACACTAATTGGTGAGTGATCTATCCCTGTCCTTATCTCAACCCTTGAGTGTTTCATCATATTTCCTCTCCCCTGTCCAGTTGAGGAGGGGAAGAGTTAGAGTGGTTTTAGTGGGCACCTGGCATTTATATAGGCCAAACCAGAACACCACCCCTGCCGGGGGAGCGGCGACAGAGTGACTGCATGGCCCTTTGTTGCCAGCCACCGCCAAAGCAAGACATCTGCTTACTGAAAAACTGGAAATCAAGTTAGAAAGGCAAGCCTGAGTGTCCAACATTCCTAGTACATCCTTCAGTTCTTTCCTAGATCTGGGCAACAGGAAAGTCAGGTCTCAGGAAAAGTTAGTAGAACTGGCTGATAATGGTTATGCTTAAGTACTGTCAGAGCAAAGCATCACCTCTGGCCTTATTCATACAATGAGAAACTTAGATACATAAGGCTTGCTCAATAGGAGAAGCTAGACTCTTTATTCTCCAGCATTTCCACCAGTTTTATGAGAACTCTGTATGAAGTGGGATACCACTTCGCATTTCCAGATGGTGTTGAATAGGCACAAGTGGATTTATTTCAATAAAGTTACATCATTTCCTACAGGTTAGTGAATGAGCGCCATTGTCCATTGCATACCAGATTGAATTTCAATGAATAAATTGAGTCACAAACAGATGCCATTCAGTGTGGTACTTTTTTCTATCAGTATAATAAGTTGTATCATAGATAAGATTTCTGTAAATCCTAAACTGAATAGAATAAATGCAATAAGGTAATTGTTTTGTTATCATATTAGTGAGTATAAAACAATGGATTTTTTTTTAAATTCTCTCCTATTACAGACATAAGGTGATCTTTTCATGTAGATAATAGAAAACTGTAAGCTTTGTATTACATCTTCGCAGAATTTGTGGCAAACTATAGGAAATCTAAATTTAAACTTGATGACTTTATCATACACAGAATAGTGTCAATGTTCTTATGGTCCCTCTCTAGATATGATAAAAGGTGGGATAAAAGCAAGAATTAGCTGTGGACATATTGAAAAATCATCATTACTATCTTACATTTTTCACGCAGGGTAGGTGCTTTTCTGTGCTCTGCCTTGTCACATTTATTTCTTCTAGTAGGCTTCTATCCTAGAAGCCACCAAATGCACATTAGTTCATGATCTTTTTTGCTGTGGTCTTTATTCACTTTTTATATTCGCTTTTTAAATTCCAATATGTCCTAGTCCGAGTGTACATTGATGACATTCACCGCAGAAAGTACAAAGGTTCATTCAGAAATGAACACACTCTCCTGACAAACATGGGTAAATCACTGTGACTTGGAGACTGATAAAGGTTAAAACTTTTGGAATTAAAAAGGAAACTGAAAAATATAAACATTGTCATCAAATATCACTGTGTTTTAGAATAATCTTTGTGGATTTTTTTCATTACTATTTTACCAGTTACTCAGGAATTACATTACTTGTACAATGAGAGGAGAGAAAGTCAGAGGCGATGGGCACACCATAGGAGATCATGTGTTACAGGCTTGCTTTCAGTATAGTAACAACAGTTAGTTTCAGGTAATACTCTTCCTTTGATAAAACAGAACTGTTCCAATGTATGTGAAGCAGATTCTCTCTTAAAGATCCTAACTACAAAGCTGAATGAATTTGTTCTGTATAACATTATAGTTCCCAGACTACTGCAACATAGTCTTTGCTCTTTAATTTTAGATTCACCAAGAAATATCCTTCAGAAAATAGTGTATTTGTACAACACCAATGTTGGGGAATCACGGCTGTGTGATCAGCCCTCCAGATACTCTGGGCCTGACTCTTGATAGCCGGTAATGGAGCAGGCATCAAGGTCACGATGAGGAACAAAGAGGCCTGCATTAACTCCAGTTAGCAGACAAAACAAGACTTTGAGGAACAGTTTGATGCACGTGATCGATAGCGTTGCACGAATCAGAGACTGAGAAGTAAGCGTGAACAGCACGTGGACAGTGTATGCATCCAATCACGTTAGAGTTATCGTGTGGCAAGGAACTATATAAACACGGGTTTGTAGTGCAATAAACTGGCTTAGTCTGATCATAATGATCATATGACGAGTCCTTAATCCCACCGTGACACACGAAGACCAAAGTTAGAAAGCTTTTGGTGTGTTTAAAAACAAGGATATTAAGGTGAAAGTCACAGTCCTAAATTAACATGCCAGAGGAACACAGGTGATGAAATGAACAGAAAGCAGAAAATCAGAGGTGGGCCATTTAGTCACATTCTGCTCTTTTTCTTCTTTAGCAGAAGTGCAGAACTGTCAAACTGATAGCTGTTCATAAATATCTGCAATACAGTTGGTCCCAGCACTGACTATGACAGCTTTCAATAAAACATTCATAGCGATGCTTTGAGGTCTTCAGAGGTACATAAAATAGTTCCCAAACTGCACATTACATGCAGTTTTCCATTATACACTGCACAAAATGTCCTTGACATTCAAGAGCTTGCCATATATATTTTAACATGCATCACTCCAGGGTGTATTTCAAAATACCCTCCACTTGCCTTTAATAATAATGACTTGTCAAGTAGAATCCAGATCTTGGTTAATCTAACATAATACGGACTTGATGGTTTTTATTAACTGTCAAATGGATCCCAATAGCCGTCAGAAGCGTTTTTCCCTTCTGTCATGCATTTGTTCCCAGAGTGTTTCGTTTCTGACCACTAATGTAAGAGCTTCATAAACTGCAGTATTACATGTCATTAATATTCAACATGCACGGCAAGTGAATAATTTTGCAGATTTTTTAATTTAAATGTGTTGGGACATTAATGTGGCTATTCTGCAGCCTTACAGAAGTGTACCATGCTGCATGCATTGGCTAATTTGTCTGTGAAGAGTCTGTGAAACATCTCTGCCACATTAGACTCTCTGCACTTCTATTAACATTCACATGACTGCTTTAGAAATCTGAAGGATTTATTTTTTTTCCAGTTCTATCGCCTTCCTCCCTACTTTTCTCTGCTTGGTATCACAAGGTACAATTAATCTAATATTCTTTCACAAAGATTTTATCTTATGTAAAGCATAAAATGATGATAGATAACAAAGAGAAGTTCTGATTTTTAAATATCCATTTGGGTCACTGTCATAGAGAGGCTGGTTATCAATGCTTGTTTTTCTCCACATTGTTATGCTTCTCAAACAAAGAAACCAAGTCAAACCTCATAATGTCTATAAACGAATTGCCTGAGCATCAGACAAGCTTCTTAAAAATTTACAAAGTTAGAAGTACAGAGATACAGTTAATGGAATTATCTTAGATTTGTGTGATAATGGCACAAAAATATTCACATTAAAACAGTTTTGGCTTTATATTAGTGACACTGGAAAATGAAATTGACAAAAAATCTTAGAATAAGATATGAACTAGAACAGTAGGCTGAACTGGAGATTATTAACCTGTTCTTCAAACACTTATATTGCAAATTTTTAATTTAGATTTTTTCTTTAACTCTTAAGTTTCTACAGTCTAAAATGTCTCCACTAACCAGGATGAAAATGATGTTATGTTCAGAGTATTTAGCTATTACTTGTGTGTCTGGTTATATGTCTTCTTTACAAATCGCATTTAGATTTCAGCTCGAACAAAAATATTTTTGTTTACTTTTTAAAATAAAACACTTCTTTTGAAACTGTTAAACTCGTGCAAAATTTCCTATTAATCTAATCAGTAGCAAAATGCTTTTCTTGCAAACTTGAACATGTTAGATGTGAACCTTAATGTCTGTCAATGTTGCTACATACCATCTTTCATTTTTTTCTTTTAACATTGGACACCACTGGGGCAAAGAATTTTCCAGTTACTCCTTGTACAAACTTTATTATTAGCCAGTCTTACTGCTTCTTGAATGAGTGGAATATGGGTCTACCTACTTATACCTTTCTACTACAAGAAATGGGAAAATCAGGGGTTCAAATAGTAATTTTAAGGTTGATCTAGAAAGGTAACTGTGGTGTATTCTGCTTATGACTAGAAGCAATTATCAACACTAGTGTGTTGACCATGTGAGAATCAGACTGATGAGATGTAGTGATGCCTTTCACTGTACTGTACACATATTCATAAAATATTAGAGAATAAATTGGCCTTGTTTACGAGTAAAATACAGGTATTTCTCAATAAAATAGAAAATAGACGTACTGTTGGTGTGTCATTACTTGTTACTACACAGTATTAAAGCTATCAAAACAAATAAACAAAAAAAACCTTTTTGGTTTTTTGAAGTTTCACTTAAAATGGGGAGAAATTAATGGTGACTAGGTTTTTAAGGACTATGTGGAGTCAGTTTAGCTTTAGGCCATTACTGAGCTATGCAGGAATTCTGTTAGTTCTTTTGAAAGTTTCTTTGAAGACAGAGTAAAATCATCAATGTCCTTCCTCTTCCCTGAAAAGACATATAATCATTTAAAAGTCCAGTGTATTTGTGGCTTATTTGAAATCTAGTGTTTATTTAAAAGTGGGTCAACGGATCAAATTCACATTATGAATGAGAGCTTTAGTGACGAGTGACACTTCCAGCCCAGGTGATAATGAGAGAGCACACAAGTGCTCTTACCTTAATGATGTTCCTACTTATAGTTGCCTCTGTCTTCTGTGACAATAAAATGGATTACTTAACCCCTGAGGGTGCACAAAATGATGTGCAGTTTTCAGGCCATCTGAAACCTTGGTACTGCCAGCAGACATTGCTGCACTTCTATACTGTTTTCTACACTTTGGCACTATTCATAAAAATTATACCTATCTTTCTTAAGTATCTCAACAACAGTACTTTATACAAAACTAACAACAATAATACATTCACAGACATGAATTATTCACGAATAATAAAATTTATTGATTTCACATGGTCAATCAGCTAATCATACATAAAAACTTCTTTGCTTCTTGAATTACTGCTTCCCAAAGAGCACTTATTGCAGACATAGCAACTCAACATTGCCAATGACTTTCTTTCATATGCCATATGGAAAAAAAATCCTGAAATAATGTTTGGAAAAGGTGTAATAATTGTTTTGTTACAAGATGGGGTGGTTGCATTGTATCATAACTTATTGTGTTGTTAATTGGTTTCCACCAGCATAAAGAAATCGAATCATGCAATGTGCTCCAAATGCAGGATTTTCCATATATATTTGGTCTCATATTGTCACAGAAATTCACTTTTGATGATAATATACACAGATCTTGTTGCCAGTCTATATTCTTAGGACCTGTCTCATGGCTTAAAAATGACAAAAGGAAAGGAAGAACAGTATGGAAAGGAACTATAATTAGTATAGAACTTGTAAGAATGGATGAAGACATTTAAAGTTTTATTCAACTTTTTTGTTTGTCTTGTTAGTATGATTCTGTCTGTCCATCTGTATCATTAACCTACATTAAATTTCTGGTTTTAGTAAAGCATACTTGTATTTTAAAATAAAATATGAGTGGTTTATTGAAAGCATACTAAGGGCAGTATGCCTTCTATGTTATTAAAAGTTAATTTTCGTGTTTCTCCCATGTTACATGGCAGTACTGTTGGACCAAAGCTGGCTGAGATCTAACTTGGAGTGGAGAAGGTGGGAGTTTGTGTGTGGCACACCTATAGGAACTTGTTTATGGTTCCACTATGTGGCATACAGGAAATCTCCAACAGATGAAGAGATAAGGAGCAGATAAATGCTCTGAGAAATTCATTATACTCTACTTAGAGTCATTAGGATGGAATGTTCTGTTACTTGATTACTGAGTGGCTCGCTGAAGTAAAGAGACGACTTCTGCTGTGCTGCAAGTGATTTACTCAGTATTTACAGCAGAAAAATAGGAAGAAGAATTTGATCCCCTTCTCAGAACTGGAAATTTTCAGCTTCCAAGACATATCTAAATTCTTTTTTAATCACCAACTTTTTTATTTCACATTTATGATAATTTTGCATTCAAACCCTTCAGAAAGGAACTGAAGCTGCTGGAATAGCAGAACTGAAAACACAAGTTACTCTTTCCTGCCACTATTACCACGTATTTCATTGTAAATGGGATTCGTGCAGGGAGATGTGAATTCCTCCCTCGCTAAACGAATGTTTAGACTTTAAAAATAGAATAAACTGGGCATTGTTTAAAAAAACATGTATTCGTGCACACCTTTAATTAACAATAGAAATATTTTAAAAATAATAACATTTTTTACAGTGGTCATAAGACACTCAAAAATGAACATTCAGTAGTGGTAATTCATGCCTGATTTCATTGATGGTGACATCCTTCAGCCTCAAGGCTAGCAGCAGCACACTAACTATGAATTAATGCAGTACAGTTTATGCCCTAACATACCTTATTGCTTAATTATAAATGAATTGCTTTATTAAACCGGAAAGATGAAGCTTCACCCTCTACGTACCTGTATGAGTCTTTGAGCAGCACAAAAGTTGCTTTCAACTTTCCTCATTACAAGCCTCTCACAATTATTATTCACACGGAGATTTGTTGACTGTTCTTGAATACAGCTGCTGCTTTCGAGCCGTGGTAATCTATGTATTTGCAGGATAATGAGTTGTGGGAATGTCTAGATTCTGCACCCCTACCTTTTCTTTTAAGTTGTCATCCTGCCATAATAAAACACCTTTCTGGAAATACACCCTAAATAGCTATTTCTGAAACAGTAATACAATTTTCTTTCAGTATTTTGCAATGCAACAACATAGCAAATGACAGTGCTTATAGAGCCGCAACATTCAAAAGAATCATTTTCCCCAAAAAGTTGGTTAGGTAGTGTTCATTTGAAGCTGGAAGACAAAATCTGCATGTGGCAGTAATGTTAATGGACTTGCTACAGAATTATTCTGAGTCTCACATGAGGTGTGTTGATAACAGAAAATAGTATACTTGAAATAAAATTAGGATTTCTAATGGGTGTCAAAGATAGGTCCATATAATTGGTAAAGATTTAACTTACTACTACTGACATTGCTTTGTCATGTTTTAATACTTTTAGAACCTTATATTGACTATAATTACTTTATCTCAAATTTGATTGATTGATTATTTAGGTTTTCTTCCACTTAATTTTGAAGAATTCTTTTTTCTACATTATGGGAATTTTTCCTCACCGTCTTTGTTTTTAAGAAGATATTACTCCTTACAAGTTATGCTTCCTATAATGTCCTGTCCTGTCCTGTCCTGTCCTGTCCTATCCTATCTTTTTCTTTAGAATTTCTTTACTCAAGTTCCTAGAAATTCTCAAGAAAATGTTTGCTACAGTACTGTGTACAACTGGGGAAAACTGTCACAATATACAGTAATACCTGTACCCTTCCATTCTTCACAAGGTACTCAATTATCTGCGTGAGTTTTTTTATCTTATTTTGCAGCTAGTTAGCTGCAGGTAACTAGATAGAAATTGAACTACAGACAACAGGTGTGGTGAAAGATATTAATGCCAATGAGATTATTGCCAAAGTTGAAAGTCAGTTTTTATCAGTACTTTAATCTTTGAAAGTCAACAGCTTCTTCAGTAGAAGTCTAATTTTCAATTTGCATCTTCTTTCAGTGAAAGGGTTATCCTCTCCATCAAGATTGCAAGATGGCAGATTTGTTGCCATTATGATTGCTTCAACAGCAAGCTTACCACCATTTTTGTGGATTTATGAGGTCTGTTTGTTCCTGTATTTTTATCCTTCGAAATGTCCATTGGAAAATATCTGTTAATGAACACTGCTTTTAGTACATTATCAAACCTTTTGGTAATGACTCATGCAGAGTAGAGATGACTTTTTTCATTTGCCTAATCAGTATCACATTTTTCAGTTTTCCTGGATCATTACCGCTGGCATGTGTCAGAATACTTCTGGGGCCTATAAATTCAGCTAACAATTTAAAAATTGCAAAACCAGTAGTTACAGGCAAATTATTTATTTCTGTCCAACATATTCAGTAAAATTTATAGACAGGCATTTGATATTATAAATGTGGTTTTTCAATACATATTGTTGTGGTTTAACCCCAGACAGCAACTAAAACCACACTGCCGCTCTCACTCTCCCCTTATAGGTTGGGAAAGAGAATCAGAAGGGTAAAAGTGAGAAAAGTTGTGGCTTGAGATATAGGTAAAGCAAAAGCCACACATGCAAGCAAAGCAAAACAAGGAATTCATTCACTCATTCTCAGTGGCAGGCAGGTGTTCAGCCATCTCCAGCAAAGCAGGGCTCTACCAAGTGCAATGGTTGCTTGGGAAGACAAATGACATCACTCCAAACGTCCCCCCCCTTCCTTTTTCTCCCCCCATCTTTATATGCTGAGCATGACATTATATGGTATGGAATAGCCCTTTCGTTATGATACCTGTAAATGTAAAGTCTTCAACTCCGGCTTTTCATGGCTTCATTTCGCTAGGGTCAGATGTCCCAGCTGTGTTCCCTCCCAACTTCTTGTGCATTCTCAGCCTACTTGCTGGTGGTGTGAGAAGCACAAAATGCCCTAACTCTGTGTAATCATTGGTTAGCAGTAACTAAAACATCCCTGTATTATCACCAACACTGTTTTCAGCACATATCCAAAACATAGCCCCATACTAGCTACTGTGAAGGAAAATATCTCTGACCCAGCCAAAACCAGCACGTGCATCTTGGACCTGGTTAATATAGGACTGCTCTGAATGGACCACTTAGTCAAGTTTGTTCGTATGTGAATGACGGAGTATGGAAATAACTGGATTTGAACAAAGATGTCTAGAAGGTTGCATAGCTGCTGATGGTGCTTCATATAAAATTCATATGCTATGAACTGTAATTATAGTTGATGCAGATACTAACATGTACAGTGCAGGCTGGGTAATGCTTCCTCTTCTGAAGCTGTTTTCAGCTGTTAATAATTTTGCCAAACTTCAGGCATCTGTAAAGAATTATGCATGCTGCATCAACTTGATTACAAATTTTTGGCATAAACGGATCCATCATTGCCAAAAATGTGCTTAGAGAGAATAATAGAAAAAAAAAGAAAAAAAAAGAAAAAAGAAAACAAGAAAAATATGTTTTTTGTTTTTTTGTTTGTGTAGAAAGAGGGGCATGGATTTCTCTTATTAAGAGACAGTAACATGTCTATAATTCGAATGAGGTCTTTGAAACAGACAGTCCTTTTCGGATCGGTGTTTGGATCAGGATGTCAGTAAACAGCTTTTCAACCTACTACCAGTTCCGTTTATTAAAAAAAGCCATTCCACACTTCCATCATGTGCTTCAAATCCAATGATGTAATTGACACACATTCAGGAGAGATCTGTTAAATATTTGCTACTAAACTTGCAGTTGAGTTGCATGTGGTCCAGAGAGAACATACAGTTTCTGAACAACTCTGAACCCCCAAAGAAATAATTAGCCGTAGCCAGAACTGGCCTGAATTTCTACTGCTTCTTGTGATGGACGGATGAGCACAGGTCTGAAAAATGAGACATGTGTTTCTTCTTGATTTAATTCCTTTCCTGAAAACTTCACAACAGTGAGAAAAGGACATAGAAGAGAGAGAATTTATGGGACAAATGAGTGCCTGGTGAAGAAGTAGAAGTAAAGAGTACTGTGTTATCTGAGACAGAAGTAGAGAAGCTGAATCAGTAGGGAGGAAAGCTATTTGCTGATAGCGAATTCAGAAATGCATTAGTGTAGACACAAAACAAGAGAAAAATTATTATCCAAGGGGTTCAAAAGAATGATAGAAGAAGGAATTGAGTGAATATAGGATTATATGAAGATAAAACATGAAAAGTAGAGGCAGAAGTATGTTTTTTTTATTTGGCATGTTCCCACCTACAGCTGCAACTGATTGCTAAGTCATGAGATGATGCTAAATTAATTTTCTGCCAGAGGAAGTTCTATGACAAAATACATTCATCATTGCTTTATTCATTTCTTTCTGAGTGTTAGCCTCTTTAAGACAGCAACCTTCTAGTGTCCTGCTTTGCTTCATCAGCTCAGTTTACATAACAGTAAGGACCCTCATACTGATACAGAGTATCATTTCCAAATAAATATCATTCTCTGACATGATTTCTTAATTTTTTTAAAGGTTTTTATTTTTTAAAGGAAATTGCATCCAAGAATCATGTAAATAATTTTAAAGTTGACCTTGAGTTATATTACACCATCAGTAAAGCTTTTAGCACTGAATTATTGCTGTAAACTTTCTTCAATCAGGTATTATTAGCATAATATTTTGAAAGACAGAGTAGCCCTCTTCTCCAAGGTCACACTTCCTCAAATGAAAAGAAACTGGGAAAAAAACCCAACCCAAACCAAACCAAAATAATGGCCATAAAAAAAGAAAAAGAAAAGGAGGAGACTTAAGGAGCAGAAGTTAATCTTTGGATGAGAAAAAGACAATTAGACTGAAATCTTCAGCTATTTTTTGAGTTGTTTAAGTGGCATTTGGACTACTGACAACATTTTAGGACAAGAACAGTTTCATTTCCACTTGGAGTAAGTAAGCTGTTCCAACAAAATGGCTGTGCACACCTTTGGCTATCAAAGATTACACTCATGCAGGGGCAATCTTTGTTTTCAAATATCTTTTTCACATTAATAAGTAATATTTTACACAGTCAAGTGTCACCAAAAATCTGGGAATAAAACCTCCTAACACCAATGTAGTGTTAAAGGCAGGCATTCTTTATTGCAGCGCTGGATGCACGGGTGATAATTCCACCAAACGTGCATACCTCATATCTTTTCCTTGCAGTTTATATAGATCAAAATATACATATTTATCAGGTTACATCACCTATTCCTTTCATAGTAAAATTTAGTCCATTTCCGTACGCTCCTCCCAGCCGTGCTTGCACAGTGTCTCCTAGTGGTGGTCGTTGGGGGTCTCAAGATGAAGGCTCATCCTCTTCATCACAGCGTTTGTTGATTGACTTTGGTTTCTGGGCAAACTCAGTTCTCTTATGGCTCCCATCCACACAGTAGGGTCACCTTGACCAGTTCTAGGCGACTTCTAGACCCTATCAAAAACTAACCCCTTTGTATGGAGATGCAAGACTCTCTGCTTCAGTTAATTTATACAATAGATTGGTACTATAATGCTATTTCTATTAAAAATCCCCTTCACTACTATTGTTTAACATTAATGGTTACCTAGAGACTAGACCCTCTGTTCCCAGACCTAATGTCCAGGTGGGTAGGGCTGTACCATGAACATAGCAGCACTGTTCATGTTTATGGTCAACTGATTTTATCACCCTGGTTACACAAGTGCTTTAGATTTACAACATACAGGGAAAATTGATTGTGAGTTGGTGCAGTTTGTCTCAAAGCTCATTCTTTTTTAGATGAGTGAAGCAGTGACAATTCACCGAAACATTTTTGTTTCCTCTTCAATTGTTCATCAAAATAAGTAATGGTTTGACTCCAGATAGCTAACTATTTTTTAGTTCTTGTTTACAGCATAGGTTTGCAAAAATGTAAGAGCTGTGGTTTTCTTCTGAAAAAGTGAAAAATACTGCCTTTCAGCAAAGTTTAAGCATTCCTCCAGCAGTGGAAAAAAGTGTGTTGCAGTTAACAGCCTTAGAAGATATTTCAGGTTTGACATCTCTGTCCAGATACTCAGTCCAATCACTTTGTAGCCTGAAGGCGTAGAAAGACAGACTATAGAGGGGATTTAGAGAAGTACTTGAACTTCAGCACAGTAGGTAACAATAGAGAACACAGATATATGGGACAAAGAGAAAGCTGCTGCTAATAATCTGTCTCAAGGAAAGGATATTATAGATCAGTGGTTCATTTTACTTTTCCAATTTGCTGTAATCGCTAACTATCAGTAGTGAAAAAAAAATAGTACATTCTCAGGTGTTCCTTTATTACATAGTTCAAAGAGATGATTTCTTGTAGTATATAGAAGAGCATTTCCTTCACACAATGTAAAAGACAAATGATAAACTGCGATTATAATGAAAATAATGTTTTCTAATGATTTTGAAGTTGGGCAGCTAATAAGAAAAGTGACTGGTAATCCATCACTATTTTCACGTCTATCAATAAAACACCTGAAGCAAGAGAATCTCATAACCTTGTGTATCCACCTTTGTTTCACCAACCAAATTTGCTTTGTAGATAATTTTGTAAAAAACTTTAATGAGCCTTTTACTATACAGATTTTCCAAGCAGATAGAAAAAAGAGATACAAGTTTGTTTTCAGATGAAAAGAATTGTGTTATTTTTTTCCCTCCTTGAGTATTGTTATCTATGCTGTAAGTCTCAGACACGCAGAAGGGGGAGTTCAGCTACTATACTGAAAACATCCTAAATGTGAATTTCTAGTGATGTGTCAGATTAGTTCATGGGAGGAAGATTCATATGGGGTATCCTATAGCTAGTACTCCCATTATGCAGGGCTTCAGTACAGAAGTCTTATTTTATGGGGAAGACATATTTGATTAATCTGAAGCTTCATTATCTGTCTTTGCACTATGATATTGGCTGTCAGATGCCCACCCAGACACTTTCTCACTCCCCCTGCTCAACTGACAGGGGGATGAAAATGCTCATGGGCAGACATGGAAACAGAGAAATCACTTGCCAATTATCATCCGGGAAAAAAACAGACTTGATTTGGGGAAAATTTATGTAATTTATTGCCAACTACAATAAATTTGCATGATGAGACACAAAGACAAATTGAAACAACAGCTTCGCCCCACCTCACCCCTTTTCCCAGGCTCAGCTTTCACTCCTGACTCCTCACTCATTCCTGACTCTTGTACCTCCTCCTACCCCAAGCAGTGCAGGGGGTAGGGGAATGGGGATTGTTGTCAGTCCATAACACCTTCTCTCCCTCTCCTTCCTCCACACACTCCTCCCCTACTCCAGTATGGGACTTTCCTACAGGCTGCAGTCCTTCAGGACAAACCTGCTCCAGTGTGGCTCTTCAAAGGCTGCAGTTTCCTTCAGGAAACACCTGGCTGCTCCAGTGTGGGGTCCTCCACAGGCTGCAGGGAATCTCTGTGCTGGTGCCTGGAGCACCTCCTCCCTCTCTTTCTTCTCTCATCCTGCTGTCTGCAAGGCTGTTTTTCTTGCAATTTTTCCAACTCCTCTCACTGCTGCATGGCATTTTTTACCGTATCTGACATATGCTTTCTCAGAGGCCACCATCTTGACTAAGGGACTCAGCTGTGCCTTGTGGTGGGTCTGTTGGAGCTGGCTGGAATGAGCTGTGTCTGACACAGGGCAGCCCCAGCCTCTCCTCACAGAGGCTGCCTTGCAGCCCCCTACTGCCAGCACCGGGGCACCCACATCAATACAGACTTTTTATGTAACATTTGAAAATAACAAATAAAATCCTGTACCTTTACTTAATATACTACTAAGTATTGAGAAATGGTACAAATAACCAACAGATTACATATGTGAGAAATGACATCTTGTTATAGATCTATATAGAATCAGTAAAGAAAGACTGAAATATTAAAAGTCTATTACATTCAAAGTGGATAAGGATTTACCATATTTAAATCAGGTAGTTTAAGATGACCATTTATTATTACCAGGAAATAGCTTAATACTTTAATTTAAAACCAAGAAAGAGCATGCTGAATACAGAATTTTATTTGGTAATGCTGTTTTTGCTCATTTCACGTCTTAGCATAGTGGCAATAGCGAGTACGATCCTTTCCATGAAAGGTTTGGTAACAATTTGGATGGGATATGAATTATTTAAAAAAAGCTAAGAAATGCTGAGCAAGGAATGTGAAACTATTTGAGGTCTCATGAGATGAGCAAGTACCATCAGGTTGCCAGTAACATCTGGATGAAAATTAATATAAGCTCTCTTATTCATTATGAACTAAACTTCTGACACCCTACCTAACGTGCAAACAAAAGACTGAAAAGCCATGTGGAGCACATGGAGTTCAGAAGTAGGTGAACACTAACAATATTCAAACAATTTCAAAAAAATACTTCATCCTTTAAATGTTGTTTTTATTCTAGAATTTTGAACAGTCAGAAATTGCAATGCAGCAAATCATAGAATCATAGAATGCTTTGGTTTGGAAGGTACTTTTGGAGGTCATGTAGCCCTATTCCCCTTCAGTAAGCAGGGACATCTTCATCTAGACCACATCGCTCAGAGCCCCGTCCAACCTGGCCTTGAATATTTCCAGGTATGGGGCCTCCACTACCTCTCTGGGCAACCTGTTCCAGAGTTTCACCACCCTCATGGTAACAAATTTCTTCCTCATATCCAGTCTAAATCTACCCTCTTTTAGTTTAAAACCATTACTTCTTGTCCTGTCACAACAGGTCTTGATAAAAAGGTTGTCTCCACTTCTCCTATACAACCCTTTAAGTACTGAAAGGCTGCTAGAAGGTCTCCTCACAGCCTTCTTTTCTCCAGGCTGAACAACCCCAACTCTCTCAGCCTGCCCTCATAGGAGAGGTGTTTCAGCCCTCAGATTATTCTTGTGGCCCTCCTCTGGACCTGCTCCAACAGCTCCATGTCCTTCTTATTGTGGGGGCTCCAGAGGTGGATGCAGTACTGCAGATGAGGTCTTACCAGAGCAGAACAGAGGGGCAGAATCACCTCCCTCAACCTGCTGACCACACTTCTCTTGATGCAGCCCAGCATACAGTTGGGCTGCAAACCCCCACTGTTGGCTCATGTCAAGCTTTTCACTCACAAGTACTCCCAAGTCCTTCTCAGCAGGGCTGCTCTCAATGTCTTCATCCCCCAGTCTGTACTGATACCGGGGTTGCCCCGACTCATATGCAGGACCTTGCACTTGGCCTTGTTGAACCTCATGAGTTTCACGCAGGCCCACCTCTCCAGCTTGTCCAGGTCCCTCTGGATTGCATTGTGTCCTTCTGACGTCATACGAATGTTATTGGTAACCTATACTTAGTGTCTTTACAAAAATTCATTTTGTTACAACAGTATCCTGTTCATCTCTGTATATTTATTTTTCTTTCATGCACAAAATGGTAGTCATAAATTGCGATTTCTCCTTGTAGTTGTCAGCATGTTTGTTATTTTTTCTTGAAGGAATTTCCCAAGGCATTAACATTAAGTAACGTGCATGTTTTCCCCAAAAGAAGTACTATCTTTTCTTAGCTTCTAGTCAGTATTAATTTACAAATTACTCATTCTGATTATTTGAAGGTACCTGTCATTCCTCTTTACAGCTTAGATGAGTGTTATTTATAGTTCAAGATACTCTTTTTATGCAGTCAGTTTTTGCTTTCTAGGTCTATGAAATTTGTTTCCATTTGACTTCAGTAAGTTGCATTAATTTAGTTTTATTTAGTTATGATGAGATTTTCACTTATTTCAAGTTATCTTTCATTTAGGAAAACGTTCCTGGTTGTGAAGCACTTCAATGCATACCTAGCATTAAGCTTACGTTAAAAATCCACAGAGTTATTACAACAGATGTAAAGACTTTCCTGATTAAAGGGGCTTAGTGTTTGTATTTTCATGATATCCAATAACCCTGAAAGTTGTAATAAGAGTTGAAAAAGAATTGAGAAAAGGAAGAAAAATTATCCTGATGCATATTTTTTCATGGAATAACATTAAAAGGAAACTATTTAAGACTTCTTCAGGTAACGAAGTTAAGTATTCTCTAAGTAAACCTAAGATTATTTTTATATCGACAAAGTGATCAACACAACTAAATTCCTGTGGCATTAAAATACCTTGAAGCATTTTTGCAGAGGAAAGACTGCAGGCTTTAAAAGAAGCTGAGGTGATCTATGTCCTACAAACATGATTTGGTTTCTCCCTCTTGTCATACAGGGCCGTTGATGTCCAATAGACTGCAGGAGAAATCCGACTGAACACCCTATATTTGAGCAATTTCAGAACTACTTCATCACTTTCACTTCATCAGGGAAAAATATGTTCCCTGGATGATTTATGTATAGTAAACCTCCAGATTTTTTATCTTCAGATATTCTGTGATGGACCTAAATATATTTATGATAGGACAGTTCAGTAGGTACCTTACCACAAAGTCTTCATTACAAGACAATTGTTTTCAGTGCATCCATCTTTTCCAGCTATTAATCCTCATCTTTCTTCAAAATGCCGCTCTGTAATCTTTCCTTTCTTACTCCTGCCTCCTTGTTCCTCTTGCTGTTTCTTCTACGACATTAGAGTCCTCAAAGGTGACAACACAAATTTTAACGTTCTTTATTACAGAAAAGTTCAAAGCCTTCCCACCAAGAATTCATTGACCATTTTCCACAGAAAACCAGCTAAAAGAGCATTTTGAAAATATAATTTCTGAATTCATTTGTGTAGAGTTGCCTGCAAATGAAGAGGAGATTTTATACTTCTATGCAGTTAGATTAACTATATTTTAGGCTGCTAATGTGTTACAAGTACTGACTGTCAGTCTGTCTTGTATTGTCTCAGCTCTTCCTCCTTTCTGTATTAATCTCCACTATTTGTTTTTCTTATTTATTGGTACTAACATGTGATCATACTCCCAGCAGTTTTACATCTTAGAGTTAAAAAAAGAGTCCATTTTAAAATTAGGAATATTTTTTAAAATCTTGATTTTTAACCTTCAGAACTTCAATAGTATATGTCAGATTTAAAATGAAAAATATTTTGCTTGTGGGATCTATGGTTCTGTCCTGGGTTCAGCCAGGACAGGGCTAATTTTCACCTATATCCAGGAAGTGGCACAGGCGGGCGGGCTGACCCCACCTGGTCAAACAGAGCAGGGTATTCCATACCATGTGCCGTCATGCTGGGTTCCGGTGGGGGGAGCTGGTCGGGGGGAACTCACTCGCGGCTCAGGAGTGTGCTGCAGCAGGAGTGGCTCTCTGGGTTGTGTGGTTTGTGTGTTATGACATGATAACATCACTGTTCATGAAATTAGGCTTGTATTTTCATGTGGCACTGCAGTCATTTCGCACCTCGGACCCTATGTCTTAGAATTTGTTAATAATCAAACCCAATCTGTGGGGAAAACTGGAGGGGATACCTTCCCCCACTCTTTTGCCCCCCCTCACTCTTCAGGATGGTCCTAACGGCTTTTGAGTACCCGTGGGATGCTCAGACCATCGGGTTTCTATTGTTCTGCCTCCTGAATGGGCTTCAGGTTTTGTTTAGGGTTAAAAAATTAGTTAAGGACATCATGCAGAGACCTGCCACGGAGCTGGATAGCTGTGAGTGGCTGGGCATGTGGGACTGCATGGGCAGGTGTCTAGGGCAGTGAGCACACCCAGTGTCTTTGAAACTCACCCCTGAACAAGTGCAGGATCTGGACAATCCAGTAAAATATCTGAAAAAAGTGTGCTGCCACCCTGGGAACTCCAGAGAGACACAAATCACCGCAACGTTCTGGGGTCTGGCCCACGAATACCGAGCCATGTTCAACCTGATTCAGTGCTCTAAAGGGAAAAGGGGGGGGGCAACGAAGCGGCAGGCACTGCGGCTGGCACTGCCCCCCCAGCCGGCCCTGCAGCCCCTCCAGCCCAGCAGG
>Ga0065711_1007572_pt1 | contig 21501 bp, 11 predicted proteins | sample Hoacrofraction12_FD_59098 | JGI IMG/M metagenome (GOLD analysis project Ga0065711, IMG submission 59098) | Hoatzin crop microbial communities from Cojedes, Venezuela - Epithelial fraction 12 v2 (version 2) | ecosystem: Host-associated > Birds > Digestive system > Esophagus > Crop | place... | reverse complement strand
TTCACCTCCCAGAGCCTGCAACGAGGCAGGTGGAGGACCTGGGGTGCTCACCTGCCCAGCGATGCCTTGGGCCCGCAATGTTCCCCATAGGTTTTGTTACCTGCTTGAGCCCATGGCCAGGAAAAGCTCAGAGGTCTGACATCTTCATCGTTCAATGGAGAACTGACCAAGTTTAGGTCCCGGTCGCATGGTGGTCTGGCTCTTCCCTTATAATGGGGCGGTAAAGAGCTGATGCTCTTGGTCCAGGTTTGTCGGCGGAGAGGTTAGAGATGAAGCGCTTCACTCTGGACTGTACTCCATCACCTCAGGAGGCCGTGAAGGTGCAAACCCGTTCGTGTTTGCAGCGCGTGCCATTCTGTTAGTGATGAAGGGAGGTCAGAGGAGCTGTATGAAAACCTGAAGTCATGCCAGTGGATTTGGATGGCATCTGGTGAAAATCCTTTTTTTCCCTGGTCTTTTCTCCTATTCCAAATGAGCAGGGAGGGCACAGGTTTGACTGGAATGAGTTGATTTTTTTTTTAGATACTCATCTGTTCTTACGCATAACTCGAATCTTCTTTCAAGCAGAGGCGTAGAACTTCTTGACTCGGTTGTTATTGTATCTTTCAATAAACTGGAGTTATGACTTCAGGGAAAGCAACGTGGAAGATGAGGTGAATCTCATTTCTGCTCGTGGGATTCTCATCAGAGCTCACAAAGCCGTACCCTCGACTCAGTGGTGTTTTCTTCACTATGGCTGTGTCCATTTGCAGCTGTGGCTCTTCGGAAAATGCTGATTTTTGGCTGAATCCAAAACTTAGGAACTAGCAGACAAACTCAGTCTGCTGCTCTCTCCTCTCAAGGGAAGGAGGAGTGGGAAGGGAAGGGGACAGGCTGGCAGCCCCGGGCCGGCTCCACGCCTGGGAAGCACGCCTTGTCCCGAGCACCTCCATGGAGGTGAGCGTCCAAAGGGATGCCAGACTGGGAGAGGCAAGACGGAGTAGGGAAGAAGGGTGCTTCGGGGGTCTGTGTCCCAGTGGGAAGACATCGGCAAGCCAAGGGGCAGGCAGCAAGAGTCTGTGGACATCGAGGCTGAGGGAGAAGTGCTGGTGCTGGCCAGGGTGGAGGAGGGCAGGGAGCCGGTGGCTGCATGCACCAGCACGCCTAGCTGTAACACGGATCAAGCTCTGGAGAGAGTCCAAGTCCGTTATTAATTGCTCAGTGAGGGTGAATCAGAAGGATGAAAAAGGCAGCCGTTTGCCGCCAGGATATTGTAGCAGCACTTTTGAAAACGGGCTTTGATATCGTGCTGTGTAACTGTTTTGTAGCTGGGGGTATAAATATGTTTAGTGGAAGGTGTGGTGCATGGAAGCTTTCTGTAGCAGTTATCTGGAGACCCGTAGCCTCTCCGCTGGCTCCGAGGGCAGTGTGCCCCACGCGTGGGTGAGAAGGTCCCGTGTGTGTCTGCTGGGCGTGGGAGCGGGGGGTGGCACGGCCTGGGGAGCACAGGAGTGAGAGGCCAGCGCTCAGCGTCTGCGCCGGGCTTGGGGAGCGACGGGAGGAGACATTCAGCCCAACTGGGGGTGCTGGGTGGCACGAGGATACCTGGAGGAACCAGCATCGTTTTCAGAGATCTCTGACTTCGCTGCTTCTGGGACCACTGCCGTTTTGCTAAAGCCACAGAATCTGTCAGGGGTTGTGCCCAGGGCGGCTCACGGTGTGGGGCCGGAGCTTGTTCCTGGTCATCAATTTCATCACCTACGTCCTTCCAAGGCAGGTTAGATCCTGGAGAGGACCCTCCCGCCCGTGAGCCAGCAGCTGTGGTCAGACCCAGCCCAGGCACAGCTGCTTGGAGATACGCCTTCACCTCGTCCCACGCGCGTCCATCGTGCGTGTGTCTGAGGGTGGGGAGCAGTGGTGCCTGCCAGCTGCCCGGTACTTTCTCTCGCCCTCTCCACTGAGACGTGTGCTGGTGGCTGCTGGTGGGGCCCCAGGTTGGGTTTTACGTGTGTGCTCTGCTCTCGGTGAGCGCCGCGTGGGAGAGGGCAAGGTGCAAGCAGGGTGCCCGCTGCTGCGGCAGAAGGTGCCGGTCGTGGCTCTCGCTTCTTGGGGAATTGTTTCCATTATCTGCCGTAGAAGCCTATTTTTATCTGTGGCAAAGAGCCTTCATTCCAGCGCTGTGTGGTCTCTGGTGCAGCCTGCGCGTAGGCCAGCAGGCAGGCACCCACGATCTTGGTCTTGATTCAAATGCCCGTGGGAACTTGGTTTACAAAGCGTGTTTGATGTGCTCTTAGCAACTCCTGGTGCTGAGGAGAGATTTTATTAAAACTAAGCGTGTTTAGACTTTCTGGCTGCTCAATACCTTGTGCTCATATGTTTTGCTTTGCTGCCGTCCAGCGAGAAGCGATGAAACCTGGAGTCTGAGGCAAGGGTGCCAGCTTCTTCCCAAGTGGGATGATAGAAAGCAGTTCTCAGTAGTGCTGAGTGAAAATTTAGCGTTAGCAAGAAATCTTGTGTTGAACCGACTGGTTGAATACACATATTTCCAGCCAGAAGAGCTGTGCCTATAGAAAAGAGTGCGACGTCAGGTACTTAAACTGTAATTTTCGTAAGGACAAGCAGTTGTGTTTTAAACTCAACGTATCTGAGGTTTGGCTAGTACGTTTCTACTGAAAATCAAAATAGCATGTGGAAAATAATGATAAGAACAATACTAATGGTAGTGTTGTTAACATTTTTCGTTTGAAAACGTGAACAGGGATATGTTTTGAATTCCTTACAATTTGCCTTCATTTCTGACTATAGTATATAGTGGGTATGGTATATGGTATATAGTGGGGTTGTATTTGTAAATTTTATACCACATTTAGAGGTTAAGTGTCACTTTGAAAGAATTATCAGATCCCAAGTTTTATTCTACCTTCTCGCTGTATCATCAGACTCCTTCCCTAGTGTGCATTTTCCAGCAAATTTCAGTGTAAGCTGTTCCTTTGCTCTGGTAATCTTTCTGAGAAACTCAAAACTTAGAGCTGCAGTTAGGCTTCTCTGTAAGAAGCAATAGTTACTAGGATTTGGTCTGACTTTTTGGACATTGCTTCGGTTCTTGTGGCGAGCAAGCTGTTGTCATGACCTTTTCCTTTGAGGCAGACAGGCAGAACAGAGGCAGCAAAGAATGTTACAGGTGCAGGACGAGGCTGCGCTCGCCTCTCCTCATTTGGAATGTTCGAATGACCGTGCTCCACCGGTGAAAAGTTGGAAAGTTTCTTAGCTCAAAAGATGTTCTGGTGCTAATACATTTCAATGCTGACTCAAAGGCAGATTTTAAAAAGAGGGGTTTCCCTGGGAACAAGACCTTGTGTAACCTTGGCGGAGAAGGATGGCAGGCTGAGGTCTCTGGTGCACAATTTTGCCTGTACATTTTCTGCAGAAATATAATGCTCTGTGACCTGGACAGTTGTCAGGGTCTTACCATGATAGCGATGTCTTTTCAGCTTTTTGAGGAGAGTTTTGTAGCACAAAGGATCCTTGGGATTGTACCGAAGAGACCCAGGCCAGAACGTAGCCTAGCAAGGTGGAGGCTACGCGAGCACTAGACTTTTTAGTTTAAGGACTTCATCGCCATGACATTTTGTTGTGGTTTTGTGACTTTTTCCCTTTTCTTTCCCAATAAGGAAAAGTTGCAAACCAAGCTCCAGATTGTAGTTCCTTTATTTTCATCAGCCAAGCTAAAGTAAATGCTTACAGTTATAAACATGCAGCTTAAATTAAAGGCCACGGGCAGTTCTTTTTTACTACACAGCAGTCGGCTACATAGGCAGCAAGGTTGTCCTGTGTTGTACTGGAAGGGATCTGGTTTTACACTGCCTGGACCTCTGTGGACCCCTCTCTGGGTTCAGAAAGTTCATAGCTCATGTACTGTATTGTTCCTCATATTTTTATTGCTGCTGCAGAAAATTTCTATTAAAAGGTGATTTGCTCAAGAGGCAAGTTTGCCTTTCATCTTGAGTATTTTCCTATACATTCTGAAATCAATAGGGCTTGGATGAAAGAACTTGAACAACAGGTGTTTTTTAAAGCACATGAACAAGGAGATCTGAAAAAAACATACTGAATATGTTTTTTGGTGATAGGATTTTGGATCTATCTCCTGTTCACCTCTGTTCCAAACATGAACCTGTGATAAAATTAAAAGGCAGACAACAAAGCTAGTAATAATGATAAAGCTTCAAAATAAATGCTGTTGCGTGTGAAGAAGCGGTGGAGTGAGTTGGATGGAGTGGCAGTGTAAATATACAGTAGCAAGTCAAAAGTTTGATAGCTCGGAGCTTATCTTTGCACAGCACGCCACTTTCCCCCCAACCCCCGGTACGGCACGTTTCTTCATCAGTGCCTCATTTCTAGTTGTTCACTTCTAAATAATCTTATCAAACCTTAAGTTTGTTTCTCCTAGTGATTGTGGAAGGAAATCCAGATAGTAATTAAACTGTATAGACCAAAACGGTTTAACCAAAATATCCCTAAAAGTAAAATTTTGGGCAGTTAAAGTGAACATTGTGAATTCCCAGCTCTGCAGGATTCTTTACTTTATTAACACTTCTAGGACTAGCTTTACAGTGGTAAAGGATAACAGTATACAAGACTCCTACGTAAAGAGTGCTTATGCCCTGAGTGACCTAAAACTGAGGGCTGCCTGTTATGTACATGTATGGTTGGACTTCATGATCTTAGAGGTCTTTTCCAACCTTAATGATTCTACGATTCTATATGGCACTAGTTCCACTGTTGCAATAGTTGCCGTTATTTGGAAGATTCAGCAGACTGACATGGCTTAAGCTTCAATATATAAATTTTAAGTTGCTAGTACACTTTTAAGTAGTTAGTAAAAATTGCTTCCTTTAGTAGTCAAGGTCTTTTAGCTGATACTTGCTTCCTTCCCCTCCATGGATGCTTCCTGTTTTCCATGTCAGTCCCCACATCCCCCCGTGTATTTCCACACGCCTTTTCCTATTGTCAGACATTCTGCTGCAGCTGCTCCTCGGATGCCTCCACCAAGGAAAGGCTCCAAAGCCGAGCTGGCTCCTACACAGCGCCACAAAAAAACCCTTTCAGGCACCTGCCCTCACCCCTTGAGCAAGGAGGCAGCAGCACTTGATCTCCAAGCATGCTACTGTAAGTAGCCTGCATGCCATTGATGATGCACATCCCACTTTTGAAGCCCCTCTTGTGTCTTTGCCTTGTCGCCTGTAATTTTTGTATTTTGCAAGTGGTGCAAGAAAACCAACAGGAAAGTGAGTCAAGTCTGTGACAGAATGTAGTTAAATCATGTCTGTTCTTTCATCTATGATTCAGTTACCCCCTCTCTGACGGCTCTTTCTATGGAAATAAAATGTGGAATGATAACTGGGAGAAGACTGTTTAAGGAAGGATCCTGCCTATTACATGTGGAGTTGCATCTGTAGATGCATCTGTAGAGTCTGGCTGTAAAACAAAAAACCAGAGAGACTCTGTTTGCACAGGGCTGTCAAATACATCTTCATTCATGAGTGTTTCCAGCCCTCTGTTCTACTGCTTTACAAGAGGAATATGACTGCCTTTATTTTAGTAACCTATTTTCAAACAGCATAACTGAGGTGAGGTATTACAAACCACTTTTTTAAAAGGTGAAAGTGCACATGAGACATGATTGTGTGATGAGTATTTTCTTACACATTTTTTACCGAGGAGTACATTTCTCTTCATTGTTACTTCTCCTACTGTAGGGGATGGATGCGGGCACACGGTGATGTATCAAGACAGCGGGACCCTGGCATCCAAGAACTATCCTGGGACGTACCCAAATTACACTCTTTGCGAAAAGAAGATCCAAGTGCCTCCGGGAAAACGCCTGATCTTAAAAATCGGAGACCTAGATATCGAATCACAGAAATGCGAATCCAGCTACCTTACCATTCAGAGCTCTTCAACATTGCACGGTATGTACCAGATAAGGCAATGGTAGATGCAGGAATTGGTAAAAGTGTGAGTAAAACCCAGCTCTGCAAAATGCAAGAAGTGCCACCCATTGTCCTCTCCTCCTCCTTTTCATATTCCATCGTGTCGTTGTCAGCACACAAGGCCATGCCCCTCATGCATGTGTTGCTGTGCCGAGGCCGGGATTGCTGCCGTGCTGCGCAGCAGAGGGGCTGCCGGGGCCATGGGGGCTTCTGCCCGGCTCTGGCACATCTGCCCCGGGGGCTCTGCCCTCAGACCTGCGGGGCTGAGCTATCACAGCCTCGGTACAGCAAGTACGTGGGTCTGTACCAGCCCTGTACCCTTCTTGGGTAGGGGAAGAGCTGGCTCACTCTCCGGACAGAAGTGAGATGAGAAATTGGAATCAACGATCCTGCATGTCTCGATTTCATAGGCAGTCCAGTCCTCGGAGAGGAGATAACCTTTATTATTGCTAGCTATTAGTCACTGATAACCTCTGCTAATGCACAGGCTTTAATACTTGCAGATATTAAATGCGTGCAGCCACTCTGCACTCCTGTAAGAGATTTGCACAGAAAGATAAGTGAGTAATATGCTATAGCTCTGCACTTAAAGCAGTCATAACGAAAACAGGATCCTTCCCCAGGGAGAACCTGAGGCCTTCCTCAAATTGGTTTGCCCAACCAGTTGTTGCTGAAACTTTTCATCTGCTCTTTCTAGAAGAGTCAAACTGATTTTCAAGCCAGTGCGCTCTTTTTCAGAAGTCCGATTTAAATTCAGGGCTGCAAAGAGTTCCACCATGCAGGAATAAACTCATGAGTTGACAGTTCATACAATTTTGCCTGCTGGGAGTGGGCTGCAGCCCTTCAGTCAGCTGAAGCTGAATGTGCTGTACTGGACCTTACAGGTAGAATGGATTCAGTGCAAAAAGGCGACAGAGACAAGCTGCACGGAGCCTCTGCAGGTTTTCCAGCTCATTGCTTGGCCGAGTGAAGTGTGTGGTTCTCCTGAGATGAGGACTCATAAGATTCTGAGTAGTAAGGAGGGATGATTGCCTTTCATTCATGAGCATGATAGGCCTATCAGTCATCTGGTAAGATAAGATCAAGCGAGGTATTAAAGTCTCGCTGGCAAACGAAGGTAAAGGTAATTATTGTTCTCGTGTGGGAGGTACTACATTTTGAAAGAGCATTCACCAAGACTGGGCAGTAACGTGTTGATATCTAAGCCTTCCACAGAGCTTGATTTAAGGCATAAGGAACGTTTCTGTTCATGTATGCTGGGATTTTTTTATCTTGTTTACCTCATTTCAGAACTGCAAGTAATGAGTTGTGTTCACCTGAAGCAGTCTGTCTCTACTTGGCAGTAAGAGATAGGTGTTTAGTATTGCATTATCATATCTTTGAATAAATTTTATTGATGCTATCTTGACATTTCTAATCAAAGGCTTTTCTAGGAAACAAGGATAAATCAATATATTGCTTTCTGAAGTGAAAAATGAAGCTTGGATGTTAATTGAAATTCTGGCTCCTTACACATCAGCCTGAAGACATCTTCAGATGGTTCAGTCCAGCACTTAATCAGCCTGTAAACACAGAATACCTGTGTGTTATGCAATCAAATCCATGTAATGTATTTCTTTAAAGTATTCCCACACCCATTTTCAGACCTGATTGGTAATGTCTGATGCATGTGGACTATGATTTGCATCCTCAGCAACGAACTGCACAATTAGCACATTTTGCTTCTATCTGATTAAATAGGTTTTATAGCTTAGGCATACATACCATCTGTAATGGTTTTTGTGGTCTACAGCTCGCTGTAGACGTTCCCACTAGCATACCTACAGAGTCTCTGCTCTACATTCAGGTAAATCCATGCAGAACAGTGTGGATGGAGTGCTATATGCATAAATTCCTGATATCACTTGTGTTTTAAAAGACATGGGAAGTCATAGATGAGATTAGAGCATCTCTAAGTCAGTTGTTTCGATAGTTTTGCTATAGCTCTAGGTTTTAATATGCACTCATATAAGCAAAAGAAGTTCTGTGAGTGGGCACTGCTAAGTCTATTCAGTCTGTGTCCTTCTGGGTAGCTGCTGCTTCGCCCAGATCTCCTCTTCACAACCCTTCCCTCTGCATCAACATCTGCAGGCAGGTGAATGTCTTCCCTTTGGCCAAAAAGATGCTGACCTTTGCCATCGAAATTCTTTTGTAGGATGATGGAGAGCTGAAAAGATTTTTTCAGGCATTGAAAACATCCGAGAAATTAAAAACTGATCTTTGCATGTTTTCTGTATTTGACATGGGTTTAAAAAGGAAAACCTAAAAAGCTAAGTATGAAAGCTGGCAGTGTGAATATTACTCATGTTTTAAATTAGCCAAGCAGCCTTTGCTTTTTATTTAAGAGGTTTGCAATTGGAAGACAATAAGGTCCAAAGGAAAGTATGTTTTAAATACCATGCTGATCTCTTCAACTCTACAGAAGACAACAGAGTGAATGCTGATATGTGTACAAATGCCTGTTGAGCAGCATATCTGAAGCTTAGAAAATAGGTCAGAGACAAAACATTAGATTATGTGTGTAAATATAAAGTTAGTGTAAGCAAGTCTTCAGATGACAAAGTACTGATTTCCTTTCAGATTTTCTCCATGTGTTGTCTTTACATTTAGCTGTGATTCATTCATTGTTATAACCTTCTGCTGGGATTCATGCAATACAGCAAGGAGTAACTCAATTAGTGTTTGGGGTATTTATGTTCTATGCAGTAAGGGGAAGCTGTTGTATAGAAATGAATGGATTAATTGATTTACATTAGCCATAACATTGATTTCTTCAGTTTTGTAAGTTGATGACTACAGATTAGACCACTTACATCCAAGTTTTATTAAAGTTCAGGGCATTCTTCAAATTTTGTAGACTGATAGAAGAGTACTATGAATCTAATGCCTTCCTGGAAAGGCATGTAGCTTTGTTGCACATGCTGATCTACTGAACCCTCCCTGCTCAACTGGGACACAAATGTGACACTACAGTTCTCACCTTTGATACTTCTCAGCTTTGATGGACCTGTGAAGGCAACCATTGCATTTAGATTTCTCCAATATTGCAATCAAAAGATGTTCATTAAATAATCTTTACGAAGCTCTAAAACTGGAAACAAAGTGGCTGAACAATGTATCTCTAGGTTATTACTCTGCAGACTATTTTCTTCATTGTTCAGTGGAGCAAATGACCTGTAGCAAGCCTTTTCTTTCAAATTGTTAGCTTTGTATCCAGACTTAGATGTGAAAATATTAATCATCAGTCGGCAAAGGTAGTCTAACACAAGTTTTGGTGAAACTGAGTCACATTTGTCTGACAAACCTTTAAATATTAGCACAGCTTTGCACGTGTTGTCTCTAGGAGAAATAAATAGATGATCATGTTCTTTTTCAAAGGCATAGCTTTGCACTGGATGAAAATCAGGTGTTTTTTATCCCACAGAAAGAATCTAGAACAAAAATTAACATGAAGCATGATCTCACGTTGTAGACAAGGTTCAACCTTTACTGAAATGCTTTTCTTCTCGAGTTAATTGCATTATCTGAGCATATTAAAAATACTGAGCTCTAAATAAGAGCTTCTGATTTTTTAATTAGTTAAAGGGATATGTGAAAACAAGATTAACCTTGTGGTCCCTGTAGCTCTTGAACATGACTTGCACTGCTGGTGAAGGTGTAACATAAATGTTTCAAAAGTTCGACAGGAACTGCTTTTCATCAGCTTCTTTTCATTTCTTTGTTGGTTTTCTGTATCTCTTTTGACCCTTTTTTCTTGCTTCCCCCCCCACCCCCTTTCCCAAACTAATGGCTTAGTATTTTTTTCCCTTATTTTTGTGAGATGATCATCAGTCTTGACTGGAGAGATAGATTGAAGAAGAGATAAGTGCCTACTTACTTCTCCATTCACTTGCAGTCAGTAGGAGGTTGATGTGTTCCTCTGGGGTGGATGTCAGATCTGCTGAGTGACTAGTAATAATTTGGAGAGTTAGTGCAGTTAACTTGTTCCTGCATAATTTACAGCTGGTAACTAGCATGAAATAGAGAAATTACTGAAAATGCTTTCTCCTCCCTGCACCCAATTGCGAAGGGTTGTTAGACAAATTGAGCGTTTACTGATGTGTGAGTGTCTGATAGCTGCTGAGAGTGAGTGTGTGTGCACGTGCACACGTGTGTGCAGGAGAACCGAGCGCCTTCAGATGCTTCCTACCTGTCATTATGACTTCAGCAGATTCATTGAACCCATCTTCCCTTACTATGTATTGTAATAACTGTCTTGCTTGAAGAAAGGGTGTGTCCAGGTTTCTTTTTTGCCCCACAAAGGAAACTTGTTATTACAGTATTGTTTCTGGTATTTCAGGAAATCCAGGGAAATGCCCAGACAAGTTCTCGCTAAAGATAAAGTCAAGCAGTTTCTTAACAGTCAGAACTCTTCTAACAGTTGGGATTCACCTGAGCGGTTGCACTATCCAATGGTTTCAGCTTTGGAAAGATTTATGCAACAAAGAATGTCTGCTTTTCTTTTATCAAATGAACTCTTTTTTCCTTAGCTGCATGAAGTGTATTGTATATTTTTCTGTGGTTTTTGTTAAACAGCTACAGCTCTTTACTAACGATTCCTAACTGTTGCTGTGCTGCTGTCTTTGGGTTTGACTAAAACCACAGCCATGTTAGAAGTGGGGGATCTCACCTGAGGTCAAGCAGGCAGACCTACAGCCGGTGCAGGTGGCCCAGACCCTCCCTTTTTAAATTCTAATTACTTCTCCAGCCTGACTCTACTTGGATGCCTTTTTCTTTCCTTTATCGCAGTCTTTGACAACCCTTTGGAAATACTAACCAAAAGTTATATTTGTTTTTCCTGAAATGAGAAATGCTTACCACTGAGGTCAGACTGTGTTGCACAGAGTTAAATGTCGAATAACTGGGCTGTCTCATCCTAACAAATGCGACTACTCTGTCAACTCGTATCTACTGAGTATTAAACACCGCCTTCCCCACGTCCTGCAAAGAAAGGGCATAGAGCAGCACCTTTCATCTCCTGGTGCGTCCTCGCAGGGTGATGCTCGTTATCCCTGAGTGTGCGTGGCAGAGTTGGAGCAAAGAGACCCCTCTCTCCTCTCTCTCTCTCCTTGATAGGGGGAGAGGAGGAGTTACTGCTTATGAAAGTATAGCATTTGTGTGGATATGGGATGGAGACAAATTTCAAGAATGCAGACGTTTTCATATAACAGATCCTTGCTGTTTTCGTGATCTGTTTGTGAAAGACTTGCACTCTGGCTGAGTTTTTAGGTCTAAAGTGAAGTAAGCATAATCCATGTTCATCACATCCCCTGTCCTTCCCCAGCTACTGAGGTATTTCCAAATGGCTTTATTTGAGAAAAGGCTACTGAATATAAGGATCATAACTGAGAACATTGTTCTCTCCAAAGAAACTTCTTAGGAAATGATGATCCTGGACAGGCAGTTCCATAGGATCATTGCTACACATTGCTCGCCAGCCTTGCCTTAGTCTGCAAGACTAATGTTAAAGGGAGAAGATTCCCCATTGAAGAGGGGATGTTATGAGCTGATATCTAAACTGAGTTTCTTAAAGACCTCTGCAGATGTCAAACTCCAGATTTCAAATGAAGTTGTGGAATTTGAAACCAGAATGAGCAGAATGAACCGGACATGCAATAGCTAAAGAGAGACAGAATTGGTTGTAAAATGAAGCAAAAGTCTTATAGAAGAGGCAGAAAGTATTAAGAACTACAGAAACAAACAGCATGTAGGCAGTGCCAGTTGGTGTGAGAGAAGAGTCCTCTAGGCACAGCACTTCTTAAGGGAAGTAGAAAAAGGAAAGGAACATAATTCAACAAAGCAATCTCCGGAAATATGCCAGAGCCTGGTTGACAGTAGAAGTAAACTAGACTTCATAAAATCAGGCAATGCTGTAAAAGGCATCAGATTTGCAAAATAACACCATTATGAAAAAGACAAAAGCAGCAGACTATTGCTAACATTTAAAAAATAAACAACACATAAAAGAATCCCTTCAGTCTCCAGACGAGCCAGCCAAAGGATATCCATGAGACAATTTACCGTGTATCTTGCAGGATGTTAATATTGCTTGGAGACAGTGATTCCAAAATAAAGCTATTTCATTCAAGCCAGTTAAACCATACCAACAGATCAGGAGTGCTGGATGAAAGGCATTAAATGTTAGTTTAATTACAGAGAATGTTAAATTAGATACATTAAAAATCCCTAGGCCCATAAGAGTTCTCCTGCAGAATTTTAAAAATATATATATTAAAGAATCTGGAGTGAACAGACGGAACCACCGTTGGGTCAACTCGTTAATGAGACATGGAAAGAAGAAAAGGCCCTGGCATCTAGATGTAGTAATACTGAAATATGGAGAACACCTACTCAGTTTCTTGACATGTAACACATCTGTTTATTAAATCAAACTCTTTTCTTTGTTCTTAGTAAACAAACTAAATAATCCTGCCTACTTACCCTAGAAGAGCTCCAGCCGAGTCACTTTAACAGGAAACAGGGAGAGAGATCAGCATTCATGACTCGTTTTTCAAGCCAAATATGCAAAACAGCCCACCTCACAACTAACAGAAGATGAAAAACTGATAACATGATCTGGCAGTTCTCAAAAGGGATCTTGAAAAACTTTTGGCTTAGTCCCAGGCTTAGGAATTAAATATTTATCCAGAGTCAAGTCCAAATGCTGCAGTAGAAGTTAACAGGGCCCTATAAACAAGTTTCTCATTTTCATATCAGGCATAAACCAAGGCTTTCTCCGTCATCTCTTCTTTCCACTATGGTTGTACAGTATTCATACAGACAGCCTGGGGAAATCAATAAATCCTGGGTGGAATGGACAGAGAAGATAGGAGGGAGCACATACCAGTGTAGAAAGTAGATGATAAAGTAGTATTTTTGTCACTTCAATGGCAAATGGAAAATACTGACTAGTAAATATAGTTTTCAGATGAAATCTAATGTCTACAGATGCTGATTAGTTTTAATCTCTAATGTCTGTAAAGTCTCACAATATACATATTCAAGGTAATAGGTAAGTCAATGGAGAGCAAATCTGATGAGTGTTCCTGTATATTTAAAAAGTGTATCTAATTCAGGCATACCACAAGCTGAAATGTAGGGAACCAGGGGGACTGTCCCTTTGCTTATGGCTTTACAACATCGAAGTAAATGGAGGACTGCTATATGGAACTGCATGGGAAAGTGTACGCGTGGTTAAAAATGAAGACATTTTTCTAAAGAAAATTAGAAAACAGACAAAAGCATAAAATTCTCTGATCAATCAAAACTGAACCCAAATAAGTGTCTTGACACTGAATCAGTTGTATTTTCTAAGCATTAGCAGTTGATAATTTACAAATTAATTTTGCTGATTTCTCAGAAGACCGCCAATGGAAAATAAATTGATTAGGGGGAGGATGAGAATCTGAAGTTAGAAAGGCAACTCCGCATAAACTTGGCAAAATGGAGAGAGGTGCTGCTAAACATAAAATGATATTGTTGAGTAAATGAAATCAGAAAGGTGCTTACATTGGTCATTTGAAACACAGTAAGCACTGAAAAGCGTGGATTAACACCTCTTGCTAAAAACAGACGGCGCGCATCTGTAGTTCTTTCAGGGGGTAAAGAACCACTCAGCTAAACCCGTGTCTGATTGGTTACTCTAAGAACAGCAGTAGAGGGGTGAGATAATGCATATACTTTTTTCTAAACTCTACCTCTCAGTGCTTATTTCTGTATTTGATAGCATGGAAATAAGCTCTGCTAGATCTCGGGACAGCCTGAAGACCTGGCAGTGTAGTGCTGATACAATATTACCCAAATTATTGCGAAGAACTGTGTTGAAATATTTTGAAAGGCTGCCTCAGTTTGCAGCGAAAGAACAAGTGAATGTTTTGTAGTATTAATAAATGCCTGTCTGTTTGGGTTTTTTTCCCCAAAATCTATGCAGAAATCTGATAAACTTTTGGAAAATGTTCCTTCCTTCAGTGGACACTGTTTCTTGCTTCTATATCCTTTAAGGAATTAGTCCTAGGGCCCATTGGTTTCGAGCTATGTATGGGAGTCTCTTAGTACACCAGAACTGCTCTTGACAGAAGATAACCATAGCCTGGTAAGCCTTCTTGGATTTATTACTTAACAGTAGAAACTTGTCCTTAGGCATTTCATGCTGATTTCTTAAGCTGATTGTTCTGAATTTTTGGCGTTTGCTTGGATTATGCAACTCTATGTGTCTAGACTTTCTTATTTATTTTATTTTACTTTTTTTTATTTTATTGTTTTTGCTTATGACACTTGTGATTTGTTTGTATAATTACCCGGAATGTATGTAGACCTGCTCTGATCCAGCCGGTGTGTGGTTGAGCGAATCAGCCATCTAAATTACACCTACAGAGTAGATAGGTCACTGCCAATTGCTGTGAGGGGGAAAGCCAAAGAGCACTTGTGAGAAAGTATGTAGAGACAGTCCTTGAGAGAAGAGGACTAAAGCTTTCTCAGGTGTTTTATTTTGAAGAAATGCAATGCCTCCCTGTGTTATTCCCCTTTCTCTCCCTTTGAAAAAAAGGAGAAAAAAGAAAAATCTAAGTTAGCACTTTACTTCTCCCACTGCAATCTGACACAAAAGACCTTCTCAAATAAATCACTCGTGCAGTTGTCTGGTATGACACAGTGTCAGATGCTGTCTTTTTGATAAGTTCATTTCCTAAGCAATTTGTTTAACCCTTTTTATAGACATTGTTTTTTCTAAGTCGTGAGTCATTTTAAACACACGAGTACTCCAGGGAAATGTCACACCCGTCACTTGTTTCTCTGCCTGCCTGGCTTCACTGTATGGTTCTTATAAGCCCAAAGACAGAGTTCCTGCTGTGGTTTGTCCCATTCTCCTGACAGCTGGCTGTTGTTGGCTCTGACTGGGCTGCTCTATAGGCTGATCTTACAGTTGTTATAAGGCTGGTGAAGTATTAGGGAAAGACTCCCCCAAAAAATGAAGAGGCTCTTAGGAAGGGTACCACACATCACATTTGTGCTGTGCTTGCATTTTCTTGTATCTCAGAAGTCAGTTCTAAGTTGCCCTGAAGTAACCACCATTGATAAACTGAGGTTGTCTAGGAAAAATCAAAACGATCCTTTTTCCTTCCAGGGACTTGCTTTAGGATCCAAAATCTGTCGTTCATCAACAGATGGGCTGAGGGCTTGGAAAGGGTCTTGTTTGGTTTTTCACTTGGGGGGAAAAACCCCTGCTGTTTTACAAAAACCTCTTCTTAGCCCTTTATATTGTAAGCAAAAAAGTGTACCCAAGCTACTTTGGATTTTCTGTGTCATCTGTTTCTGAGGGCAGCCAGGGACAAGTGTTTGCACCCAGGTCTGGTGACAGAGGCAAGAGAGACTATGGCAATCTCAAAAGAAAGCTCCCCTGAGGATCCGACTTCTGAAGAAGCAAATGTAATTATTGAGAGTCCCGGGCACGCCTGCCGTCACAAGAAAGGAGTGTCCCAAAGGCTGTTCCAAGATACTGCGGTTTGTGGCTATAAAACCCTTGTCTAATTCAACGTAAGCACAAGGCTCTTGTCTCCCTGTCTCACTCACTTCATCTCCGTTCTCTCCCTCTCTTTGTTCAGAGCTCTAGGGACTTGAACTGTATACTTCAATGGTCTGATGAATGTTTTTAAAATAAAAATAAATGAAGAAATTTTCTGAGTAAGGTGGTATTGCCTTGTAGCAGTTTGGCTTGTGGCACACAGGTCTTTGAAAACCAGGTACCCTGTTTGTGATCTTCATCTTTCCTGAACGGCTGCCGTGCTAGAGCAGCACGAGCTGTACACGCCTGGAGAGTTTATCTAGGGGACACTGGGTAGATCCCTTGGATCCCTTTGCCTTTGAATGTTCTGCTCTTTTCTCTAATGAGTTACTCCTAGTTGTAAGCATGCTGCACTTCGAAGGCTGAAGGGCATTAATCATTCTCTTAAGGCTTATGTGATGAGAGACATGGATGCTGGAATTGCTACCATGGAGAGACAGTTGGATCGTGGCCACTCCTTGTCAGGGTAACTCTGGAGCTCATACCCGTAAAGGACTGAAGCCAAAACCCTTTTGTCAGCATTTGGATTGGTACTGAAGAAGAATGAGTGTGTTATGAAACTCTTTGCTAATCATGAGAATATTCTAGCCTAATTAAGTCATCTAAACTTCTGAAATCATCTTTGTTCTGTCTGTAGGGCCATACTGTGGTAATGTGATGCCCGTCCCCAAAGAAATCATTCTGGATAGCAATGAAGCAACTATTCACTTTGAGAGTGGATCCCACGTGTCAGGACGAGGCTTTCTGTTGTCCTATGCCAGCAGTGATCATCCAGGTAAAGTGAAATCCAAAAGTACTAAAGGATTAGTAGCATAGTCCCCCCTGTTTCATTGTCTTCTCTACACACATAGGCTTTAGCCCAAATGTTTGGTCCTAAGTATTTCCAGATTAGTGTGAACCGTGGTATTTTTAATAGCATGTATTCAAGAAGCAGTTGTAATGTTAGGTAGATACAATAGCTGCTGAAATCTTACCTAGGCAATTTGCAATACAGGCCCAGAGAAAGGCAAAGCGAGCACCTTTCTGTGAAGCTCCACTGTATTCTGGGCTCCAGCATCTACCACGCAGTGATAAGATGAAGTGATAGGAGAGATTAAGATTTGATTCCTACATTTAATATTCTGGGGGTCTGTGCAACTTTGTTGAAGGTGTAAAACAGAAGAGTAGAAGAAGGAGATGAAAAGAATGAGGGAAAGCTATAACTGTTGCTTTCTATCTAACAAAATTGTTCATTATACAGAGAGATCTTTAAATGTAATTTCATGTGTAGCCAAATATTTGTCTGTATTTCTGTGTCCTGCAATGGGGATTGACATTTCTAAACTTTTCACAGATCTAATCACTTGTTTGGAAAGAGCTAACCACTACACAAAGGCTGAATTCAGGTAAATAGGGTTTGCAGCTCTCTGCACTGTGGCTTGCTTTGTTGTAGCTGTCGTCTGGTCCAATTGTTAGAAAATGTCATATACAGCAGGTACAGTCTTGATTTTCTGGAGAAGTGAGGTTTTTTTTGAGCTCTGATGCTGTAATAGTCCAAGACACAGTTGTGAGAAGCAGTAGTGCAGAATGGAAGTCTACAGCCCAGAACAATGAGGGAGCAGTTACAGAGCAATTCTCATTTGGGCATACATATACATGGTACATGTAAAAGGAGTTTCCATTTTGAAATTCAAAGTAGCCTCAAATTCCAGTGCTTCTCCTGAGAATGGATGACGCCCTAGCTGATACGGGATTATTTGAGGACAAGCTATAATTTCTTGGTTCCTTGAACCTTGTGATAGGATTTGAAATCGTAATAAATTGTGCTCTTCTGGCTGCTGTCTGGATGTGCATGTAGGCTTCTTATCTGGGCTGTGCTGAAATCTTGCATGGTAGCATTTCTAGAACAAGAGAACTAAACAGAAATGCCCTTGCAAAACTGCTTTTCTGGTTCTTTGTGTGCTGCTGCATGCAGTCCATTCATGAACCCAAGGGCCTGTTTCTTTACCTGCTAGACTCACTAACAGACCATCAGCCAGAACTTACTGTTAAGATGTTTATTGGGTGAGAGCATTTCTTTTGTATGAGTTTGTTTCTTTATATCATCACTACAGTTCATGTTTTAAACAAGCCTCCCTTCTCTCACTACAGCAGATATTGTCCTGCTGGCTGCAGAGACGTAGCAGGTGACATTTCTGGGAATGTCGGAGAAGGATACAGAGATGTAAGTACACAGGATAATGAGGCGAAATTTATAAAAACAGAAGCATAGCACAACTTGGTTTCAACTTTTGCTGCTTGACTTTTGTCAGTAATTCTTCCCAGCTGTGTTAGATATACGTTTTGTTATCAGTATATGAGTGTGTTATCAGTATATAAGCACATGGAGACACTTTTCAAACAGACCCATCAATTGTGTGCGAACAAAGTCCACTGACTGTCAAATACACCTACTGACTTGTGGTTTCTGGCTTTCTAGAAAAACCCTTCATAAGACTGGTCTCTCTTGAGGCAGTGCTCATCGATGTGCTGAATATTCCCAAAGCTTCAGCTTTTACTTGTTTGGAGTCCATGTGCATTTCTTTTCTAAAGTTCTCTCTTGTAGAAAAAAAAAAATACATTTCGGTAACATGTGGGTTTTCTTGAAGATCATCACTGCAGTATCCCAGAAATCTGCTCTGAGGCGAAAAAAATATTATACACTGCCTAATCACATCCCACTGATAACTACCAACCCCTTGGGTTGTTTTAACTGCTCATTCTTTAAAGTGAAGAAGTTGCCTGAGTGGTTGCGTTTATCCACAGTTCATATCACACAGTGCTCTGCCCTTTCTGCGCCCCTCACCCTGGTGTCTCCTCCTGTCATGCCTGTGAAAGCTTTACGTCTCTCACGGTGGAGTAAGTTTAATCATACCACTGAAGTAAAATCCCACCCTATGACAAATATAGCAGTTGCTGAGTTTACAAAAAGTCAGCGTTCACGTTTAACCTGTCCATCCAGTTATTCGAGCACAGGGCTCCAGCCTGGGAAGTGGCAGAGCTGAAGAAACAACTGCATGCCGCGTTAGATTCTCATTAGCTGGAGTTATTCCTGCCCTTCCTTGGTTGGTTCAGGGGATTAGGAAAGCAAAGGAGCACATGGCATGACTCACGCAGATCTTATCTGCGCTGAGGAATTTTTGAAAGACATTTTCCCTCCACCCTTAAGGGGGGATTCAGCTTTTCTGGTGGGAAGGATCTGTGGGCCTCCCCTGGAGCCCTGCTGCCTTTGTGTCCCCTCCCAGCACTCCCTGGATGGGACAGCCCCGCACCCCAGCTTGCCGAGCAGTGTAACCCAAGCTGGGCCCCTGCGAACGAGACCAGTCTCTGCCAGCAGCCCCTGGGAATGTCTCCTTTCCACCTTTCTGCTGGCGCTTCTCGGCTCTGTCCTAGCCCAGTGCCACGTTATTGCCGCCTGGTTGGCAAACAAGTTGTCCTGTCTGTATTTTTCAGCGTTACCCCACCTGAGATACTGGTGAATGGGCTAGACTTAAAACCCAGCGGCAGGTAGTCAACACATAGCCAATCCCTGATGTATGCTGTCACTCAAATCCGAAGACACAGCAATAGACAGGTCTGCCTTCAGGCAGGTCCATCAAGTAATTATCGGTTTCTCTTTGCAAAGAAGACTTTGACTTTGTTTTCCCCTGAGGAGTGACGCAATACTTATTCGGCTAAAATCTTACAGCACCTTCTCAGAAGCAGATTATTTGCTTTCCCATTTGGAAAGAAAAAAGGTGGTGACACTTGAAAACATATTTTTTTTCAAAGATGACTGTTCTTTCTCCCTCCCCGGCTCTTATTCCTCTTGAGCCTTTGCCGGATTTTACGAGCTGTAACACCTGTATGCCAGTGACTTGGAAGCGAAAGCATCAGCAGTTTGTCAGATCGATGCTCTGAGCTTCGGCTTCTGCCTTTCAGACCTCGCTGCTGTGCAAGTCGGCGATACACGCAGGCGTCATCGCGGACGAGCTGGGCGGTCAGATCAGCGTCACCCAGCAGAAGGGCATCAGCCGCTACGCAGGCGGCGTCGCCAACGGTGTCCCCTCGCACGAGTGAGTACGGCTGGCGGGGCTGGGGCTTGGCGCTGCCCAGGTCGGCCGGGACGCTCATCTGGGGAGGTGAAGATGTTAGGTGTGGCTCTATGCTTCTGTGGGTTTATTAGAATGGTGTTGGGGTGGCATGTAGGAAGATGTTCCAAGCTTTCAGTGGCTCTGTACCATGTAGGGCGGTGTTTTCTTATTTGTTTTCTTCTTTTTCTTCCAAAATGTATGTGTAAATTACTTTGTTAGGAGATAACATGAAAGCACGACATTCTACAACAAACGCCTTTAATTGACGTGCTAATAAATCATGCTAAATTCATGTTAAAGTTTAAAAAAAGCTAGGAAGAGTGAATAAATAAGAAGTGCCGTTGAGCCATAGGGGGTTTAACGAACAACTTCTTAACATTGTGCTTTTGACATGTTCAGAGTTTTTCTCTTTTAGAGTATTTATAGCAAGGGTGTTATATTTACCACTTATCTTCTGACTTTTAATTGTACTGTTGTTGAAGTAGAAATAAATCCTCTAATCTCTCTCCAGCACAGTAAGCCCTTCCAGCAACTGCTTCTATCATTCCTGTTGGTTTATATTTTTTAATTTTCAAATGTTATCTGGATTTTACATGAGGCTTTTTTTTTATAGGAGGGGAAATCTCTTCAGTCCCATAGCCTACGAGAGCTAAGGGAGTATGTATTTTTTATACTTTTTTCCTGTTTTCCCCATGATTGCTCCACACCCTCCTGACAATTTTGTGGTTGTGCTTTCATTCATTAAGGAGGGAAAAAAAAGCATTAATTTGGTCTGTTGTGCCTAAACTTCACCATAGATTGAAATGCTTTATATGTAATGGCACTGGAGTATAAAAAGCTCAGTAGCATGTAGACCACTAGTGGAAGGCCTGTAAAGCCGAAATATTTTCAATTTTTCATACACGTGTTGCTTGAAAGTTAATTGCCTAAGAAAATGAATATAAACTTGTCTCATGCAAAACACGACTGAGAGCTCAGCTCAGCCACCAACCTCTTTCATAAAACAAATAATACAAACTCTTTCCATCACACATGCCAGCTTAGCGAATCCCTAAATTAAATATTTTGTGCCTTAACTAAAGGTGTTACAGAACCGTTTACATACATTTGTATGTTTGTGATCCTTGAGAATCCCAGGAGGAGTAGCTCAGACAGTAGCGCATGAAATGTGGTAATGAAAGGCAGCTGGGATTCCCCGTTGTATTTTTTTTTCACAGTGCAAGAGCTAGCAGGCAGTGAATGAAGGGTAGAAGACAGCAAATGTACACATGCTGGGGGAAAACACTGTTTCCGTAATTGACCCATCACCTTACCTGCCAAGCTTCCTTTTAACGTTGCTCTTCACAAAATATCCTATACATTTCACGTGAGCAATAGCAGTACCCGCAGAGATACAAACTTCCCTCTGTTACATCAAGCGGGAACGCTCCCATTTACTTGGCGGAGAGCTGAAACGTGGGCGTCCGGGCTGAAGCCAGCCTCCGGGGCTCGGGTTGAGCCCCTTTAATGGGAGGCCCCTGTGACAGCACCCTACGGAGGGGTGCACCCTCCCTAGCTCTCCTGCATAGCAGGGCAGACGGAGGCACTCCTCGAGCATGATGCGTGTCTCGAAGGGACTGAATTGCCCCAAGGAGAAAACTGTCGCTTTCCACAGAATCACAGAATGTTCGGGGTTGGAAGGGACCTCTGTTGGTCATCTAGTCCAACCCCCCTGCCGAAGCAGGGTCACCTACAGCAGGATGCACAGGACCTTGTCCAGGCGGGTCTTGAATATCTCCAGAGAAGGAGACTCCACAACCTC